>OHHH01000863.1_pt1 | contig 9869 bp, 4 predicted proteins | sample 1567951 | NCBI WGS metagenome assembly OHHH01 (sample SAMEA3879550, study PRJEB24766) | human gut metagenome | biome: human-associated habitat; feature: feces | place: USA | collected 1985/1987 | reverse complement strand
CTCATTATAGGTATATTCTTTCCCGTTGGAATAATATTTAATACTTGTTTCCGCATAGCCTAAGAATTTTTGATTTTTGTCATATGCTGCAATTCTAGCAATATATCCATCAGCCGATATTTCGACTGACTTTAAATCACTTGCCGGGATTAGATTAGTGCTCATTGAGATGTTATCCGTAGTAAATACTCCACTTTGACTAACATAGCCATTTGACCAGTTGGGCAATAAGAGCAAATCGTTTGATAAGTCAACTTGTTTTTCATAAATAGTCATCCATGTGGCATCTAAAGGTTTTTTACGCTTAAACCGAAGATGAGTAATGTCACTCTTCACATTGGCTGGATATTTTGCAAAAAGGTTAATACAACCACGCCGTTTATCGTTTTCTGCATCAAAAATTACTCCATCAATTTGTTCGCTATATTTCGTCTTAAACTGTTTGAACCCGGTATCAAGCTGGTAGCCTCCAACTGATTCTGCTTTAGCACGAACATAATAAACGCTATTATTGTCAAGGCCATCAACATAAAAACTCTTCATAGAGTCACGGTGATAAAAACATTGCGACTTTTTGATTTCGTTTTTATTAGAGTCATAAAGATAATATTCATATCTATTGATAACTTCACCCTCAGCCGTTTTGTAGGTATAATCACAATCAAAAGAGTATGAAGGTGTAAAGATAATTTTAGAAGTGGAAATGTCGGAGAATGCTCTGAATTTAATGGAAGGCTTCTCGTGACAATAAAACAGAATCTTGTCACTATATTCGCTGAAAGTGTTCGTACCAGTTAATCTGCAACGAATCATGATATAATAAGGGTCATGCTGATTTACAAGGACACCACCTTTAATTACAAATTGTCGAGCTAGGCCAGTTCCAGTGGGAGCTACTGTGCCAAATTTATAAACAGTGCTATCTTTTGACTTGAAGACGATATAGGCAACTAAGTCAATATCGGCATATGCTCCGAACTGGAATGAAGCGTCTTCGTTAGCACTAAATACATTGATTTTTGATAGAATTGGTTTCACTGTATCACCTCCAAGTTAATCAGATGTTGTAACATAACAAAGCGCACCCTCAGAGTTTATTTTCAATCCAAGAGTGCTCAAAATGCTGTCAGCAGTGATTGCATCGACTTTTTTAGTCAACTCATTATAGTGAGTTTTTTCTGTCCTACTTAGACCGCTAAAATTGGTTGCCAAAGCGCTAATGTCATTTTTGTTTGTAGTGACCTGTGTTTTTGTTGTCGCATATTCATCGTTTTTGAATGTACTTAAATCAGAAGAAACATCATCAATCCTTTTATTTAAAAAAGCATAATCGTCAGATTCTTTTGTTTGCAAATTATGTATGTCCGCCTCATTGGTAGATACACGGTCTTGCAATGCAACAAAATCGTTCTTTTTAAAAGAGTCAAGATCTATACCTGTAGAACCAACTGATTTTTTTAATTCTGCATAATCTTCTGCTTCTTTTGTTTCAAGACTTGCCACACGGTCGTTTACGGTATTTGCAGTTGTATCGTCTGTGTATTTTGTGGCTTTCTCCCAATCATTATGAGAATAAGAGCCAGTCGCCCCCTGTGCAGAGGTACAGATATATAAATCGCTATTACTGCCTAAAAACCATAAGTCACCAACATTATATGGAGGAGCAGGAACGGAACGGAAAACTTGACACTTGCTGTCGGCAGTATTTTGTGCAAGAGCGGCAGAAGCGAGCGCATTGATAATACTTGCGTCAATTATCTCATACCACATATATTCTCTTTTTGACTCAGTACTATTAGCCGCTTCTATCCACCGATAGCATTTTCCAGTATCAATATCATAATAAATCTCGTTTACATGATGCCATTCCGTATGCCATTTTACCCATTCTACGGCAGGTGCATTCTCTTTCGTCGGGACTCCATGTCCGTAGTTTGTCTTAATGGTGCCGCTGATTTGAGCTTGAGTGTTTTTGTTAGTCGATTCTGTCTGGTTGATTAGATTGGAGAGATTTGTATCAATTTTATCGACGTTATTTGATAAATCACTCAAGTCCGAAGATATCGTTCGCACCTTGGCAGCTTCCAGACTTTGATTTCCTTCAGTCAAAATAATATTTCGAAAATTCTTTTGCATTGCGGTGACAACGAGTTTTTGGCCGACTTCATAATCACGATTTGTAATCACGACATATTCGCCACCAAATGCGGCAATTTTATAGGTGTATCCATTTTTAGATGTAATAACACCGTAAGAAGAAACATCAAATTGCGCGTTCGCCACTGCACTCTTGGCGGCAGAAGAAATGGCCTCAACTAATACATCTGTTGCACTTTTACTTATGTTTGACACTTTCTTTCACCTCCAAGAAAAATATAAAAGCCGACCCGCTGGGGAAACTCAGTGGTATCGGCATTGTGTTTTAATATCCTCTATTTAATTTCGCTTATTCATTTTTTGAGAAAGTTTGTTGGGAAGATTACGGACAATTTCGTTTGCCAAATCTTCTGCTCCACCAACAGGGTTCTGAATAACAATATCTCCAATGGAAATATCAATATTAGAACCGCCGTTAGAAGACAAGGAAGTCGTTCCGTACTTAGACATCTGATCCTGGAACCAAGCATCTGGATTGCCACCCATCTCGAAGAGACGAGAAGTAATATCTGCAGGAACAACTCCATCGCCGGTTTCAAGATAAGTATAACGCCCAGCTTGAGGTTGACGAACCAGAAGCTCGGAACCTTGCTCGTCAACATTATACTTGCCGGATTTTTGAATGCTTCGAGAACCAGAAGCTTTTTTGCCAATGAGTTTATTGACTAAGCTTTTACCTGCATCCGCGATTTTATTGACAGCTTTTTCTGCTTTTTCTTTAAGGCTACCGCCAGAAGATTTAGAGCTACTGCCGCTATTCTCATTACGGGAGCTGCTGGAAGAGCTAGAGCTAGAACTGCTGGTGTTGGAAGAGCTGGAGCTAGAACTGTTAGAATTTTTACCAGTGGCGGTATTGTAAAGATTTTTAGCCCCATTGGCAAAGCCACTGACAACTTTTTCACCAAATTTCCATGCAGAAGAATTAGTGATTTTATCTTTGGTGGAACTTACAGCGTTATTTACTTTGCCGCCGAGCCAAGAATTGTTCCATGCATTTTTTGCACTACTAACTGCGTTGCTTCCAACTTCATAGATGTCTTTACCAAGCTCTAACAAGCTCTTACCGCCAGAAACAGTCGTGGGAGTACCACTGCCGCCACCAGAAGATAGACTACTCGAAGATGTGGAACTATTGCTAGTAGTATTTTTGGTAGTAGGAGTTGTCTGACCTTTATTGTACAGATCGTTTCCAATCGTACCAAAACTATCACGAATAGAAGAAATAGTGTTATCACAACTCTTAGTGATGCTATCATAAGCTTTCCCCATGACCCACGTAATATTTTCACTAAGATTGGTAGCACCGGGCTCAACATTCTTCCAGGCATTTGCCATTTGGTCAGGGAGAACTTTATTCAAAGTCTCTTCACTCTTGGATTCGATTGTGCTATATGCACCATTGATTGCACCTTGAGTATTGTTAGCCAAGTCACGAACGCCGCTTTCAGCCATACCCCAGCTATTATCGAAACAAGCTCGCACATCATAGAGCATTTTCTCGGTATCACCAGTGGTATCAGCCCAAGCTTTAGAAATAGTAGATTGCGTTTTAGCGCTCAGATTGCGGATACCACCACCACACTGATTCCAACTATTCTTCATCTTACTAGAGATGGAATCCATTGCATTAGAACAGCTGTCTTTCATAGAATTGAAAGAGTTTGCCATCTTATTAGCGTTAGACTCACTCATCTCGTCAGTCATAGATGCCATTTTGTTGAAACCAGCAGTATAGGTGTTTTGCATTGACTGGAACAGTTTCTTCGTGATACCCTCGACCTGTTCTGCGTTCAATGCGGTGTTGTCTCCGATAGCGGCATAGGTATCTTTAACCAGCTTCTGCATATTGCTATACATTTCTTTACTGGTTGCATCAATCTGATCGTCACTCAAGCCAACCTCTTTTGCCATATCTTTCCATGTCTTCTCAAACTGAGATTTCATGGAATCGAGTTGAGCAAGTGTGTTGGACTTGGAAGAAGAAATGAGATTGTCAAGAGAATTACCTGTACTGCTATTACCAAAGCCGAAGAATTCACTAATTGAACCCTTTATTAAGCCTCCGCTGTTTATTAAGCCTCCGCCCTTTATTGCGCTTCCGATATTCTTTATTTTATCAAACCATTTCGAAACCGAAGAGCTTTGACCGGAAGAGTTTATAGTGGACTTAGTTTTATCTGTGAATGTAGTAAACTTTAAATTCAACCCGCCTAGAGTCTTAACGCTCTTTGAAAGCAGCGTAGGAATAAGTCCGGTCTTATTGTCGTCACGAATATCGTCAACGGCCTCAACTACTTCATCAACTTTAGAGTCAATGGCAGTGTTTTTGCGAGCTTGAGGCGCAGAAGTAATAGTCGTATATCCGCTGGAAGCAGCAGAGTTGCGAGAGCTAGATATTTTAGAGGCTACGTTCTTGACCCAGCCGATAGGATTCTTGGCGATTCCCATTAAAGTCGCGGTTTGCTTTGCGGGGATAACGCCGTCGCCCTTCTCAAGCTGAGTCAAACGACCCTTCTCGGGGGAGCGAACGATGATCTCTTCGCCTTCCTCATCGACATTATAAGTACCAGCCTTTTCGACTTTCTTAGTACCTTTAGCAAATCCAAACAGTTTACCAACCCAGCGAATTGGAGCAGTCACAATGTGTCCGATTGTACCAAGCACACCGCGTTTTTTTGTGCCATCGCTAGATGTGCCACCAAACAAGAATTTTCCAATGCCACTAATGGCTTTAGTGATCGTTTTGCCAATACTCTTGACTATTTTCCCAAGAGTTTTGCCAATACCAGTTACAGCTTTCCCGATAGTGGAACCGATTTTTGCGAGACCGTTTGTAAATGAGCCGCCACCGATTGCACCGACAGCAAGCGTACCGCCAAGGAGAATCGTACCGATGACAGGAATATGACTGACCGCAGCCGCAATAGTTCCGGCAACGCCAGTACCGCCTGCAGTACCAATAGCGGCTTTGACAGTCGTACCAATTCCTTTGAAAATACCAGCAATGCCAGAGAATAGCTTGGTTCCGCCCAATGTAGTGCTAATGTTACCGAAAATTGAGCCAAGCCCGCCAATCGCTTTTTGGGCAATCGATGCGACTCCACCGAACCCCTCTTGGAAAACAGACGCTAATCCGCCACTACCAGAGAAAATTCCCTGTGCTGCAGAGACCACAGTCGTTTTTACATTGCCAAGAGATTTTGCAATAGCCTGTCCTAGTTTAGAAATCTCACTAGTGCTCTCTTCAAGGAATCCTTTTGCTGCAGCGTACTTATTAGAGCCTCCAATGCCAAGGAAGCTCTTTCCTGCATCCAAGAGACGTCCCAAGAATCCTTTACCAGAACTCTTATCAGAGAACGTACCAACCGCACGTTGCAGACGATTCTACAGACCCGTAATTCCACCGCTCTGAGTAGACCCATTCAGATTGCCAAGCACGTCTCCAAGTTTAGTCAGCGTATCAATCAGTGTCTCAAGCTTGGTGATGACATTAGAAACATTAGTTGCTCGCTGGACCGCCTTCATATTGGAGACAACAGAAGCCATAAATCCATCGTAGTGACCTTCCATCTCTGCAAAGGTCATGGCTTCGAACTGGGAAGTATATTTCAGTTTCTTCTGATAGTCATCCCAGCTTGTGCCAATAAGGTTAGTGGCTTCCTGAACTTTATCTTTGAGCTTATTCAGCCGGTCGATTTCTTCCTGTTTTTTATACTCACGGCGTTTGCTGCTGAGGTCACTCTGAGCGTCACGAACTGCACTTGCATCAGCCTCCCACTCGTAACCATTCTCGCCATAGACGCGGGTGGTCTTATTGGCCTGTGCTTTTGCGAGAGCGTCCTCGGCTTTCTGCAGTTCAATCGCACGCTCTTGAGCATCATTCTGCTCATTCAGCGCGTCGATACGCTTGTCAATGACATCCATCCATGCGTCGCCCTGAATTTTCAGATCATTAGACTTCTTATCATTGGCGCTGTTCACGAGGTCAAGCAGGGAAGAGAAGAGATCTTTGATATTAGAAAAGATAGTCTGAAGTTTGTCGGCTTCGTATGTCATGCCGGCGATAGCATTCACACCGTCTTTCTTCAGCATATCAATCATCTGCTGAATAATTTGGGCTTGATCTTCAGTTTCCTTTTTGGATGCAAGCTCTTGTTTCTTGACCTCAAGCTGTGCAATCAACAGCTCAACCATTTTGTCTCGATTGAATACTAACTGGTCACCGTTCATTTCGAGACATGCTAAATACTCAGGCTGCATCGTGAGCAGCTTCTGCATGGCATCGACACTGAGGCCACCATATGCGTTATACTCATTCACCACATCATCGAGGTCAGTGAATGCGCTCTGAATGTCTTCAATTTTTGTATTGACTTCATCGATTGTAGAGCCCAAACCATCAAAGTAGTCCTGAACAGAGATAACGTCGTTCTCGATATTCTCAGCGGATTTCTCGTAGCTTTGAGCAATAGCTTCTGCGGCCGCACCGCCTTCAGTACGAGCAGCTGTGGCTTGATCTTTTAGCGACTTGACCACCGCATTCTTAAGCATATCACCACTCAGATCGATTTTGCCGGTTTCTTTGTTGAAAGCTTTTCCGATCAGCTCGGGGTCGTACTCGCTGTACTTGAGCAAATCTTGCAGAGCAGAGGACTGGGCCTCGGTGCCTTCGTAATCGAGTGCGCCAGTTCGACTCTTTTCAGTCTTCTCTTTGACGGTTTTACCGTTATCCCATGCATCTTTGAAGGTATCAGTGATGCCCTTGGCCTCTTCGAGTGCGGCAGAATAACCTTCGATAGCAGCGACCAGATCCCAGTAGGACATGGTCTGCTTCTGGATATTGCGGTCTGTCCACTCAAGAATCTTATTGTACTGAGAAGCAGTGGCATTATCGCCCTTGATCTTGGCCTCTTTAAGCTCCGCTTCCATCAGATCTTGGAATTTGGAGGTTTGAATCTCAAGTTTTCCGGTTACGTCGTTTTTCTTGAGGAGGGAGGTATACTTATCTTCGAGTCCAGTCAAATCCTGAACTGTTTGCATTGAAAGATAATTTTGCTCATTGAATTCTTTCATAGCAGAGGTAAGTGTAGACCATGCGTCAAGGAATGTTTGAGCGGCACCAGAGGACTTATTGGCAGAAGCACTGAATCCGTTGAGCTGATTTTTGAGCCCGCTTGCACCGTTCATGGCGTTCTGCATATTTGTACTAATCAACGAAAGTCGCGTGTTCAACGCATTCATAACAGACGAGATTTTCGCTTCTATCTCTTCTGTATTGTCTCCATTTTCAGCGGATCGGGCAGCAGCAAGGGCACCAGCAAGTTCTCCAGTTCCAATTGTGGCATTTTTTAATGCAGGAGCAAGAGCTTCAAGTTTGTTCTTTTCGTCTTCAGTTGCTTCTGTGAATGTCTCTGCTTTTTCTGCAGCATCTCCCTTTGCAATCGCATTTAGTTCTGATATCGCTTGAGAAATGGCTTCCATTTGAGCTTCTGCATATTGAGTAGCCAAAAGATTAGCATAAGCGCTCTGGTTGACCTGAAGTTTGCCGTTCACGAGTTCAAGGGTATTGAGGTATTCATCATCCATTTGCAGCAACGACTGCAGTGAATCAACACTCATATATCCATACTTGTTATATTCTTCGACGGCGCTAGAGCAAGCCTTATAGGCAGATTGAATATTGTCAATAACGCCCATAGTCTTTTCAAGCTGTTCCGCATAGCTATCTGCTGCAGAGGCGTTACTTGTCTGAATGATACCGAATGCTTCGAAAACGCCAATTAGATTTTCGAAAGAAATTTTGTTATCATCGGCAACCTGATGTAGTTTTTCTAGAGCGGCTTTTTCAGCATCAGTTTGATTGGTAGTGTCTTTATCGATATTGATGATAGACTCACCAGTCATCCCACTAAACGCACCAAGACCGTTAAACATCTCCCAGTCACTTTGCTGGGAGTCGCCATTGTCCATGTCGTTTTTGATTTGACGAATTTTTTCAGAGAAAATATCGAGGTTGGTTGTATCAACAGTGGTGTCGCCTTGCGCATTCGCCAGAGCTTTAGTGGCTGCGGTCATGGCGTTCGTGCCGGCAACATATTCGTCCTTGTACTGGGCAAAACTGTCAGCATCTGTCTCATAACCGTTCATCTGTTCAGACACAGCGGCAGACAGAGTCTCGACCTTTTCGGTTTCAGATGTGATCGCGGCTTCGTTATCCTTATACTCCTGAGTATCTTCTTTACCAGTAGTTGCCAGTTCGCGACGTTTATCGATCAGCTCATTGAGTGCAGCAGCGTGCTCTTCAAGAGATTCGGTCTTAGAAACCTTCTCAAAACCATCGATTGTAGTAACTGCATATTTTGGATCTGTTGTTACTTCTCCACTAGCATCAAGATAACTTGTTTTCTTTTTATTGATGCTAAATTCTGTCTTATCATTCACAACAGCACTGGTGTCAGCATTCGCTTTATCGTTCGCGTCCTTCTCCAGCTGCTTTTTGAGTTCGAGTTGTGCCTACAGCATGTCATTGATGGCTTGCAGACGCTCTCGTTCAGCTGGATCAACGATATCCTCGATTTTTTTAACTCCAGCAGCTTCTAGGGAATCATTGAGATCGTCGATTTTAGACTGAATTTCTTCAACATCCTTAGTGGCTTGTTCAGCTGCATCATGAGAATCATTCATTGTTTCGACAAGCTCTTCAGAACGGGTCTTAAGATTGGAAACGTAATCTATAATCTTGCTCGCAACAAATGCAGCAGCAGTAACACCAAAAGAGAATAGAAGCTGCTTTCCGATCTGCATACCTGCATTTAAGGCAAGCTGTTTTGCTGTCAAACCGACCTTTACAACACCATCTACTTCTTCAATGCCAATCATTTTTTTGAAAGAATCGGTCATTGCGTAGCCGTTTTTTGTGCTTTCAATGATGCCAGCGTTCATAAGACGAGTTTTAGCATCCGCATTCTCTGCGGCCTTTGCCCACATATTAAGATTCTTTTTAACTTCATTAGTATTAGGTAAAGCATAGTTATCGCCGTTCTTCATACTAAGAGCACTCATCAGAGAATTGATATCGCCCTGATTGATTTCGCTGCTACCAACGGATTTCAAACTAGACTCAAATACTTTGCCGTTGATGCGGGAGCCAGTTTGTGTTGCTTTGATAAGAGTTTGAATAAACGAGTCGGTGCCTTTATTTAATTTGGTGACACTAATAACTGCATCTTGCTGTGCTTTATCAAGATTCGCAATTTGCGCTACATAATTCTGGATGTTCTTTCCGTTTTCATCATTTTCGAAAGAACTTCCATCAATTTTTGTAATAAGCCCAGACTTATAATCTCCCCACATCATATATTTTTGAAGAATTTCAGGAAGATTTTTAAGTTTTTCTGTGGAAGTAATGGCTTTTTCAACCGTTCCATCAAACCCCTTACCGAGTTCGTTCATTGACTTGCCGATTGTCGAGGTGTATAATAATCTCAATGGTCAGTCGAAATTATTTGTCAATGAGGTGATAATTATGCAAATAGGGGAAATAGAACGAGATGTGGACGCTAAAAGCGGAACTGCAAAAAATTTTATGGGGAATTACACAAGAGCAGCTCTCATAAGAGAAGGGAAAAAACTTTTTAAAAAATATCCAGAATATAAATACCACAAATTCCATGACACACAACCGAATAAATGCTTATCATATCATGTGGCTA
>OHHH01000860.1_pt1 | contig 9892 bp, 10 predicted proteins | sample 1567951 | NCBI WGS metagenome assembly OHHH01 (sample SAMEA3879550, study PRJEB24766) | human gut metagenome | biome: human-associated habitat; feature: feces | place: USA | collected 1985/1987 | reverse complement strand
ACAGGCAGTATTTATTTTAAAGTCCATACACTATCATGCTATTTTTTAACCGGGGTATTTAACTCCTTTGCAGGCTTTGCATCGTTGTTCGTATCTGCTACCTTATTTGTCGCAAGGCTTGACGAAAAATTATAAGGCAGATAAACGGACATCTCAAAATAATGATTGCCCAGACTCAGATCCGTATCCTTTGCGCAGGCACTTATCACCTTGTCAGCGCGCCTTGCGCACTCGCCCCATGCACTCTGAAGCTCCGGTGAGTGGTCTGCATTAAGCCCGTAATTATCAGACAGATATTTTCCCATAAACGCAGTGAATTTGCGGCTTCCATTTATATTCAGGTGCTCTGAATTGTAGAAATCATCCCTACTATTGATTCCGATAAGTTCCTTATCTCCTTCAAAGCTCGCAAAGTCATAGCCATAAGACTCCACCAGCTCCTTCACGTCACAAAGCACCTGCGGATTCTTTATCTCCTTCTCATGAGGGAACCTCGCAAAAAGCACCTTTTCCACCCCCTGTGCTTTACAATACTCAAGCAGATCAGTCATATACGCTCTGCTCTTGTCGGTAAAATAGAGCTTTTTCTGCTTGCCTGATGGACAATCGGAATATTTTGCAATAGATGAAAAGCCCTTCATGCATGATGTTTTTGCAAAATACATTCCAACTCTTGTGGCAAAGGTGTGTGCACACTTGCCTATATCCTTCCAGTTGCTATGATGCAGTTTTAAAGGATTTGTAAAGTTGTCCTGCTCATCCTTTGGCACAATCTCTTGTATTGTATCAAACCTGTTTTCCTTATTGTGGATATTGTCTATCCAGCTATGCAGCTTTACCGTCCTGTCGTAATAGCTGTCATTTTGTAAAAAGCCATTCACTTCAAAAACCACAACCTTCGGATGCTGTCTGGTGAGAGCTTCTCTGAGCATAGATTTGTACAGACTGCCGGGCACTCCAGATACCCCAAGTGAGTATGATGTGTATCCATAATTCTTCCATGCCTCTGTTGCGCTGTAATCAGCGTATACCTCGCTGGCTCCTATCATCATCACATCAATTGTGTTCTTCGGCTCCTTGTAAAACCCCTCTATAGTCGCAATATTGACAGCATCCGTCATCTTAAAAAATGTCGAGACAAACGAAAACAGCACGACAAATACCAGGGCAAACGCTCCTATACGGATTACCTTACGGTGTCTGCCTTTTCCTTCGTCTGTGCTGTTTATGGGTTTGTTTTTTATAATTTTCTCTTTTACTTTTGTAAATCTCATAACCGTCTTCATCTCCAAGCTTCTTTTTACCGTACCGTGTATTAACTGTAACGACATTATAGCCTATTATTGAAGCTAAAAACTGATATTCCAAAAATCTTAATATAATATTAAAAATCTAAAGCTGTTACTCGTACTTGAGTCCTATCATTGTAAGCCCATGGGCCGGGGCTGTAGGACCTGCTGCTGCCCTGTCTGTTGCGGCTATTATGTCCTTCATCGCATCTGCCGGCATATCGCTTCCACCTATCTTCACAAGTGTTCCTGCGATTATGCGCACCATATTGTACAAAAAGCCGTTTCCTGTCACACGTATTGTGATGATGTCACCGGCCTTTGACACCGTACAGTCATATATCGTGCGGACTGTGGTCTGTGCCTGCGAGTTTGCCGAGCAGAAGCTTGCAAAATCATGCTCTCCTATGAGATATTTTGCAGCCTCACTCATCTTTTCTGTGTCAAGCGGATAATGATAGAAATATGTGTCAAGCCTGCGTGTCGGATTTCTGAACCTCGCATTTAATATGCGGTATTCATAGGTTTTACGGCTCTTTGAGAAGCGTGGATGAAAATCATCGCTTACCTCACAGGAATCGACCACCACTATATCCTCCGGCAGCTTCTGATTCAGTGCATACGATATCTTTTCCGCCGGCATGCGGGTATTGGTGTCAAACATACACACATTTCCAAGTGAATGCACTCCCGCATCGGTGCGGCTTGCTCCTGTCACCTTTATATCCTCCTTTAACAGGCGGCTCAGGTGCTCGTTTAATACCTGCTCAATTGTTATGCCGTTTGGCTGTATCTGCCATCCGCAGTAATTTGTGCCATCGTAGGCTACAATCATTTTTACACGCATATATCTCTCCTGTTTTGCCTGCACTATCTATTTCACTATCTGAAAATAAGATTGCCCAGATTCACCGGCAGAAGGATTCTAAGCACTATCACAACCGCTAAAAACGCAAATATGAAAAGATATGCTATTTTATCGTCCTTTTCATATACGAGCGGCTTCATCTTTGTCCTGCCCTCTCCGCCATTGTAGCATCTGGCCTCCATGGCCATTGCAAGGTCATCCGCACGCCTGAAGGCCGATACGAAAAGCGGCACTAAAAGAGGCACCATGCTCTTTGCTCTTTTTATGATATTTCCATGCTCAAAATCAGCACCTCTTGCCATCTGTGCTTTCATTATTTTATCCGTCTCCTCAATAAGGATTGGAATAAAACGAAGCGCTATAGACATCATCATGGCTATCGCATGCACCGGAACATGTATTTTGTTTAAAAAGCCCAGTGATTTCTCAAGACCGTCCGTGAGCTGGTTTGGTGTGGTGGTGAGTGTCATGAGCGAGGTTCCTATAATGAGCAGCACAAGTCGTATCATCATGGTTGCTGCATTTATCAGTCCGGTGTCAGAAATGTGTAGTATACCGTACTCCCAGATAGTGTACTCTCCCTGTGTGAAAAACACGCTGAAGCATGCTGTTAAAAGCAGTAGTATTATAATGGATTTGAGTCCCTTTACCATGAACTTAAAGGGCACCTTTGATATCTTTATAACTGCGGCAAGCGCGGCAACTATAAACAGCACACCGGCTATTCCCTTGTAGGAAAACAGCGCAATAATATATATAAGTGTTGCGAAAAGCTTTACTCTTGGGTCCAGTTTATGTATTGGCGACTGAGCCGGATAATACTGGCCTATGGTAATATCACGAATCATTTTTGTATTCCTTCCTCATAATTTGTATCAAAATGTCAGCATTGGTGAGCTATTTAAAGGCTTTTAGTATTGAGTCCCTCGCCTCCGCAACTGTCGTTGCCGAAAGGTCAACCGGTATGCCCTTTTCCGCCAGATCATGCATCAGATATGTGACCTGCGGTGCTGCAAGTCCGACTGCCTCGAGCTCCTTGTAGTGTGAGAATACCTCCTTCGGCACTCCGTCAAACATCACCTCTCCTGAATTCATAACAATGATGCGATCCACATACTCCGCAACATCCTCCATGCTGTGTGATACGAGTATGATTGTGATACCCAGATCCTTTTTCATCTGTAAAAGCAGTCCCAGTATCTCATCTCTGCCCGCAGGATCCAGTCCCGCTGTCGGCTCATCGAGTATAAGTACGTCAGGGTGCATTGCAAGTACTCCAGCTATGGCTACACGCCTTTTTTGTCCTCCGGACAAATCAAACGGCGGCTGATAGTAGAGATCCTCCGGAAAATGTACATTCTGCAGTGCCTCATAGGCTCTTAGCTCCACTGTTTTCCTATCGAGCCCCTGATTTTTCGGTCCAAAGCATACATCCTCAAAGTTGGTTGTCTCAAAAAGCTGATGCTCCGGATACTGGAACACCATCCCCACCTTGTGACGCAGCTTGCTTAAATCATAATCATTGTCATATATATCCTGTCCATTGTAGTATATATGACCGCTTGTCGCCTTCAAAAGGCCGTTCATATGCTGGATAAGTGTGGATTTTCCCGAACCGGTGTGACCGATTATTCCGATAAACTCTCCATCATTTATCTCAAGACTTACATCCTTAAGTGCCTGCACCTTGTAGGCTGAGTCGGCACTGTAGCAATAGTTTATGTGATCTAGAATTATTGACATATTTTCTCCCGCCTATCTGTTTTTCAGCGCAACAAGCGCATTTACAAGTTCTTCTCTCGTCAGGATTCCATCAGAGATATCAAGCCCTGCCTTTTTGAGCTCATCGGCTACCAGTGTCACCTGCGGCACATCAAGCCTGTGCTCCTTCAGCTCGTCCACCCTTGAAAAAATCTCACGCGGTGTGCCGTCCATGACCACCTTGCCCTTTTCCATGACATAGACATGGTCTGCGCCGACCACCTCCTCCATGTAATGGGTGATGAGAATGATGGTCACGCCCTTTTTCTTATTGAGCTCATGGGCTGTGGCTATGACCTCCTTGCGGCCGTTTGGGTCAAGCATGGCTGTAGGCTCGTCAAATACTATGCATTTTGGCTCCATTGCCACAACTCCCGCGATTGCCACACGCTGCTTCTGTCCTCCGGAGAGCTTGTTCGGTGAATGTGTGCGGTACTTTGTCATACCGACAGCCCTTAGCGCATAGTCAACGCGCTGCCAGATTTCATCAGTCGGCACACCGATATTCTCAGGTCCAAAGCCCACATCCTCCTCCACGACATTGGCGATAATCTGATTGTCGGGATTCTGGAAAACCATACCTGCACTTTTCCTGACAGGTATGACATTCTCTTCCTTTGACACATCCATGCCATCCACCCATATGGTGCCGTCGCTCGGCGCAAGAAGTGCATTGATATGCTTTGCAAGAGTTGATTTTCCTGAACCATTGTGACCGAGGATTGCAATAAACTGTCCCTCTTTTATGTCGAGGTTTACGTTGTCGAGTGCTGTAGTGATTGACTCTACATTGCCTTCCTCGTCTCTTCGTATAAATTCATGTACTAATTTGCTTGTTTTAATTATGCCCATTTCTTTTTCCTAAAAATCTACCGTATTTACAATTATCATAGCTGTTAAAGCCCAAATAGCTGCCAAAAATATGCGCTTTGCCGCTTGATTTAATCATCCCAGCTCAGGTGATGAAGCTCTCCCTCAAGCCTCATATGATCAAAATTATTCTGTCTCAATGCCTCGTAGAGCACGATAGCTACTGAATTTGACAAATTAAGTGACCTTGTCTCACCTATCATCGGTATCCTGATGCACTCATCCGGATGCTCCTTTAGTATCTCCTCCGGAATGCCTGCGCTTTCCTTGCCAAACATAATATAGCAGTCGGGCTCAAAATGAGCATCAGAGTACACATGTCTGCCCTTTGTTGTCGCATAATATATCTTTGCGCCCGGATTTTTCTCAAGGAAATCCTCCCAGTCCACATATGTGGTGACGTCAAGGTCCTTCCAGTAATCCATTCCGGCTCTCTTTAGTGCCTTCTCTGAAAGTGAGAATCCAAGCGGCTCTATAAGATGAAGCCTCGTGCCTGTCGCGACGCAGGTTCTTCCGATATTTCCTGTATTTGCCGGAATTTCCGGCTCATGTAACACTATGTTCAGCTTTGCCATTTTGTCTCCTGTCAATTTAAACTATTTATTATTCATCCCGGCGCGAAGCTCTGTGACAAACTCCTCAATGCGGCCGAGCGCCTCCTTTAAATCATCAAGCGAATATGCATATGATATACGTAAAAAGCCCTCACCGCACTCTCCGAATGCAGTTCCCGGAACCACAGCAATCTTCTTGCTGTTTAGAAGCTTTGTGGCAAACTCATCGGATGTCATGCCAAACTCCTTGATGCTTGGGAACGCATAAAAGGCCCCGAAAGGCTCAAAGCACTTAAGCCCCATCTCCTTAAAGCGGTGAAGCACATAGCGTCTGCGGCCGTTGTATTCCTCCCTCATCTGTGCAACATCCTCATCGCCGTTTTTCATAGCCTCGACAGCTGCATACTGGCTCGTGGTCGGCGCACACATGATTGCAAACTGATGAATCTTTAGCATCTGCTTTAAAATGGTCTCAGGTGCACATGCATATCCAAGTCTCCAGCCTGTCATGGCATAAGCCTTGGAAAAACCGTTTATAAGCACTGTGCGCTCCTTCATTCCCGGAAACGATGCTATAGATACATGCTTATCCACATATGTAAGCTCCGAATAAATCTCGTCACTTATCACAAACAGATCATGCTCCTTAACCACCTGAACAATTGCTTCAAGGTCTGCTTTTTCCATGATAGCACCTGTAGGGTTATTAGGGAAAGGCATGATAAGTATCTTTGTCTTTGGAGTGATAACAGCCTCAAGCTCCTCGGCTGTCAGCCTGAAATCATTTTTCTCCTTGAGCTCCACAATCACAGGTGTGCCACCTGCCAAAACAGTACATGGCACATATGAAACATAGCTTGGCTGCGGGATAATCACCTCATCTCCCACATCGAGCATGGCGCGCAGTGCGATATCTATAGCCTCGCTGCCACCGACAGTTACCATGATCTCTTTGTTGTAATCATATGTCATGCCGTATCTTCTGTCGAGATATTTTGCAATCTCAATCTTTAACTCCTTGAGTCCGGCATTTGAGGTGTAAAAGGTGCGTCCCTTTTCAAGGGAATATATGCCCTCATCCCTGATATGCCACGGTGTGTCAAAATCAGGCTCACCTACTCCGAGCGAAATCGCATCCTTCATCTCGCTCACTATATCAAAAAACTTACGGATGCCCGATGGCTGGATAGTCTTTATGGTACTGGATAAAGGGTCTCTCATTATGACATAATTCCCCTTTCATCGGATTTGACAGGTGCCGCCATGATAGTTCCATGGTCCTTGTATTTCTTCAGAATAAAGTTTGTCTTTGTCGAAAGCACCTGATCCAGTGTAGAAAGCTTATCTGTCACAAACTGTGATACCTCGCGCAGAGTCTTGCCCTCGAGTGTGACCATGAGGTCGAAGCCGCCTGAGATAAGGTATACCGACTTCACCTCAGGATAATTGTATATACGCTCGGCAATCTTGTCGAAGCCCATGCCGCGCTGTGGTGTCACTCTGACCTCTATCATGGCTGTGACCTTCTCAAGGCCTGCCTTGTCCCAGTCAATCAATGTGTGATATCCGCAGATGACATTCTCCTGCTCCATAGCAGCAATCTCGTTTGCCACACTTGCCTCATCCACACCAAGCATGATTGCAAGCTCCTTCAGGTTTATCCTGCTGTTTTTCTCTATAAATGTTAATATCTTTTCTCTCATGATATATATTCTCCTGATTCAAATATATTAGTTGAAAACCTTGTATATCTCGTCAGTCTGGGCAGTCTCCAAAAAACGTCTCTCCTCGCCGGAAATCAGCACTCTGTCGTTTGAATCGGTTGTGGCACCGACTATAACAGCATTTTGTCCTGTTTTCTCAAGCTCTCTGACCACGCGGGTACCATCTGCAGCTATGATTATCAGACTTCCTCCTGACAAAAGCTTATACGGGTTTATATCAAAAAATTCACTTATTTCAATCGTATCCTGCCTGATAGGGAGCTTCTTTAAATCGATGTCAAGACCAATTCCCGAAGCCTCTGCCATATCCCAGAGTGCTCCAAAGATGCCTCCCTGCGAAGCGTCATGGATTGCCGCCACACCGGCGCCAATCGCGGATGCAGCCTCCATTGCGGTGGAAATATGGTCTATATATGCTGCTGATTTATCTATAAATGCCTTGGAAAATCTCGTTTCAAGCTCGGCTCTTTTCTCATTTGCAAGAATTGCGGTGCCCTCAAGCCCCACATAGCCTGTCACTATTACGTCCATGCCCGGTGCTGCTGCCGATGATGGTGTAAGTGCCTGCTCATAGGCCTCACCTATTGCTGTAACTGTCACCACGATATTCTTCACCGCACGGCTCACCTGTGTATGCCCGCCAAGCACCACAATGCCTGCTTCCTCACATACAGCATCAATCGCTCTCACCGTCTCGCGAAGCACGGCTTCGTTTTCTGTGGTAGGTACAAGCAGTGCCAGCTCTATCCCAACAGGGCCTGCCCCCATGGCATAAATATTGTTCAATGCATCATAAACTGCGCAGTTAGCACGCACATGCTTATCCGATACATCAAGTGTGAACGTCTGAGTAGCAGTAACTAACCTGGTTTGGCCGCCTGCCTGCATGGAAATCACCGCACAGTCCTCACCTACTGCCGGTTTAAAAAGTATTCTGTCGCTTGTGGTATGAAGTTGTTTTAAGACAGAGCGCTTTAAAACCGACTCTGATATTTTACCGTTTTTCATGTGTTTTCCTGTTCCTAATAATAATATGTTTTGTATACTGTTGCAGCCCGGTGCATTGATTGCAAATAACTACATAAGAAACAACTACCTGCGGGCATTTACTGCGTCTGTGCTCCCTGTGTCTGTCCTGCCGCATTCTGGTCTGTCGGCTGTGTCTGAGCACCTTGTGTCTGCCCTGCTGCATTCGGATCTGTAGTCTGGGTCTGCGCACCCTGTGTCTGCCCTGCCGCGTTTGGATCCTGTGTCTGGGTTGCCTGAGCCTGTGCTGCCTGAGCCGCTGCTGCCGCAGACGCAGCAATGGATTTAACCGAGCCCTCATCATTAGCCGCTGCCGCCGCCTGAAGCTGCGCAACAACCTCCGCTGATGCTCCTGCTGTACCGACCGTCACGATTTTTGGTGATGACTTGTACTTGCTGTTGTTGAATACCTCATCACTCTGCACTGCACCATCAACTGTAACCGTCTTCCAGAGCCTTGCTGTAAGTCCCTTGTGCGCAGACTGCTCGGTATTGAAATAACCGACCGGCTGACCTGCATCAAACTTAAACTGCGTAACCGGATCCTCCTCGGAAATCGTCTCACTCCTGAATGAAATTTCCCTGTTTGCCGGCCTCGTCTCCACTCCGTACACATTGAAGGTGATGACTCCACCACTGCAATAGCCCTCTATATACACCGGATTGTCCAGATTATTTTTAAACTTAAGATCCTTGTAGGTACCTGCGATTGCCGCATCGTCAGATGGCTTTACATAGCTTACTATCATGGAATGGTTGTAGCGCTGCACTATGTCAAGCTCAGCCCTTATAACCGCATTGTAGAGTGTGGTAGCAACCTGGCACACGCCTCCGCCTACCGAGTCCACTACCTGACCGTTCTCGTATGCGCCTGCTATCTGATAGCCGTTGTCAGTTGTGATAGGGCTGATAGCCTCGTAAACCGAGAACTGCTCACCCGGATATATGACACTGCCGTTTATCAGGCTGCACGCGTTCTTTACATTGGCTGCACGCCCTGCTGCCGAGCTGCTGAAATCTGTAGAAAAGCCTCCCAGATTATCCTTAATCTTTGAGAGCTCCTCCTTTGAGCCCCTCGGCTGGACCGTATTTGTGACCAGCTCTATCTCATTCGCCGAACCATCCCAGCTATTCTGCAAAAAATCATTTATGGCATAGACAGATTTTACCACATCAACCTCTTTGCCTTCCTGTCCCGGGACAAAATCGAAGCTGTCACCGTTTCTCTGCAGCGAATTGTCAACTGCCTTTATATTGAGCTCGTCGCTCTTGTCATAAATCATATTTGCGGTCTTTTGTTTATCAACCGACAGATACATATTGACGGCAACATTGCCCTTTTTGAGCTCCTCTGACTCCACAAATCTGTCAATCAGGCTGCCCTCATGGCACACTGAAAGAGCCTCGTCCACCGCTGCATCAGTGTCCGCCGAAACAGACATTTCCTGTGCTGTTGCATCAAATGAACCATTGGCACCCTTTAATGAAAAGGATGTATCCTTTATGCTGTCAACATAGGCATCAACTGCTTTTTTTGCTTCTTCCTTTGTCATACCGCCTACATCCACACTGCCAATGCACACACCCTCTGTAATTGTCTGTACCTTTGCCTTCTTTGTACCTGACGAACCGCTTGCATATGCACTTACCATGCCTGATGCTGCCACAAGCACAAATGCCATTGTACCCAGTAATAATGCTTTTTTATTAATCTTCATTTCCGCTTCCTTTTCCTGAGGCTGTTAAAAGCGCCCCTGTCATCGCTTAACTGAACTGCATTTTATATCATATTATCATATT
>OHHH01000859.1_pt1 | contig 9893 bp, 10 predicted proteins | sample 1567951 | NCBI WGS metagenome assembly OHHH01 (sample SAMEA3879550, study PRJEB24766) | human gut metagenome | biome: human-associated habitat; feature: feces | place: USA | collected 1985/1987 | reverse complement strand
GCCGCTGATGGTCGAGCGCCGCACCGAGGTCGCCGCGCGCATTGCTGTTCCGGAGGGCTGTACCGCCGCGGTCCGCAGCGTGACGGCCTGCGAGGTCAGCGCCGCCGCGACAGCGAACGGCATCGAGGTGCGCTTCCCGGCGCTCTTTACCCTCGAATGTACCCGCCGCTGCCGCTGCGCCTGCCTGTGCGCGCTCAAGGCGGAGCCGCAGCAGGAGAGCGGCGGCAGGCAGCCGACGCTCGTACTGCGCGCCATGGGCGCGGAGGAGCGGCTCTGGGATCTCGCTAAGGCCTACCGCACGACGGTTGCCGAGATCCTCACCGCCAACGAGCTTTCCGCCGAGGCTGACGCGCCGGGCGGCGAGATGCTGCTCATTCCGTGCCGCCGCTGAATATTTCCCGGGAAAAGAGCCGTGAGGCTCTTTTTCTTTTTTGGCTTGTCATACCCCGCGCGGAGCGCTCATATAGTGAAGCAAGAACGGTGAGGATTCGGAGGAGATCGCTATGACCACAAATACCGGCATCTATCAGGACATCGCCACGCGCACGGCGGGCGACATCTATATCGGCGTCGTCGGCCCGGTGCGGACGGGAAAATCCACATTTATCAAGCGCTTCATGGAGCAGCTGGTGCTGCCCGCCATGGGCACCGAGTCGGCCCGTCTGCGGGCACGGGATGAGCTGCCGCAGTCGGCGGCAGGGCGAACGATCATGACCACAGAGCCGAAGTTCATCCCGGAGCAGGCCGTGCCGCTCCAACTGGAGGGCGGCGGGGAGTGCCGCATCCGGCTTATCGACTGTGTGGGCTATATGGTGGAGGGGGCCATGGGCCACGAGGAAAACGAAAAGCCTCGCATGGTCAAAAGTCCGTGGTTCGACGAGGAAGTACCCTTTGACCTTGCCGCTGAGACCGGCACCCGCAAGGTCATCCGAGACCACTCCACCATCGGCATCGTCGTCACCACCGACGGCACCATCAGCGAGATACCCCGCGAAAACTACATCCCGGCAGAAAAGCGGGTCATCGACGAGCTGGAAGCGCTGGGCAAGCCCTTCGTCATCCTGCTCAACAGCACCCACCCCGACGCCCCCGAGACAAGAGCGATGGCGGCGGAAATGGAAGAGAGCTATGGCCGGACCGTTCTGCCTGTGAGTTGCCTCGACCTCGACGAGGCGCAGCTGGGCGAGATTTTGCAAAAAGTGCTCTACGAGTTCCCGGTTAGGGAGCTGGATTTCGCCCTGCCCCGCTGGGTGACGATGTTGGACAAAGGCCACTGGCTTCAGACCGAAGTATACACAGCGGCTATGCAGCTCTCCGAGAAAATTTCCCGGATGAAGGACGTCTCCGACTCCGGCCGGGCGGCGTTGGATTGCGAGGCGGTGGAAAATGCCGCCCTCAGTGGGATGAACCTCGCCGACGGTGTGGTCCGCATCACGGTGCTGCTCAAGCCCGAGGTGTTTTATAAGGTGCTCAGCGAGCAGACGGGCCTCGAAATCGGCGACGAAGCCGGGTTGATGCCCTGCATCATCGAGCTGGCCAAAGCCAAGCGTGCCTACGAGAAGATACGCAGTGCGATGGAGCAGGTGGAGGCCACCGGCTACGGCATCGTGATGCCGTCCATCGACGAGCTTTCGCTGGAACAGCCCGAGATCGTCCGGCAGGGCGGGCGGTACGGCGTCCGTCTCGAGGCCAGCGCGCCGTCCATCCACATGATGAAAGCTGTCATCCACACCGAGCTGAGTCCCATCGTCGGGACGGAGAAGCAGAGCGAAGACCTCGTGCAGAGCCTTTTGAAGGATTTCGAGGACGACCCCGTACGCCTGTGGGAGTCGAACATCTTCGGCAAGAGCCTCCACGAGCTGGTCAACGACGGCCTGCAGAACAAGCTGCTCCATATGCCGCAGGAGGCCCGGGGCCGTTTGCAGGAGACGCTGGAACGGGTCATCAACGAGGGCTGTACCGGACTCATCTGTATCTTGATCTAACAAAAAGTCCGCTGCACGAAACCAACGTGCAGCGGACTTTTGTGCTATTTCTCTTCTTCGGTCAATTTGGTGATGAGCATCTGATAAATCTCATTGCCCTTCAAAATGAACTGCTTTTTTACCATCTCAGCGCTCAGCCGGTCAGGAGTGCCGATGTCCAGACAGAACAGCTCACTGTCCAGAGCCTTCACCTGACAGCGCACGGAGCAATGGCCGTCGGCCTTTTCGCTGATGCGGGCGCTGTACTCGGCTTCCTTGCGCGCCCAGGTCTGGCTGCGCAGCACGGCGGCGACCGCCTTTTCCCGCACACTGCGGGGCAGGTCGTAGGCCAGCTCCTGCGCCACTTTCCGGCCCTTGTCGGTGATGGTGTACCGGTCGCCGTCCACCGTCACGAGCTGCTGCCTGGCGATGTCGTCCAGGCAGGAGCCGATCTCAAAATAATTCACCAGTGCCTCTTCCATCAGGGCGTTTTCGATCTCCGTCCGTGTGATAGGCCCGGCGTTCTTGACAAGATAACACAGCAGCAATCGTATCTCGGTGCTGTTGGTCAGCCCACCGGGACGCACACCGGCGGTAAAAGCATCGTTGGCGGCCATTGTTACTCCCATCTCCCGTGTTCTATAGTATTAACTATAGTATAAAGGGTTTCACGCCGGATTGCAAGCCATGACCGAAAAATCCGTCTCGATGCGCTTGTGGCTTTCGGGGGTGGAGTAGAGCCAGTGATCGAGGTGGCCCTCGGTGATGAAGTACCGCAGCTCGAAGCGGTGGCTCTGGCTGAGGGCGTGGTTGACGATGACGAGCTTTATCTTCATCTTCTCGGGCAGGATGTTCTTGATGTAGACGCTCACAGCCTGCCCGGGCCGCAGGTCGGGGCAGCTCTCGGCGAGGCCCGCGAGGTTGGGCGCGATCTCGATGAAGGTGCCGTACTCTTCCACGCTCCGCACGATGCCCACCACCGTTTCGCCCACCGTAAAGGCGGCAGCGTTCTCGGCCCAGGTGCCCAGCAGCTCCCGGATGGTCAGCACGAACCGTCCCTGTGCGTCCCGGCTCTTGATGGCGCAGAGTATCTGCTGCCCTACGCTGACCCGGTCGGCAGGGGAGGAGATACGGCTCACCGACATACAGTCGATGGGCAGAAGGGCGCTGATGCCGCAGCCTACGTCACAGAACGCGCCGAAGGGCTCGATGTGGGTCACGATGCAGGGCAGGATGTCGCCGGGCTGGAGCTGGTCGAGGTATTCGGCCTTGCACATCCGCTGTGCTTCAGCGCGGGAGAGGCGGTAGACAGGCTGTCCGTTTTCGTCGGTGTCGATGCCCTCGATGACAAAGCAGGTGGGTCGGCCTACCCGCGTCAGTACGGCGATGTCCCGTACGCTGCCGGTGTCGGCCCCGTCGGCGCACTGCCCGAAGGGCATTACAGCCCGGCAGCCGCCCAGCTCGAACCGGAGCTGACGCTGGGTGTCGAAGGCCAGCGCCGTGCTCTGCAAGATCTCGCGGCTGGCCATCGCGGCCCGCAGTTCGGCGGCGCTCAGGCGGGAAGCATTGCGGTAGTTGTTTTCGGTACGAAACGCTTGCATCATCTTTCATTCCTCTTTCTCTGTTTTTTGGGTAGCATTGCAGCTACAAAACCATATGCAGCTGCATTTGCATTTTATACGAGTTTGGATTATACTATAGATGTGTGTCTCTCTTTTGGACACACGGCCTGTACTATAAATGTGCAGACAGGAGGGATTCAATATGGATATTGCAGTCGGCGATACCATCCTCACCCGCAAACAGCACCCTTGCGGAGCAGCAAGCTTCGAGGTGCTGCGGGTGGGCATGGATTTCAAGATCCGCTGCACGGGCTGTGGCCGCGAGGTCATGCTGCCCCGGGCGAAGATCGAGAAGAACATCAAAAAGGTCATCAAACCGGGCCAGGAATAGCCCGGCGGCACAGCACATTCAGAAACTGTTTTGTAAGGAGAACTGCCTGATATGCCGAATCTGACTTCCCAAATGGAGGCCGTCTGCCGCCGGTTCGAAGAACTTTCTATCCGTCTCAATCAGCCCGAAACTGCCGCCGACCCGGCGCAGTTCCGCCGCCTGATGCAGGAGTACCATGAAGCACAGCCGGTGGTGGACGCTTACCACGCTCTCACCACTGCGCAGGACCACCTGGCACAGGCAAAAGCCCTGCTGGAAGGGGACGAGCCCCTCGACGCGGACTTTAAGGCTATGGTACAGCAGGAACTGAGCGAAAAAAGTCAGGATGTGGCAGAGCTGGAAAATAATCTCAAAATTTTGCTGCTGCCGAAGGACGCAAACGACGAGAAAAGCGTCATCATGGAGATACGCGCCGGTGCCGGCGGCGAGGAAGCTGCGCTGTTCGCCCACAGCCTCGTGCGGATGTACACCATGTACGTCCAGAGCCGGGGCTGGGAGATGGAGCTGCTGAACCTCAACGAGACGGAGCTCGGCGGAACCAAGGAAGCCGTCTTTGCGGTCAATGGCCGGGGCGCCTACAACCGCCTCAAGTACGAGAGCGGTGTCCACCGGGTGCAGCGTGTACCGGAAACGGAGACGCAGGGCCGCATCCATACTTCGACGGCCACCGTGGCCGTGATGCCGCAGGCCGAAGAGGTTGACTTTGCGCTGGACATGAAGGACTTGCGCATCGACACCTTCCGCTCTTCGGGTGCGGGCGGTCAGCACATCAACAAGACGTCCAGCGCCATCCGCGTCACCCACATCCCCACCGGAACCGTGGTTGAGTGCCAGAACGAGCGCAGCCAGTTCCAGAACAAGGACAAGGCTCTGGAGATCCTGCGCAGCCGCCTGCTGGCCCAGAAGCAGAAGGAGCAGCAGGACGCCATCAACGCCGACCGCGCCGGTCAGGTGGGAACAGGGGACCGCAGCGAGAAGATACGCACCTATAACTTCCCGCAGGATCGCTGCACCGACCACCGGATCGGCCTGACGGTACACAATCTCGACAAGATCATGGACGGCAATCTGGACGACATCATCGACGCCCTCGCCACCCGTGAGCAGGCCGAGAAACTTCAAAAGCTAAACACATAAATATGCGTGAAATGCGCACGAAAAGCTGTAAAGAATAATTGCTTTACAGAAGAAAAGAGCGATGATTCGTATGAGTATCAATACTGAAGTCCGCCCGGCTGACGCAGAGGGTATTGCCCGCGCAGCCGAGCTTCTGCGGCAGGGCGAGCTGGTAGCCCTGCCTACCGAGACAGTCTACGGCATCGCGGCCGATGCCCGCAACGGCGAGGCCGTGAGCAAGATTTTTGTGGCGAAGGGACGTCCGCAGGACAATCCCCTCATCGTCCACGTCACAGGCCCTGAGATGCTGCACGGCCTCGTCAGCGAAGTGCCGGAACGCGCCCAGCTGCTGATGGCAGCGTTCTGTCCCGGCCCGCTGACCATTATCATGCCCCGCGGCCCCGAGGTGGCAGCGGAGTGCTGTGCCGGTCTGGACACCGTGGGCATCCGGATGCCCAGCCACCCGGTGGCACGGGCCGTCATCAAAGCCAGCGGCTGCGCCTTTGCGGCCCCGTCGGCCAACCTCTCCGGCAAGCCCAGCCCCACCAACGCACAGGACGTCTTTACCGATATGGACGGCCGGCTGCCCCTCATTCTGGACGGCGGCGAGTGCGACTGGGGCGTGGAGTCTACGGTCGTGTCGGTGGTGGGCGAAAAGCCCACTCTGTTCCGTCCCGGCCACATCACGCTGGAAGACCTCGAGCGTGCGCTGGGCGAGGAAGTGGAAGTCTCCAAGGCCATCCTCGAGAAGCTGCCGGAGGGTGCGGTCGTCCGCAGCCCTGGCATGAAGTATAAGCACTACGCTCCCAAGGCAGATGTGACCCTTCTGGATGGCACCTTCGAGCAGTTCAAAGCCTATGTGGATGCCCACGCCGCTGAGAATCCCAGCTGCCTCTGCTTTACCGGCGAGGCCGAAAAGCTGGGCGTACCCTGTGTGGAGTATGGCCGGGAGGGCGACGGAGCCGACCAGGCAAAACACATCTTCCGCTCCCTGCGTGCGCTGGATGAGCAGGGCGATGCTGTGGTCTACGCCCGCTGCCCCCAGAAAGACGGCCTGTCCATGGCCGTCTATAACCGCCTCATCCGTGCGGCCGCGTTCCGGGTGATAAAGCTATGATGACGCTGGGCATCACCGGCCGCAGCGGCTGCGGCAAATCGACGGTCACGGCGGTGTTCGCGGCCCGGGGCATCCCGCTGGCCGACGCCGACCAGCTCTCCCGCGAGATACTGCTTCCGGGTTCACCGCTGCTGCCCCAGCTGGCTGAGCGCTTCGGGGCAGATATTATAAAGGAAGACGGCACCCTCGACCGCCGCCTGCTGGCCGACCGCGCCTTTGCAACGCCCGAGGGGAAAGCTGCGCTCGACGCGCTGACCCACCCGGAGATCGTCCGCCGCATCCGCGCCGCCAAACAGGCCGCGCAGCAGGCGGGGGCGAAGCTCTTTGTGCTGGACGGCGCGGTCATCATCGGCACGGCGGCAGAGGCCGAGTGCGACAAGCTCTGCGTGGTCACGGCACCGTTTGAAGTCAGCATGGAGCGCATCGCGGCCCGGGACGGCATCTCGCCTGAGATGGCCGCCCGCCGCCTCAACGCCCAGACGCCAGAGGCTGTGCTGACCGCCAAGGCAGACTACATCCTGCCCAACACCTCCACCCGTGAGGCGCTGGCGAAGGCAGCAAACGAGCTCTGTGACGCTCTCATCGGGGAGGGATGCCGCGCTTGAAAACGCTGTTCCGACTGCTGCGCAGACTGGTGGTGCTGGTCTGCATCGCGGCAGTGCTCCTGACGGCTCTGCCACCCCTCGCCCGGGAGGCCGACCGGCTGCTCTACCCCCGCAAATACAGCCGGCAGGTGGAGCAGTGGGCCGCAGAATACGAGCTCGACCCGCTGCTGGTCTATGCGTTCATCCGCACGGAGAGCGGCTTCGACCCCGCCGCCACTTCCAGCGTGGAGGCCCGGGGGCTGATGCAGATGACCGAGGAGACCTTTATCTGGTTGCGCAGCAAAATTGCGCCGGATGAGGGCCTGACCTTCGATGACCTCTACGACCCTGACGTCAGCATCCGCTTCGGCTGCTACTACATCCATCTCTGCATGGAGCGGTACGGCGGCGATGTGGCTACCGCTGCTGCCGCCTACCACAGCGGATGGGGGACAGTAGATAATCTGCTGCGGATGGAAGAGCATTCCTCCGACGGGCAGACCCTGAAAGGCTTCCCTTATAACCAGATGCACCATTACGTCGAAAAGATAACCGCCAGCTACGCCGTCTATACCCGGCTCTACGGCGGCTGAATCTCAACCAATGAAGAAGAACCGACAGGCCAAAAACCTGCGGGTCTTTGATAGATAACAAGTGTAAGAAAACAGAAAGGCAGGAGAGATCCTATGGCAGAAAAAACTCCGAACCAGCAGCTGGCTGAAAAGCTGCTGTTTAAGCCCGCTTACGTCGGCGACAAGTCCGCCGCCGTCAAGCAGGAGGCCCACGCATTCGCTGAGGGCTACAAGAAATTCCTCGACGCGGGCAAGACCGAGCGCGAGGTGGCTGCTGAGAGCGAGCAGATGCTCAAGGACGCAGGCTACCAGCAGTTCGACCCGAAGAAGACCTACGCCCCCGGCGACAAGGTCTATTTCAGCCAGCTGGGCAAGGCCATCGTGGCTTCCACCATCGGCACCCGCAGCTTCGAGGACGGCTTCCATCTGGTCATCGCTCACACCGACAGCCCCCGTCTGGACCTGCGCCCGACCCCGCTGTACGAGTCCGACCACTTCAGCTACTTCAAGACCCACTACTACGGCGGCATCCGCAAGTACCAGTGGGGTACCATGCCGCTGGCGATCCACGGCGTGTTCTCCCGCGCTGACGGCACCACCGTCTCTGTGAACGTGGGCGAGGACGAGAACGATCCCGTCTTCTGCATCACCGACCTGCTGCCCCATCTGGGTGCCGAGCAGAACGAGCGCAAGCTCAGCGAGGGCATCAAGGGCGAGGAGCTGAACGTGCTCATCGGCTCTGACACCGTGGAGGAAGAGGACGTCAAGGAGGCTGTCAAGCTGAACACCCTCATCCTGCTGAACCAGAAGTACGGCATCACCGAGCGCGACTTCACCCGCGCCGAGATCGAGGTCGTGCCCGCTGCCAAGGCACGCGATGTGGGCTTTGACCGCTCCATGATCGGTGCCTACGGCCACGATGACCGCGTGGATGCTTACCCCGCACTGCTGGCCGAGATCGAGACCAAGGACCCTGTGCACACCACCATCTGCGTGCTGACCGATAAGGAAGAGATCGGCTCCGACGGCGTGACCGGTATGCAGAGTATGTATGTGTTCCACTTTATGCAGCTGCTCTGCCGCGCTGCCGGTCAGGACGATATCCTGGCCTTCCGAAACAGCGTGTGCCTGTCTGCGGACGTGACCGCTGCCTACGACCCCAGCTGGGCAAGCGCCTTTGAGAAGCAGAACGGCACCTACGCCGGCCGCGGCATTGCCATCTTCAAGTACACCGGCAGCCGCGGCAAGAGCTCTGCCAGCGATGCCAACGCCGAGCTGGTGGGCGACATCACCCGGATGCTGGATGCCAACAACGTGGCATGGCAGATCGGCGAGATGGGCCGTCTGGATCTGGGCGGCGGCGGCACCATTGCCAAGTATGTGGCAAACCGCGGCATCAAGGTGCTGGATCTGGGCGTGCCCGTGCTGTCCATGCACTCTCCCTTCGAGGTCATCCATAAGACCGACCTGTACATGGCTTACCGCGCCTTCTCCCTGTTCAACAACGCACAGTAAGCGCGATCCAGAATGAATGCCCCGGCAGGTTTTGCGCCCGCCGGGGCATTTTTGCGCTATTTTTTGAAAAATGCTTGACCTTCAACCGACTTTATGGTGTAGTGTAAGGGCGGAGGTGAAGCAAATGAACATCAAACAGGCTTCCGAACAAAGCGGCGTGTCCGCCCCGAACATCCGCTTTTATGAAAAAGAAGGGCTTCTCACACCGGCACGCAGGCAGGGCAATGACTACCGCGATTACACCGCCGGGGATGTCCGCACGCTTAAACTTATCCGTATGCTGCGGATGCTGGATGTGCCGCTGCCTACCATCAAGGCGGTACTGCGCGGGGAACAGCCCCTGCAACAGGCGCTGCAAGCCCAGCAGACCGTGCTGGAGCAGCAGGCGGCGCAGCTGGCGGTAGCCATGCAGTTCTGCGCCGACCTTGCCCGGCAGGCTCCGCAGATGGACACACTGGACGTGGACGCCTGTCTGACCCGCATGGAAAGCCCCGCCCCGCAGCAGGGGTTCTTCTCCGGCTGGCTGCAGGATTACTGCACGCTGGCGCAGGTGCAGCATCAGAAGCACTTTTTCTTTATCCCGCAGGGCAGCATCAACACCCCGCAGGAGTTTACAGCGGCGTTGCAGGCTTATGCAGAGGAAAAGGGAATGCAATTCGCCCTGACCAAAGAGGGAATGTACCCGGAATTTTCGCTGGACGGGATCCCGTACAAGGCCTACCGCAACCCGGGCAAGTACCGCGATGAGATCTGCTGCGATGCCGTCCATCCGGAACAGCTGAACACCGGGCTGCCGTCCCGCCGGGAGCGGCAGCTGCGGGGCCTGCGGGTCCTTCTGCCTGCGGCATGCACCTTTGCCGCCATCCTGACAGCAGGCTGGATGGCGACCGGAGGGACAGACTGGCTCTGGCTGGCGGCACTGGCAGCAGCGGGTGTCCTGCTGGGCCGCTGCTTTGAAAACCGGCTGTGACTGGGCCAGCCTGCTCAGCTCAACGGCAGAGCCTCGGCAACGGTTAAAAAAGTATAGCCGTTGTCTGCATACCACTGGATGATGTCGGGCAGGGCTTCGGCA
>OHHH01000857.1_pt1 | contig 9906 bp, 2 predicted proteins | sample 1567951 | NCBI WGS metagenome assembly OHHH01 (sample SAMEA3879550, study PRJEB24766) | human gut metagenome | biome: human-associated habitat; feature: feces | place: USA | collected 1985/1987 | reverse complement strand
ATTTAAGCTTACAAACAATTAAAATGGAGGTAATCACAATGGAAAAAGTTTACACTAAAAATGCTCCCGATGCTATCGGCCCTTATTCTCAGGCTGTAAAGGTCGGAAACCTCGTTTTCACATCGGGTCAGATCGCTATCAATCCCGCAACGGGCAATGTTGATGCTGTTGGCATTGAGGCACAGACCAAGCAGGTATGCGAGAACCTCAAAGCTGTACTTGCAGCGGCAGGCACTTCCCTTGAAAAGGCTGTAAAGACAGTATGCTTCCTTGACGATATCAACGATTTTGCAGCATTCAATGCAGTTTACGGCGAATATTTCACCAACAAGCCTGCACGTTCCTGCGTAGAAGTTGCAAAGCTCCCAAAGGGTGTTAAGGTCGAGGTCGAAGTTATCGCAGAGCTTTGATATAAGGCTAAATTGAACAGAAAAAATCCTGCGCTCACCCTTTTGACGGGTCGGACGCAGGATTTTTTGTTTTTATATGACACAACTCCGATATTTTTATGCAAAAAGAACCGAGCAGCCTTGAAAGACTGCTCGGTTCGATTTTATTTTGCGATATAGGGGAACTTATGGAGTAGGTTTGCTTATAGGTTTACCGTTAAGTGTACCGTTTATGACAGATGCGTATGAATCTAAATATACTCCGTAAGTCGGTGAACCATCCTTGTTTTTTGGCGAAGTGAATTTAAGTGTCTTCTGATCTTTCTTTTGGATAGTCAAATCTCCGCCAAATTTAAGATCACAGGTAAGGGTAATATCACTTGATACTGTAATAGTGACCATTTTTCCCAAACTTGATGATGATAACTTTATCGATTTGCACTTGCCCTTTGCGGGGAGTGTAAGCTTTGGAATGGTGTATTCTTCCATATTAAGATCAAGGTTGTATTCTCCCTTTGCGTCATTCAGTCTTGTAATGTCGGCAATTGCGCTTGCGATCGAATCATAGGCACGGGTGATATTGCTGTTGTATTCACGCATCTCAACATAATTCATTGACGATTTATCAACTGCAACAAGCATTTTGCCCGAGCGGACTGCTGCAAGCTCTTCGTTATTGGTGATAACCACTGAACCTGCGATGTAATCGCCCTTAAGCGTTGCGATCTGGTCGCCTGCCTTAACTCCGTCGACCTTTACGTTGATTCCTCCTATGATATTGGTAAGGACAACGTTCTTTCCGATGGAAACAGGATAGCAGAGTGTACCGCCGTCATTGAAAGCATATACTGCTGTGAATCCCGACGACTTACCGGTCAGAGTTACATCATCAGCAACGTGGAAGATGTTTACATTGATCTTTCCGCTTACAGTCATTGGGTCATTGATCTGAACAGAACCCTTGCCGTTGATGTTTGTGAACTGGCTTACCTTGCCATTGTAGGAGATATGCGAACCTTCATCAGCGTTGAGAGTATAAGTGCCAAGATTTACGCTCATAGCAACGGGATTTCCGTTTCTATCGACCTTGTTCAAGGTGATATTTTCGAGTGAAAGACTGCCTGTGAGAGTAATATCCTTGGTCGTGGTGAGCTTTACAGGTTCAGTGCCTGCGCTTTCACCGACATAAGTGAGTCCGCCGTAGGTCTTTGCCTTAGGAAGAACGAAGGTATCGTCCTTGGTCACAGTAACTTTATATGTGAGGGAGGTATCCTTTATTCTTGAAATGTCGTTTATTGCGCTTGCAAGTGAATCATAAGCTCTTTCGATAGACTCTTCACTGTCATATTTGGAAGCCTTAACTGTCACAACATTTTCTTCCTTGACAGCCTTAAGGTTATTGCCCGAACGGACGATCTTAAGGTCGCTGCCGTTTACAATTACTGCGTCCTTGGTATAATCGCCTGTGATGGAAGCAACGATCGCATTTTCTTCAAACTCTACAGTTTTTTCGCCGTCCTTGACAGAGAGTGTAATCTCGCCTGTGATGTTGATGAACTTAACGTTCTTAGCGATGGACTTGTCATAAATAAGCTCGCTGTCGTCCCCTGCCTCAATGCTGCCTGTAAATCCTGCCTTTGTGCCGACAAGCGTTACTACGCTGCCATCGAAGATAAGCGTTGTACCGTTGACCTTGCCTGCAACATTGACAGCAGTATCGCTGAAACATAATTTGCCTGCGCCACTGATATTTGCGAAGTTGCTTATGATTGAATCATCTGTGGTCGTTTCGGAAACAGTGCCCTTAGCTGTCAGTGTATATTTGCCGACATTTACGCCGAGAGCGGTAACTTTACCTGTTTTATCGACCTTGTTGAGAGCGATAGATTTGTCCAGAACGAGATCGCCTGTGAGTGCAAGGTCGCCTGTAATATTGATCTCGAGCGGTTCTTCTGAATTTTCATCTGCACTCTTGTAGGTAAGTGTATTATACTTGTTTGCCGAAGGAAGCGGAAGCTTTGCAACAGCCTTGGGGAACATATCCTGCGTCAGATAGATAACAACATCGTCGTTCTTGCTACCCGAGGTGTTGATGTCAGCGATAGCTTCATTGAGGCTCTTGTAGTAAGCCTTTTTGCCGTTTACTTCAACGGTAACAAGACCTGCTGTTTTCTTGGGCTTTGCGATAAGGTTCTTGCCGCTCTTGATGATATAGTAGCTGTCTGCCTCTGTGAGATTGTCATTCGAGGGGACGAGCTGATCTGCGTATGGACCTGCAATAGTACCGAGGATCAAGTCCTCAGTGATCTCTGCTGTTTTCTCCGTTTTGGGGTCAACAATAACGAAATTGATCTTTCCGGAGTTGTTGTCAAAGCCGCTCTTGCCGATAACGAGAGCATTTTTGCCCTTAGCCTGCTGCTTAACAACGAGTACAGTATCCTCCAATGCGAATATTTCGCCTGCGTTGATGATACCGCCGACTGAAAGAGAGCTGTTGTTTTCCAATTCGAGCAGTTTTTTTACGGTAAGGTTGCCTTTAATGTTTACGGTAGTCGTCGGAGCGGTTTTTCCGTCCCATGCTGCGCCCATAGCCGCATAGCCTAACATTTCGCTTTCACTGTTAGCCCAGACCACTACGGAATTTGCAGTCACTGCACCAACAGTAGTGCCTGTGAGTTGAACCTCACCGCTTGAAGTAATGCTCTTGATATTTGCGTTTACATATTCAAGCTGAAGTGAATTCTTGCCTGCCGCAATTGTGAAGTCGGTAGGCTTGAATTCCTTACCTGACTTTTTCTGTGCATCGAGCTTGATGTTGTTGAATATTGTAAAGCCTGTGAGAGTGATATTTCCTGTGAAGGTGATAGTCTTGACTGACTGCTCGCTTGAGAGGTTGAGCGAACTGTATGTCTTAGCCGCAGGCATCTTGAATACACCGTTCATATTGTAATCGTCAAGAAGAGTTACATGGTACTCATTGTCCTTCTGACCTGCCTTAGCGTTTGCGGCAATAGTGCTGAGAACGTCGCTCCACTGAGCATATACAGTCTCATTCATGCCGCCTTCGTAGAGGGTCACGACCTTGAGCTTTTCTGCAAGAAGCTTTATGTCCGAGCCTACTCTTGCAAGAGTATAGTTTATTTCACCCTCGGGCATGCTGTTTTCGAATACCTCAACATTTGCAAAGCTTGCTGTCTTTGCAGTGAGAACGGTCTGTTCTGCGGAGAATGATACAATATGCTTTTCAACACGCTTGTAAATACGAATCTTGCTTGCATTGTTTTCTGCCGTGATATTGCCTGTTACTGTAATGGGCTTGAAATTATCATCGCCGTAGCATATAGATGCCATTATTGCTTCTTCTCCGGCAATTTCAATGTTCGTGAATGTCACGGAGTTGTTCTTTACAATTACAGTATCGCTGTCGTTCAGCTTAAGTGTGGTCGCCTTGACTGTACCCAGGAGTTCAGCCTCGGTGTATTTATCAAATGCGATCGTGCCAAAGCCGCTGATGTCAGCCTTTACAGTGTTGTGCGCACCTGCGTTGAATGTAAGAACAGACTTTGCGCCGCCCTTTAAGGTTTTGAGCTTCTCTGAACGGAAATCACTGATGTCAAGGTTCTTGCTTGCTGTGATAGCGAAGGTCTTAGCTGTCGATTCGATGCTGATATTGTCGAATGTTGTATCGATAGGAAGTGTAACGGAAGATGCGTCTGTTGTGATAGTCTTTCCGCTTGGGTTGTAAACAGCTATGCTCTTAGCCTTTGCAGCTGTCGGGAATGTGAGCTTTTTGATCGTGACATCGTTGTTAAGATATACAACGTAATCGGTGTTCTTGTTGGTCATTACTTTAAGAACATCAGCCCATTCATCTGCTGTAACTGTTACAGGCTTGTCGTTTTCCACATAGGAAACAGTAAAGTTTGATTCGGTCCTCTTTGCTACATTGAGAGTAACAGTAAGGGTCATACCATCCTTGCCTGTATCGTAGGTATACTGAATGCTTTCAACATTTTCGGGGAATGTAAGAACATTGCCGTCTCTTGTCGCACCGCAGTCCTCTGCAAGAGTTACCTTTCCGGGGTCAAGACCGTATGCGGAAAGATCTGCGAGGTTGAATGTATTGTTGATAAGTTCAATATCACGACCCTGATAATCGCTTTCAAATGCCGTAAGGGACTCAAATCCCGAAAGATCAATTGCAACGATAGAGTTGTCATTGATATGAAGCTTTTCAAGACCCTTGCTCTTGGAAACATCGAGCTTTTTAAGTCCGCATGTCCAAGCAGTCAGCTCTTTGAGAGTTGTAAGGTCTTCGATACCGATAAGCTCAATACCTTTGTTGCCGCTGATATCAAGCTTTTCAAGCTTTTTGTTCTTGGAAACATCGAGCTTCTTGATGCCTGTGCTGTTTACGCTGAGTTCAGTAAGCTCTGGGCAGTTTGTAACATCAACATCGCTTGTAAGCTTATCGTCACCAAGGTCAAGTGCCCTAAGATTCGGATTCTTGCTTACGTCAATGCTTGTTACCTGTGTGTTGAATATTAAGAGAACTTCAAGCTTAGGATATTTTGCTGCATCAAATTCCTTCAAGCCGGAAATATAGATGTAAACTTCCTTTACGCTCTCGGGGAGTACGGCCTTTTCAAGCTTTGGACAATTTGCGCCAACGAAATCATTGAGCTTTGTGCAGCTTGAAAGATCAATGGAGGTCACTGCTGTATTTCCGTCGATATTAACACCTCTAAGGTTAGTGAAGTATTCAATACCCTTGAAGTTATCGATCTGACGGTACTTATCATCTGCGTATGTCTTATCTGCTTCAGTATCGTTTTCATCGGGCTTGCTGAGATTGAGATAACGGAGCTTTGAACGCTCGATATATGTGAGTACATCGTCGTTATTTGTATCAAGAGTCTTGACGATCTCACGGAATGTATCATTCGGGAAGTTTGCGGGGTTGATCTCAACATCCTTAGGAGCGTCGGGGTCAGCTTCAAGGCTCTTTACCGCAGTAACTGTGATATCGCAGCCACTGACGAACATTACACCGTCATTGAGAGCCTTTGCAGCCTCTGCTGTGAGCGTAATTGTAACGCTTGCAGAATCCTTGTCAAGTGCGATATTGTCATTATCGTCCTGATCGGGGTGGAGATTTTTAAGGGTAGCCCATCTTCCGTTGGGGTGTTCATCATCGATAGCATTGTCGACAAATGAGATCATCGGTGTCCAGTATTCGTCATCGCCGAGTTCTTCAGCTGTCGGAGCAGTTGCTGTATATTCAACAGTAAGACGTGTACCTGCTGCAGCCTTATCAAATGCAGGGAGAAGAATGTTTTCGCTCCAGTTGTGAGGGAACTTCTTGTTTCCCTTCCAGAGTGTGGCATTTACAGAGTCGTATGTTCCGCTGCCGACACGGAAGGTCGCATCAATGCTCTTACCCTTAAGTCCTGTGTCATAGGTATAGTTGATCTCGCTGACACCTTCTTCAACTGTAAGGATATTCTTGTTTCTTGTAACACCCTGACCGTCGGCGATAGCTGCCTTTGCAGGGTCAAAGCCGAGGTCGGAAAGTGAATCAAGGTCAAACTTGCCGTCTGTAAGAGTGATATTGTGATAGATATTGCTTACCTCATATTCTTCAAAAGAAAGTCCTGTAAGATCAATACCTGCAATGTCAACATTGTCAATGGAAAGCTTTGTAAGGTTCTTGCACTTGCTAAGATCGAGCTTTCCGACTGTACAGTTGCAGAGAGTCATATCTTTGAGCGCTGTGTTCTTGGAAAGATCGGAAACAGTGCCTGTACCGTTAGTCGTGCCGAAAATACCAAGCGCTTCAAGGTTAGTATTTGTGCTTACGTCAACGTTTGTCAGTACATTTGAATTGAGATAAAGCGATCCAAGGTTCGGATACTTTGAACCGTCAAACTCTGTTATCAATGTTTCGCAGAGATTTACACCGCCGAGAGTTTCGGCAAACTTTGCTTCCGAAAGTTTTGTACACCGATCAAGTGATGCAAAACCGATCTTTGTATTCTTGGAAAGATCGATCGATTCAACAGCTTCGTTTCCGTCAATGCTGAACCACTGAAGGTTTGTAAGATATTCGATACCTGTGAAATCATCGATCTGACGATACTTTTCATCAGCATAGGTCTGATCTTCGTCTTCCTTAGGCTTGTTGAAGCTGATATCTTCAACCTTGCCGAGTTCCGCAGGTGTGAGGAGCTTATCGCCGTTAACATCACACTTTCCTTCAATAAATCCACGGAAAGTTGCGTTCGGGAAGTTAGTTTCATCGAGTGAAACGATGAGGCTCATATCAGATTCAAGACTGCGTACCGCTGTCAATGTTGCATTTGTACCATGAATGTACATAGCACCATTCTTGAGCGACTTTGCAGCATCTTCTGTGAGTATCAAAGTAATGCTGGTTGCATCCTTAGGAAGGGTTATGCCATAGCCGTCCTCAAACTGACCGGGATAAATATTCGGTATATTTGTACCAGTTGTGCCGTCTGCAACACATATAACAGGGTCGGTCTCCGAATTCGGATCATTTACTGTATATTCGATCACGAGACGGCTGAACTTCTCTGCCTTGTCGAAAGTAGGAAGAACAACTCTGGTGTCCCAGTTCCAGTCGCCAAGATCGGAACTGCCGCTCCAAAGCTCTGCATTTACCGATGCAAAGTAAGCTCGTCTGCTGGCTGTACATTCAATATTCGACCATTCGTATTTTATGGAACAGTTATCAACAAAGTCCTTGAAATTGTCGATAGTGATCTCATTCGGAACGAATGTAAGATTGCCCTCAAACCAACCGCCTGCATTGCGTTTTAATGTCCAGCTGTGATCCTTGGCATTGGAAAGGATCTCCGTTACAGGGTCAGAAACCTTGTGGGCAGGAACTGTGATAGAAACATCGGTAACTGTAATGCCATTACCGCTGAGTCTGAAGCCATTCTCAGCAACAGTCTTTGCTGTTGTCTCATTGAGTGTTGCTTCAAAGGTAGCTGCGGACGCATCAAAAGCCGCACCGCCCGACAGTGATGCATTGTCTGCGTCTACGATGTCAAGCGCAGCATCATCGGCAGAATCTACTGTATATGTTACAGTGATCCTGCTGCCGTCTATGGCATCTGCATAAGCATCTACCATGATAGGTGAATCGGTTGAAAGCGTACCGCCCGTCGAGAAGGATTTTACGGTTTCAGCAACTTCTTTGCCGACATCCTTTGTCAGAGTAACAGTGAGTCCGTAAACAGTGAAGTCAAATTCATCACCGCCCTGATAATATCCATCATCAATAACGGTGGAAAAAGTGAACTGAACATCCTTTGATTCATCGGGAGTTTCTGTCGTTGCCATTGTGGTTTTGTCAATAATGAACTGTTTCTCCGATGGAGCAACAGGATCAGCAGGACCGTCCCATGCGTCATGTTCCCATTCGTTTTTGCCTGTGGTACTGTTGATGCAGCCCCCCACCTTAAACTGGTCGGTAAAGTTTGGAACAGAAATGTAATCGACCGCACTGACGCTTATCGGCACGATAGCAGTCTGAGTGACAGCGATCGCAAATGCGCATACGCCCGATACCAATCGTTTGAAATTCATACGATCATCCTTTCGCAATTTTAAATTTTTTTGCAAAACAGAGTCATTTCCGCTCACCCGAACGGAATGAGCATGGCTTTCGGTAATGTATCGGCTCGGCTTATTCTCCGATACTTCCCTCCCCTCCCCGTTTTGCGCTTGGAGATTTGGCAAAAAGTTTCGTTTTCGGTGAATTTTCCAAAAACAACCGTTTTTGCGCTACTTTATATAATAAATTATAGCATTATTAATAATAGGTTTCAATTCACATTTAACCTAAAAGTTGGCGCAAATTTTTGTACTTTTTGTGAAAATTACAGAGTATTTCTGTGTTTATATTGCACAATTGCATTATTTTAGACAACTGTAAAAAAACCGAGCAGCCACTTTCTGACTGCTCGGTAAAATAATATTGCAAAAACCTAAAATTCCTACGGAAAAGCTGTGAAAAGTTCCGCTTAAGGCTTAGCGGCAACAAGGACATTGTCCTTAAAATTAATGACGAAGTCATCATTATTGACAAGAGTGATATTTCCCTCGATGTAGCCATTGCTGATCTCCGCAAGAGTGTCTCCTTCCTGAACTCCGCTGACATTCAGCACAAGCTTCAGATCGGATGAGATAGCCACGATCCTGATCCTCTTTCCTGTGACAGAGGAATATTCAAGGACCTGCTCCCCCTCGCCGCCGACATCAGCTCTGAGTTCGCCCGTAAAGGAAGCGTCATCTCCGAAAGCTACCGTGCAGGAAGACTTATAGAACTTAAGAATTTGTATATTTACATTTCCACTTATCATAGTATTGTTCTTAATGCCCAGGCAGCTGTTTTCTCCGCCTTTGACATCAGCGATACAGTCTTTCTTTAGGTCACTGTCGTAGCAAAGTCGGGCAGATGAATCTACCATAAACATGTTGCTTCTTTCGGTGTCAAAATTTATGCTTATGGGAACGGTCCTGCCGTCGGAGCTTACCTTATTTAAGGTAATATACTTAAGATCCATTCTTCCCGAAACGTTGAGGTCATCCTCGGTGGTGAGAACTATGTCTATGCCGGGGTTGTATCCCATTATTGTGAGCGCACCGTATGAACCTGCTCTCGGGGAAACGAACTGCTGACTTTCATTAACGGTTATCACGTAATCAGCATTTTCATCGTTGATGCTTTCAATTTCCTTTACCGCATCTGCAAAGGTATAATATAACTTTGTTGTATTGGTGACCCAGACCGTCACAGTGGCTTGCTTGGCAACAAGCTCATTACCCAACTGAACGGCAACAAGCCCGTCCTCATTCTCAAAAACGATATCTCCCTCGGTATAGTCATAGTCAAGCTTTGCAAGAACATCTCCATCCTTGACATCGCTGACATCTATCTTCAGCGGACTTGTAACGCCCGTGAGCGTGATGTTTTTGCCGACGGAAGCAGGATATTCAAGCACTGCATCGTCATCCTGCGGAGCAATGCTTCCCGTAAATGAAGCGTTTTCACCGAGGACTATTCTCTTATAAGGAGCAATGTTGATGTCAGCCTTTCCGCCGATGAATGTGTCATCTAAAAGCTGAATGCTGCCTGTGCCTGTTATATTTCCGATACGGTTCAAGCCCGTTTCGGTATCACGGGAAAGGGATACGCCCCTGAGTTCCAGATCTCCGTTAACAGTCATATTAACAGGAACGATCTCACCGTTGGAGTTGACCTTATTAAGAGTAAGCGTAGTTAACACGACCGAGCTTGAAAAAACGAGGTCGGTTTCGGTGGTCAGAACCGGTGTAGATGAGCCTCCGTTTATCGTGATACTATTGTATGTACCCGTCTTGGGCAGAACGAACGGCTGCTCACGCTCACTGCAAACTATAAGTCTATAAGAATCAGAAGCATTGTTACGCCTTTCAATACATTTAACTGCATTTGCAAGCGTGT
>OHHH01000854.1_pt1 | contig 9952 bp, 8 predicted proteins | sample 1567951 | NCBI WGS metagenome assembly OHHH01 (sample SAMEA3879550, study PRJEB24766) | human gut metagenome | biome: human-associated habitat; feature: feces | place: USA | collected 1985/1987 | reverse complement strand
GCCGCCACGGTACACGCGGTAAGAGCCCGTAGTCGGGCCTTTAGGGTTTGTGGATGGAGAACTGGAATAATAGTTTGAATCATACCAGTCCTGACACCATTCACAGACGTTGCCGGTCATATCGTAGATACCTAACTCGTTGGGGACTTTTGTGCCGACAGGATGGGGTTTGCTTCCGCTGTTGCTGACATACCAAGCTACGGTGCCTATGTCGTTGCTGCCCGAATAGATGTAGCCTCGCGAGCGGTTGCCGCCGCGGGCTGCATACTCCCATTCGGCTTCGGTGGGGAGGCGGTAGTGCTTGCCGGTCTTGGCGTTGAGTTTGCGGATAAATTCCTGAACGTCGTTCCAGCTAACATTCTCCACGGGCAGATTGTCGCCTTTGAAATCGCTCGGATTAGTTCCCATCACGGCTTTCCAGAGTTTCTGCGTCACTTCGTATTTGCCTATCGAGAAGCTCGATACGATTACCGAATGGACGGGCTTTTCTTCATCATAAGCATCGGAGTCGTCCAAACCCATATTAAATGTGCCGCCGGCCACGTAGACCATCTCTATTTCGGGAATGGCGGGGGTGGCGGCGAATGCGGCGGATGAGACAGTGAGGAGGATGGCGAGTGAGAGAAGCGTGCGGGGGTTAATCATAACGATAAATGTTGTGGAGCTGATTGTAACTGGTTTTTGCGCAAATATAATGGTTCATAGGCGGATATCAGGCATAAAGTAACGTTTTTTATGACCGGAGGGGCGGTTTATGGGACTAAATGGCGGTTTTGTGTGACAAAAGGAGGGTGTTTCAACCGGATAGCATTATCGTAGCTCCTGAAGGTTGGCAATGTGGTGAGTGATGTCGAGAGGGGCGGCGGGCCGCCGAGGCTCCTACATCAGCAAATGCCAACCGCCCGTGGCGGTTGCTTTCTGTGTAACCCCACATTGGCGTCAGCCTATGTGGGGTCTTGGCATATGGTAACAGGAGCAACGTCGAAGATGTTGCTTTATGATCTCACTCAAAAGTATGCTCGTCAACCACCTGATCGAAAAGCACCTTCATCTCATCGGCAAGATCGATGGTCCTATGATGTTCCTTCTGGCGTATGATATTATGGCTGTTGCATACGGCGAGGACATACCTGAACAACTGCCTCTCGTGCTGCTCCACGATCGCATCTTTGCGACACTTCGTGACGGTAACAATGTGATAGAATAGTCTTAGATGGCTCACATCGCAAAGTTAAACAAAAACTCGGATTCACAAAGCAACATCTCCGACGTTGCTTCCCACCTTTCTACATGTCCGGTCCCCACATAGGCTATCGCCAATGCGGGGTTACATAAAAAGCAACCGCCCAGGCGGTTGACGTTTGCTGACGAATCAGAGCTGTAATAAAGATAAATGAATGGTTGTTAATGGTATTATTTAAGGGGCGGAACGTCAGCAAGGCATAGGAGGGGCGGCGTCTCGCCGCCGCAGTTTTCACAAAGGCATATCCATGATTATCAGTGCATTGCACGGCGGCGAGATGCCGCCGCTCCTATGGGGTGACGGCATCCTGTCGCCACCTTCTTTAGGCGTCCGGGGGTTGCGTGAGGGCGAACGCCAGCACTCCGGGTTGTGAGCACCTGACTCCCGGAGCAAAATCGAACGGATTTGGCGACCTATACCAATACGAATTTCTGTTAAAAAATCCCGGGATCGTTCGACACGACATCCATCGCGCTACCGGAGCCCGGGATTTATGGATTTTTCGTCGGAAACCCCACATAAAGTGGAATCCCGAACGGGTTGTCGCTGCCTGTTCATACTTCACTGACTGTCGACCTATCCAGATCTGTCACAGCCTGAATTTGAGCTACTGGGCGAGGCGGAAGCCGAGGTTGTTGTTGTAGTTGTCCGGCGTGTTGTTGTTGCGGTTAGACACGCGGCAGTTCCTCGCGTTGTTGTTCCAGCTGCCGCCACGGTTCACGCGGTTAGAGCCATTCGGCAGCGACACCTATATATTATATATATTATTTCATGCCAGACACTCCTGCATGGCTTTACGACGCACACCATCCGACGGAACTTTTCTCACAAAAGCGAGCACGGCGCTAAGACGCACACGCATATCCTCATCCGTCAAAGTGTCCCCGTCAAACATAGCATACAGTTTTCTGAGGTTTCTGCGGTAGCGCACGGCACTCCGTACCGACAGGGTTCTGCTTCCATGCTTCATTCTATAACCGAGGAATGTAACCGAAACCTCTGTAGCGTGGAGCTGAAAAACTTTCAGCGTAAGGCCAAGTTTGTTTTCAAGGAACTCACGCACGCGCCGCCCGGTCGTAAGCAGAGCCATCTTATCGTCGCCCCACAACATCATATCGTCCATATACCTCACGTAGCCCTCCACATGAAGCCCCTCACGGATATAATGATCAAGCGGCGAAAGATAGTGATTGGCAAAATACTGACTCGTAAGATTCCCGATGGGCAGGCCCCTGCCGGGTTCAGTACAATAGCTTCCGATGATGGCACGGAACATTCCGAGCAAAAGTGGGTCTTTATATATTCTTCCCAGCTGAAACATAAGATGGTCATGCGATATCGAGTCGAAATATTTCCACACATCGAGTTTCAGCCAGTACCGAAATCGACACTGGTTATTATATGCCTTGTCGAGAGCGGCATATACGCCGCGGCCTATCCGGCTTGCATAACTGTCGGAAGTCTGACGATGTTCGAAATCCTCATGACACACATTCATTATAGCGTGATGGAGCACCCTCTGCACGAAAGGTGCCGCGCAGATGAGCCGCTGCTTCGGATCGTATATTGTGAAGTAGTTATAATCTCCCGTTTCTATCGTGCCGTGCAATATACCCTCGCGTAGTTTCAGCAATTCCTCATTCAGTTTTTTACTGAACGATACCACCTCTTTTTTGGCCGCTTTCCCACGCCGTGCCTTGACGAACGCCTCCCGCAGATTGTCAATGTCGGCTATCTTCTCCACCACATAACCGCGCCGTTTCATTGTTCCGGACCTTGATCTTTCCCTTCAAGAAGGCGTACGCCATAGTGGGCGATCCTTGCAGAATTGATTCCCTCTATTTTCTTTAGCATTTCGGGCGAAAGATCGCTGATTTTGGACATTTCGGCCAACTCGCGATCCGTGAATATTGCAAAAGCAGGCACCGACTCCTCCGCCGCTATCGCTTTGCGTCGGCGTCGGTACTCCGAGAAACGCTCGAACTCTTCCGCTCCCAGCACCTCCTTATAGTCAACTTTCTCACCCGCCGAGCGATTCTCTGCCATTTTCGATCCCGCCGACACCGGAAGGAACTCAACGGCAAAAGTCCAGACACCTCGATTCTGATCATATTCCTTTTGAACTGTGAGCACTTTGTTGGCACGCAGAAAGCGGTTCATTTCTTCCTGTTCATCAACATTCGCAGTCAATGGAATTGTAAAAATTCTTATTTGCATTATTTCTCAGAAATAGTTTTTTCGTGTGACAACGAGCCGCCGGCCGCTGGCTCGCGCTCCGCGCGGCTGGCTTGCCGGCTTGCAGTAGCTCAAATTCAGGCAGCGGCGAAGTCCAAATGAATCCACGCCCCAACGAAGAATGAACTAAAGGGCGAGGCGGAAGCCGAGGATGCAGATGCAGCTGCCCGGCGCGTAGTCGCAGCGGTAAGACACGCGGCAGTACCTCGCGAAGTAGTCCCAGCTGCCGCCACGGTTCACGCGGTTAGAGCCCGTAGCAGGGCCTTTAGGGTTCGTGGACGCCGACTTGGAATAATAGTCACTATCATACCTGTCCTGACACCATTCCCAGACGTTACCTGTCATATCATATATGCCCAATTCGTTGGAGGATTTTGTGCCGACCGGATGGGTCTTACTTCCGCTGTTATCCGTATACCACGCTACTGAACTGAGATTATCGCTCCCGGAATATTTATAGCCGCGGGAGCGGTTGCCGCCGCGGGCTGCGAACTCCCATTCGGCTTCGGTGGGGAGGCGGTAGCGCTTGCCGGTCAGGGCATTGAGTTTGCGGATAAATTCCTGAACGTCGTCCCAGCTCACACACTCCACAGGCAGATTGTCGCCTTTAAACCAGCTCGGATTATTATTTTCGCCCATCACGGCTTTCCACTGTGCCTGTGTCACCTCATATTTTCCTATCGAAAAATCCGATACGGTTACCGAATGGACGGGCTTTTCATCAGACTTAGCATCGGAGTCGTCGGAACCCATGCGGAACGTGCCCCCGTCTACCCACACCATCTCGATCTCGGGAAGGGCATTTGCGGGGTTACTTTCTGATTTGCCACCCGATCCTTTGTCGGAAGGTGCAGGCGAAGGAGCCGGAACGGTAGAGTCCCGGAGAGGTTCGGGTTTGGGTTTGGATTTGGATTGGGCTTCGGCTCCGGATTTGGGCTTCGGCTTCGGTTTAGGCTTCGGTTTGGGTTTGGGCTTCGGCTTCGGCTTGGGTTTGGGCTTGGGGGTTTGCGTTTCCTGGCTTTGGCCGGGTTTCGGGGCCAAGGCTACCGCAACAGTCGTGGCTGCGAAGATTGCGATCAGGATAAAGAGCAGGCGGTGTTTCATGATCGGTAAGCAGTTGAGTTAATATCGTTTCTTTCTGACCGTAAAGTTACGGATTCTGTCACAATCATCAGCAAAGCCAAGCCCGAATTGTGACCAACTGCCCGTTTTTTCGCATAAAACACCCGTAAATTCACATAAAACGCCCATAAGTCTGCACGAAACACCTGCTGATACCATAAACTGCTTTTCCCCACGGCGGCAGGATGCCGAGGCTTCTGACGCCTTGGACTGCAATCGGTAATACGGCCCGTGGCAAACGCATAGGAGCGGTGGCGGCTCGCCGCCGTGCATTTCAACAAGACGCTTAACCATCTGATACGCAAGCCTATTCACACGGCGGCGGGACGCCGCCGCGCCTGAGGGCCATGCGGGGGCGGGGGCGGTTTCGCCGCTCGACGGAGGCATTTCGTCACACGAAACCGGGGCGGTGGTCACAAGCGCGGGGGGAAATTTTGGCAGGAGGGTAATTGCCGTTGTAGATTTGCATCAGGAAACAAACCAACCCGATGATGCAAACGATGAAAATGATGAAAGTCATAGAAGCCATGAACCCCGAAGAACCCGACGAACTGTCCACCGATATCCGCTTTTTCGGCGCCCTCGCAGCCGTAGCGCTCATAATGATCGGCATAATGATGTGAGCATGAAGGCCGGATCGCCGTGTCCTGTTCACGCGCGATAAAACCCGCCGGCAGACGTCAACAAATTTTGCGGGATGGAGTCTAATTTATATACTAATTTGTATATTTGCAGTTGAAGGCGGTGCGCCGGCCACGGCAGCGCCGTCAGACCATGAAATCAAACTCTGCAAAACAACTGACAGTCATGACATTTGAAAAAATCGAGGGGCTCATCGACGCCCCTTTTACACCGTTTGACACCAACGGCGATGTGAATCTCGAACCTATACGGGCCTATGCCGCGATGCTGGCCAAAAACGGGCTTAAAGGAGTGTTTATCAACGGATCGTCGGGCGAAGGATATATGCTCACTGACGACGAACGCCGCCGCCTGGCGGAAGCCTGGGTCAAAGCAGCCCCGAAAGGCTTCAAAGTGATAGTGCACGTGGGCAGCTGCTGCGCCCGCTCCAGCCGGGAGCTTGCACGCCATGCGGCCGAGATCGGAGCCTGGGGCATAGGCGCGATGGCCCCCCCCTTCCCCAAGATCAACCGCGTGGAAGAGCTGGTGAAATATGTAGAAGAGATAGCATCGGGCGCACCAGAATTGCCCTTCTACTACTATCACATCCCGGCCTTCAACGGCGCCTATCTGCCAATGGTGAAATTCCTTGAAGAGATCGACGGCCGCGTGCCCAACTTCGCCGGCATCAAATACACGTTTGAAAGCCTCTATGAATACAACCAGTGCCGTCTGTACGGCGGAGGCAAATTCGACATGCTCCACGGCCAGGACGAAACAATACTGCCCTGCCTTGCCATGGGCGGCGCGCGCGGCGGCATCGGCGGTACAACCAACTATAACGGCCGCGAGCTGACAGCAATCATCGATGCGTGGAAGCGCGGCGACATCGAGGCAGCGCGCGAGCATCAGAACTATTCACAGGAAGTGATCAACGTGATATGCCACTACCGTGGCAACATCGTGGGCGGCAAGCGCATAATGAAGCTTATAGGCCTCGATCTGGGACCGAACCGCGTGCCGTTCCAGAACATGACCGACGAAGAGGAGGCCGCCATGAAAGCCGAGCTCGAAGCCATAGATTTTTTCAACCGTTGCAATAAATTCTGACATCATGCCGCTATCTGATCCCCGCGGTTATCTTGCCGACTGGCAGAACCGCTACCGCAAAGAACTAACTGATAACATATTGCCCTTCTGGCTCGAGCACGGCCTCGACCGCGTGAACGGCGGCGTGTATACCTGCGTCGACCGATCGGGCAAGCTTATGGACACGACGAAATCGGTATGGTTTCAGGGGCGGTGCGCCTACGTCTATGCGATGGCCTACAACAACATCGAGCGCCGGCCGGAATATCTCGAGATGTCGCGCAGCTGCCTCGACTTCATCGAGCGGCACTGCTTCGACAGCGACGGCCGCATGTATTTCGAGGTTACCGCCGACGGCCGCCCGCTGCGCAAGCGCCGCTACGTGTTCTCGGAATGTTTCGCCACGATAGCCATGAGCGAGTATGCCATAGCGACGGGCGACAGGAAGTGGGCCGAGCGCTCGCTTCAGCTCTTCAAGGACACGCTGCGATTCATTGACACCCCGGGCATCCTCGAGCCGAAATATCTGCCCACACAGCCCGGGCGCGGCCATTCGATCACGATGATACTTATCAACACGGCGGCATGCGTGCGCCGCGCCATCGCCGACCCGGTCCTCGACGAGCAGATCGAGCGCTCGATACAGGAGCTGAAGCTATTCATGCACCCCGAATTTGAAGCGCTGCTCGAAACCGTCGGCCCCGACGGCGAGCTCATCGACACCCTCGCCGGCCGCGTCATCAACCCGGGCCACTGCATAGAAACGTCGTGGTTTCTGCTCGAAGAGGCAAAACACCGCGGCGGTGACCGCGACCTCACCGACATGGCGCTCCGCATTTTCAACTGGAGCTGGAAATGGGGGTGGGACGACGAGTACGGCGGCATCATCAACTTCCGCGACTGCAAAGGATTCCCGGCGCAGGACTATTCGCAGGACATGAAATTCTGGTGGCCACAGACCGAAGGCATCATAGCCACGCTCTATGCCTACGAGGCCACGGACGATGAACGCTATCTGCAGATGCACCGCATGGTCAACGAATGGACCTTCGAGCATCTGCCCGACCCAGCGTACGGCGAATGGTTCGGCTATCTCCACCGCGACGGAAGCGTGGCCCAGCCGGCCAAAGGCAATCTGTTCAAAGGGCCGTTCCACATCCCGCGCATGCTTATCAAATCTTCGATGCTCATCGATGAAATACTGAAAAGATGAAACGACTCACCATACTGCTGCCGCTGCTCCTCGCTGCCCTGCTGCTGCCGGCCCGCGAGCCGGTGCGCGTGGCATGCATCGGCAACAGCATCACATTCGGCTATCTGCTCAACGACCCGGCCACAGAGAGCTATCCCTCGCAACTGCAGGAGATGCTTGGCGAAGGATATGAAGTGGGCAATTTCGGACGATCCGGCGCCACGCTGCTCCGTCACGGCCACCGCCCCTACGTTGAGCAGCCCGAATGGCGCGGCGCACTCGATTTCCGGCCCGACATCGCCGTGATACATCTCGGCGTCAACGACACCGACCCGCGCAACTGGCCACACTACGGCGACGAGTTCATCGGCGATTATCTCGCCATTATCGACACGCTGCGGCAGCAGAACCCCGACGTGCGCATCATCCTCGCCAACCTCACCCCTATCGGGGCGCAGCACTACCGCTTCCGCTCCGGCACGCGGCAGTGGCGCGACGACATACGCCGCGTCATCCCGCAAGTGGCACTGGCCGCCGGCGCCGAGCTCATCGACTTCGACACGCCGCTGCGCCACCGCCAGAACCTCATGCCCGACGGCATCCACCCCGACAAAGAGGGCGCCCGCCTGCTGGCCCGCAGCGTCTGCAGCGCCATCACCGGCAATTACGGCGGTCTGCAGATACCGGCAATCTATCAGAGCGGCATGGTGATGCAACGCGACCGCTATCTGCCCGTCGGCGGCACCGCCGATGCCGGCAGCCGTATCACCGTGACCCTCGCCGGGCATACCTATAAGACAACGACCGACAACTGCGGGCGCTGGGCCGTCACCGCGCTTCCGCTCCAGGCCGGCGGCCCCTACGAGATGACAGTGAGCGACGGCCAGCGCACGCTGCGCTTCACCGACATCCTTGCCGGCGAGGTGTGGATAGCCTCGGGGCAGAGCAACATGGAGTTTCCGCTGCGCGATGCCACCGGCGCGCAAGCCGACATAGCCGACAGCGCCGACCCTCAGCTGCGGTTCTACGACATGAAGGCAATAGCCCGCACCAACAACGAGCAGTGGCCCGACAGCATCATAGAGGCCATGGACCGTCTCGGACATTTCAAACCGACGACATGGAGCGCCGTCGGCAGCGGCACGGCAGGCGATCTGTCGGCCGTGGCCTACTATTTCGCCCGGCAGCTGCGCGACAGCCTGCACGTGCCCGTGGGCATCATCAGCAACGCCGTGGGCGGCGCGCCCTGCGAATCGTGGATCGACGTGACCACACTCGAGCACGGGATGCCTGAAATCCTCATCAACTGGCGCACCAACGACTATGTGCAGCCCTGGGCACAGGGACGGGCCAACGTCAACACCGGCGCCGCACATCCCCGTTCGCGCCATCCCTACGAGCCCTCCTACCTCTTTGCCGCGGGCATCGAGCCGCTCGGCCACTATCCCGTCAAGGGCCTCCTATGGTATCAGGGCGAGAGCAACGCCCACAACAGCGAGATCCATGAGCAGCTCTTCCCGATGCTGGCCGAGAGCTGGCGCACCTACTTCGGCAACGCCGGGATGCCCATCGTCTATGCCCAGCTCAGCTCTATCGACCGCCCTTCGTGGCCTCTGTTCCGCGACAGCCAGCGGCGCCTGCAACAAAAAGTGAGCAATGCCTACATGGCCGTGACCAGCGATCTGGGCGACTCGCTCGACGTGCATCCGCGCAACAAACGTCCGGTAGGCGAGCGCCTGGCACGCCGTGCGCTTCACGACATCTATGGCTTAGAGAGCGTTATGCCGGCAGGTCCCGAACCGCTTGCCGCACAACGTGTCGGCCGGACGATAGCGATTACGTTTGCCAACGCCGACACGCTCATGGCCTCCGACGGCGGCGAAATCATCACCTTTGAGGTGGCATCGGCCGACGGCGTATTCCGCCCGGCAACAGCCACCGTCACAAGCAACAATGAAATAACAGTAAGCAACATGGATACCCCTTATCCGCGCTACGTGCGCTACGGCTGGCAACCTTTCACGCGTGCCAACCTCGTCAACGGCGAAGGTCTCCCCGCCACTACATTCAGTATTGAAGCCCCGGATGCCGACACTGCACCGGAGGCCGGCATTGAATGTGGCGTGTCGGCACCCTTCGCCGCCTGTCTGCCCGACGGCCGCCTTCTGATGGCCGGCGGCTGCAACTTCCCCACCGAACCGATGGCGGCGGGCAGCAAAAAGAAATACTATTGCGGCATCTACGTGGCCGACACCGCCACCATGCAGTGGCGGCGCATCGGCTCGCTGCCTTCGGCCACAGCCTACGGCGCCACGGCCGTTACCCCCAAAGGCATAGCGCTCATAGGCGGCACACACGACGGAGTGTCGTCGACCGATGCACTGCTGCTGAACGTTGAGGGCGAAATCGTCGATATAACGCCGCTTCCTTCACTTCCCGTAGAGCTCGAC
>OHHH01000850.1_pt1 | contig 9975 bp, 6 predicted proteins | sample 1567951 | NCBI WGS metagenome assembly OHHH01 (sample SAMEA3879550, study PRJEB24766) | human gut metagenome | biome: human-associated habitat; feature: feces | place: USA | collected 1985/1987 | reverse complement strand
GTTTCCTACGCCCAACTGCCTACCTGCCCATTCCATGCGAACTGGCCTCAAAAGTGGGGTAAAAAATGAAGTTAACTTCGTGGCCCTATGAATATAACTTCGTAGGCCGATGAATATAACTTCGTGGGCCTATGAAGTTAACTTCATTTTTTGGGCAACCTACAAGCATGTTTTTCCGCAGAAAAGGAAGAATCCCAACGGTTTTACTTACCTTTGCCCTCCCAAAGGTCGTTGATAGGTATTGCTGCCAACAAATTCAAGGACACTTCGCGGCCAAACAGAATAAAATAGCAAAATGAGAAAAAAACTATTTGTGGCATACATACTGGCATTAGCTTTGAATACCATTGCTGGGAATGTCGCAACCCAAACGTCCTCCTCTGCCAAAACCTATTGTCACTTTCGCCCGAAGGCAAGGAGTTGGGAGGAGAGAATAGACGAAGCAGATGCCGAGCATGACTACACCCTCTTTAGCGACGGTATGCCCAGCGAAGCCGTCGTCATCATCAACGGTCAGGAATTTCGTGGTCTGAACGCCCAAGGCGATGCGCACATCAAGTCGGCGAAACTTGAGACTGCAAACGTGAAGGTAAAAGTGGGTGGCGGCTATGTGGCCAAAGTTTCCGTGGACAACGCCAACTACCAAATAGACGTGAAATTCATCCAGCTCTTCACACCCACCATAAGCGTGGACGCCGAAAGGCAATATCCTTATATTTTACACACGCCTGCCGCTTTTGTCAAGAAGACGGAGGAGAACCTGTCGCATACTACCCATCGAAGCAAAGCCGACAAATTTATATTCATCGAGAAAACGTATGGCCAGTACTACATTTACGACCAAACAGCCAACTGCTACATCTACTATACGATAGCACAGAATGGCGGTAATGCAAAAACTACCACCAACAGCCATGTAAGATATACTGCCCATGCAGACGAAGCCAATACTTGGCAACTGCTTTGCCTTTCGGATGAAACGATAGCCATCATTCCGGGCTCAGTAGCAGACCCGAGCACATCTTCGCCAGCATGGAATTTCACTGGCGGCATAGAGGACGGCAGCATGCTCAACCTTTGGACAGCAAGCGACGCCAATTCTGCATGGGAGATCATCGACCCTGCAGCAGCCTCCATGCCCTGCGCGTCCCTTATGTATGCGCTGCCCGGAGCTCAATATCTCCACAAGTTGACTACCCACGAAGGCGAGACCGTGTCGAGTGTAGATTTTGGCTCAATATCAACGCTTTCGCTCAAAGAAGACCGTATCGAGACGGGCAACAAATACAAGTATGTGGCAGGCGTTGCCCCAAAAGCAGAGGGCGAATACACCTACACGGTAAATCTCGTGGGTGCGGATGGCGAAGAAAAGCAAGCCAAGATCCGGCTGGTCGTCAGCAGCCACTTGCAGTCGGCCACCCCCATGATGGGCTGGCTCACATGGAACTGGTTTGCCCGTGCCATCAGCCACGACAAGATGGTAGAGATAGCCAAAGGCATGGAGAGATACGGATTGATAGACGCGGGATTCAACACCATTGTCCTCGACGACGCCTGGGCAACGCAGGAAAGCGACAAAGCAAAACTCACATACGACCCCGCAAAGTTTCCCGAAGGCATTAGCGGTCTGAAGACAGCCTTGAAGGCGATCAACTGCAAACTGAAGATCGGCATCTATAGTGATGCGGGCAGCATGACCTGCGAGAACTATCAGCCAGGGTCCTATGGCTTTGAGAGCCAGCATCTTGCCTTGTTCGACTCATGGGGTGTCGATATGCTCAAATACGACTATTGCAATAGCGAGGCGAGCACCAAGGTGAGCTACACGCGGATGGGCGAAGCCGTGGCTGCCCTCAACGAGACGCGCAAGGCAAAGTGCGAAGTGCCTTTCGTGTATAATATCTGCGAATGGGGAAAGACCCAGCCTTGGACGTGGGGAGCCGCCGCAGGTGGTAGCAGTTGGCGATCGACAAGTGATGCGCGCGAGGACTGGATTGGCAACCCGTCGCGTCCGGGCGTGATAGGAGGTGTGGACGAGACCCGCCGCCTCTGGATGTATGCCGGCGTGAACCACTTCAACGACCTCGACATGATGTGCATTGGCCTTCATGGCCTCGGAGGACCCAGCAACAATACGGCAGAGCATCAAACCAACGGAGGAAAGATCACAGGACTGACCGACGCGCAGGCACGCACACAGATGTCCTTGTGGAGCATGTTGGCAAGTCCTCTGGCCCTGACCTGCGACCTGCGCGAGGCCCCTAAGGGCGAGGCTAATAGCGACCAGCCCATGCCCCACCCGCTCATCACGGAAGCCGACGTGCAGACGTTGACCAACCAGGAAATCCTCGCCATCAACCAAGACGCGCTGGGCCAGCAGGCCGAATACATGGAAGTCCTTTCGACAGGCACAACCGACTATTCCCCCTCGGGCTATGACGTATTTGTCAAAGACCTGACAGACAGTCGCATAGCCGTCTCGATCACCAATCGCGCTACCTCGGCAGCGAGCGTACCAGCCATTCCCCTCACGGCCATTTATCTGAAAGCCAACACCCGGTACATCTGCCGCGAAATATGGTCGCAGACCGAAGGGGAAATAGAGAACACCTTGAACGTGGGCAGCCTCAACCCTTGCGAAACAAGGGTCTATGTCTTGAGCAAGAAGGAATGAGAAAGACCATACATTTTCAGCACTATAGCGCTCCTTGCGGGGAAATCACCCTGGCGTCCATTGGCGACGAATTGTGCCTTTGCGACTGGCGCGAGAGTCCACGCGCCGAGCGCAACAGACGCAGACTCATAAGGCACCTGGACGCTGCGCTGACCGAGGCTACGTCGGAAGTCTTGGAGAGCGCCAAGAGGCAACTTGACGAGTATTTTGCTGGCGTTCGCAAGACTTTCGACCTCAAGACCCACCCTGTCGGCACAGCGTTTCAACAGCAAGTATGGCGGGCGTTGTGCGAGATACCATACGGCGAGACGCGCACCTACCAAGACATTGCCCTCAGCCTCAACAACCCCCAAGGCGCAAGAGCCGTGGCACAAGCCATTGGCGCCAACGGCATCAGCATCATCATTCCCTGCCATCGCGTCATCGGGTCCGACCATTCCCTGACAGGCTTCGCTGGCGGACTGGATGCCAAAAGACAACTGCTTGAGACAGAACGGCGCAGCTGACTTCTCCCCGTCCCGCTCCTCGCGCCAAAAACCGATTTTCCGACCAAGTTCACAATGTTGTGGTCCACAGACTTGTGAACTCCATCTTTTTTGCTTACCTTTGTAGCCTAATCGAATAAAGGAGAAAAGGTGATGGAAAAAGCTTTTGTATATGGTATGTCGGTTGGTGGCAGCAAGAAACATCTGATGGAGAATATATTCCAAAGTCGCCGTATGCCTTTCTACCAGTTTGGCGAGATGATCCATCTCAAATGCATCCCTACGGAATATTGGGTCCCCTTCATCTGTTCCCGATTCGAGAAGTATGGCAAGAAGATAAGCGAAGCGTATGCTGGCAGAATATGCCAAGTGGTGAAGAATTACTCTTCCTATGTGCAGCAAATGGCCTGGAACGTGATGGCCGAAACAGAGAAAGAAGTAAATGAGGAAAGTTTCGAGGAAGGTCTGAAAGCCCTGCTGGAACAAAGCAGCGGTCTCTTTATACAACAGACCGAGGGGCTCACCACCTATCAGCTCAACTTCATTCGCCTTTTGTGCCAAGGCATACATGCTGGATTTACCACCCAGGCGGTCTCAGAAACATACCCTCTGGGTAGCAAGTCAAATATAGACCGCATAAAGAAAAGCTTGATGGACAAAGAGATCATCACCATAGAAAAAGAGGGTATATTCCTTGCTGATAGCGTATTTGAACTTTGGTTTAAAAGAGAACTGATGTAGCATTGTTGTTTGCCATACTCGCTGCACAGGGCGCCTTCGTTAGCAGCAAACGGTATGGAAACAAACCCTGCCGCTCCATTTTCGCACAAAATATAAAAAAGTATGTGATTCTTTTTGTATTGTTCTCGGTTTGCACTAACTTTGCATAAGACAAAAACCACGTCTATGGCATTCGAAGAGGAAATAAAGCTATATGAGAGCCTAAGGTGTAAGTATCAAGCGCTTATCATCAACAAGATGGATAGAGAAGAGTACACTAAATATAACGAAGTGCTCTTTTCTACACATTCATGCGCCATCGAGGGCAACTCTTTTTCCGTGGATGACACCCGCGAGCTGAAGGAGAAAGGGCTGGGTATGATTCCTGCGGGAAAGACCCTTTTCGAGGCCTTCGAAATGCTCGACCACTTTGAGGCGTTCGAGTATGTGATCCAAAACGCGCAACACCCGCTCGACGAAGCATTGCTGAAAGAAATCAACAAGCGAGTCACCCTTCACACCATTTCTTATCGCTCTCCTGAGGCAATACCGGGCGAATACACCACCACAGATATGGCGGCAGGGGACACTGTCTTTGGCGACCATGAGCAGCTTATAGCCAAAGTTCCCAAATTATTGGAATCCACAGAAAAGGCTATCGCCTCAGCCGCAGTCCACCCCATGATACTTGCCGCCCGCTTTCATGGCTTCTATGAATACCTTCATCCGTTTCGCGATGGAAATGGCAGGACAGGAAGACTCGTCAGCAACTATATCCTTTTGCGATCAGGCCACCCGCTTCTTATCATCCCGTCCGAAGCACGCCAAGAATACATCTCCGCCCTTCGTATGATTCGAACAGAAGCAACCGACGAACACCTCGTCCACTTCTTCTTCAAGATGGCAATGCGGAGAATGGAGGACGAACTGAAACAGAAGGCTGCAAACACCAAGCGCTTTATGACATTCGTCTTCTGACATCTTGTGGACTCAGCCCAAACCCTGCCGAGGGTTGCTTGTCTCCATGCCTAAGGGTAAGTTACCTCCATGCTTGGTGATAACTTATCTCCGGGCCTGACGATAACTTACGATCGTGGCAGGTGGAAACTTGCGATTGCGGCAGAATGGCCACGTTGCCACGAGATTTTAGCTTAAAAATAGTATATATGCTTGAGTATTTCATTTTTTCTTCGTAACTTAGTAGCGCAAAATGCAAAGCGAGTGGAATATGGCAAAAATAGTCAACAAATATCCCGTAGGAATACAGACATTCTCGAAGATACGCGAGAAAGGTTATCTCTATATAGACAAGACACAATACATCGCAGATTTCCGGGAAAAACAGATGTCATACGTCTTTCTGAGTCGTCCAAGACGATTCGGCAAGTCGCTCTTTGCCTCTACCCTCCAAGCCTATTTCGAGGGAAGAAAAGAACTTTTCGAGGGATTGGCCATTGCTGACTACGAGAAGGAATGGGTGAAGCATCCTGTGCTCCACTTCGACCTGAGCGGTGCCAAGCATTTTGACGCAGATGCCTTGAACAGTTATCTTAATTTAGAGCTTTTACCCTACGAAGAGCTTTATGGTAAGGGAGAAGGCGAGATCTACCCTAATGAAAGACTGGAAGGTCTCGTAAAGAGAGCTTACAAGCAGACAGGCGAAAAGGCAGTCGTCATCATTGATGAATACGACGCCCCTTTGCTGGACGTGGTGCATGAGAAGGAAAACCTGCAACCACTTCGCCGCATCATGCAAAACTTCTATAGTCCGCTAAAGAAGCTCGACCCATACCTGGAGTTCACCTTCATCACGGGTATCACTAAGTTTTCGCAACTCAGCATCTTCAGCGAGCTCAACAACCTCGACAACATCAGTATGTTCGACCAGTATTCGGCCATCTGCGGCATCAGCAAGACGGAACTTACTACGCAGATGAAACCGGATGTTGAGGCATTGGGCGAAGCCCTTGGCATGACGTATGAGGAATGCCTGGCTGAGCTGACGCGATTCTATGACGGCTATCATTTCAGCAAGAAATCAGAGGATGTCTTCAATCCGTTCAGCCTGGTGAAGGCGCTGAATGCACGCGACATTGCTCCTTACTGGTTTGGCTCGGGTACGCCAACTTATCTTATCAAGACGTTGCAGAAATATCATGTCAACGTGATGGATATTGAGAAGAAGTCATGTGACGTGGACGACTTTGATGTTTCGCCCGAAATGATGACCTCGGCGCTCCCGCTGCTCTATCAGAGCGGCTACCTTACCATCAAAAAGTACAACTCGATATTGCATCGTTATACGTTGGAATATCCTAACCGGGAGGTGAAGATAGGCATGCTCAAGAGCCTTGCGCCCAACTACCTTTCGCCCATATCCCTGGACAACAACAGTCTGGTGGGTGATTTCCTGGAAAAGCTTTATGATGCAGACGTTGAGGGGGCGATGGTTCGCCTGAAGGCCTACCTTGCCAGCATCTCCAATCGTCTGAGCAACAAGAGCGAGCGCGATTTCCAGACCGTGTTCTATCTCGTCTTCAACCTGATGGGCGCCCACATGCGGGTCGAGGAGGATAGTGCGATAGGCAGGGCCGACGCCGTGGTGTATATGCCCGATGCCGTCTTTGTTTTTGAGCTCAAGTATGATGGCTCTGCAGAGGAAGCAATCCGGCAGATAGACGAAAAGGGCTATTTGATTCCCTATTCTGCCGATGGCAAGCGCCTGTTCAAGATAGGGGTAAACTACGATAGTACCCAGCGCACGATCAGCGATTGGATAATCCGAGAAGACTAAGAACCCGGAAAGGAATAGCTGCAAAGACCGTCTTCCCTCCTCACCTTACCCTCCCCTGCCGCATACGAAAAAAAACGTCAGTTTGTTAGTATGCGACCGGGGAGATGGGGAGCTCACCCCATGCCTACTATTAACGTTTAACGTTTAACATTATAACGTTTTTGTTTTGGCGCGTCTTTGGTTTGTTGTTTATTGAGCAGACGTTTTGTTCTGACGAGCAGACGAGAGAGGCCACGCTGCCATGAAAGTACGCCTTAGAACAACTCTAACCACGCCTAAACCATGAACGCTACCGATATTAACCCACGCCAAATGCCACTAATAAATGTTAATTGTTGGTGATTGCTTTTTTATCTGAGAAAAAAAGCATAACTTTGCAAAAGGACTATTAAACCTCAACGAAATGCAATCAAAAGGCGTGTCCTAAAGAACGCATTTACGAGACAGTTCTCCTTGTGCCATGTATGCCCATACAAAGCGTGCCTAGGAGTAATGATAGCCCAAGACATATTGAAGGCGTTTATCGACGCTGTGTTTGAGACTCTCTGTAAATCTAGCAAGTTCACAGCAATTATTGTCTTGAACGTGGTCAACGGTAGATGTCCCAGGGGTGATTAAATCAATCCCGTGGAGACCTGTAGGCATGGATTGTACCTTGCTGGGCGCAGTCTAATGTATTATATAGGTCTCTTTACGGATATGATTTTCATATCAGCGTGGGCTCTGACGTTGTCTGTTCAACAATAATAGGCAATTGCTAGAGCCTCAGAGAGTGGAATAGACAACAGGTCGGTTCCACGCTTTTTTGTGTCAACATCTAACTGATTTCTGTCTAGAATAAAGTTAGCACCGATATGATAATCGATGAATGGACATCAGACGATGTTCGCACCCAAGGAGGTGGTGAATCTCCTCCCTGCGCTGGACTTGCCTCCAACGCCCTCCCCAAAGCTCAAAGCATTACTTCTGCAGAGAGTTCACAAACAGGGGTGTCCACTAGAAATGCACGATCCGAAATAATGTTTCGCAAACAAAAACAAGGGGAAATCCCACATTGGTATGTCTTACGTTGTACATACGGCAGAGAGAAGAAAGCTTACAACTACATGGTATCACAAGGCATTACGGCATTCTACCCTACCATAGAAGTAGTAAAATTGATAAATGGTAAACGCAAAAAAGTTACCGAGTCCCGCTTGCCCAATATCTTTTTCGCCTTCGGTACCGAACATCAGATCAAAGCATTTGTTTATGACAACGCAAACCTTCCATACCTTCGCTTTTATTACAATCACAAACGCGTAGGCGGTAGGATTGAAAAGAGCCCGATGATAATTCCCAGCTATCAGATGGAAAGTCTAAAAATAATTTGTTCAGCAGACACGAGCAACACCATTTTGTCACCAGTCAAAGTGGAAAAGTTTGAGAAAGGACAGCTGGTAAGGGTGGTTGAAGGAGAATTCACGGGAGTAATAGGACGGGTCGCAAGATGGCAAGGTCAACAGAGGGTTGGTGTCGTGGTAGGAGATTTGACGACCGCAATAACAGCATATGTGCCTAGTGCATTTTGTCAAAAAATAGACATTACAATTGAATAGCTTATGGAAGACGAATTATTTGATAACGATAATTTCGAGCCAACTGAGACGCCTCAAGAAGCTCCTTTTGATGATGACCTACATGACGATGATTGGGGTACTCATTCTGAACCAGAACACCCCCAAAATGAGGATGATCCATGGTTAACTCCAAATCCATTTGCAGACCAATCTCCGTCAGGAAATAGGGATGATGCTGATACTTCGGAAACAGAATGGACATCTACATCAACATCTTCAAATGAGGGCGAAGACGCTGAAGATGTACAAGAACAACATAAGAATTATAAAGGTTCTGCTATTTCATTTACCGGATATGGCCGTTGCTCATGCGGTTGTGGCTCGTTTGGTGGTCATGGCGATATTTGCACATATTGTGGTCATCCCTATTCTGCACATTCAAGATACAAAAAATAATGAGTTATATAATAAGTCTTCTTCTTGGAGGTATGTTAGGTCGTGTCGCTGGTCCTATTGCTCAAGATTTCTTCGAGAATGAAACGAACATGGGAAAGCGAATTGCGCGAAGAAAAGAAGAAAAAGAAATTGAGAAAGAAAACCGCGCTTATCTTAACCGAATTAAAGCCGCTGAACGAGAGCATCAATTACGACTTTCAGAAATGAGAGAACAAATTCGAGAAAGGCGCGAAGACGCAGAATCTCAATTTTTCTTGGCCCATTCAGAGGCCAAGATGAAGACGTATCTTCAAGACTGTTGGCCACTGAGAAACCCTTTTGATGCTCCTTTAGCAATTGAGCCGATTTATAATGAAGCAACACAAAGATTACAAAGCTGTAAGTTAAAAACGGTCTTGACAAAGAATGCGCAAGAAATAGTACCTCTCCGCTTTATCTCTGCGCATCTTGATATTGCTCATCCTATCGCTTCAACAATCAACAGTGAACTTTCTATATTCTTAGTTGAGCATTACAAGACCAATGAAGAACATGGCGTTATATCTGATATTGGTGCATGGAAAAGTAATGTGCCTGTTAATGATGCTTCAATTACATATCTCTTTCAAGGTTTGCAAGGTCAACCTGTAATGGTAATGGTTCCTGAATACATAAACAATGGCGCAGCTGTAAGGTTCAAAGTATGGTCTTGGGGTTTAGGTGAAAAACTTACCTATCCTGTAGGTTTTGATTTTGGCACAATTAATTTGGAAGCATTGTATAATCGAATCGTTGCTTCTGAAAATTCTAAAATGTGTGCAACTCTAAAGAAGACAAAACAAAAGCCCACGAGTGACAAACTTCTCCAAAACGACCAAATCCTGAAAATATTTGAGAACAAAGAAATCTCCTTAAGTAATGACGAAAGTGAACGTATTCTTACGCTACTCTCAACTCCGATGGAGATTAACACCGCAATACGCCAAAAATATGCTTATACCGTATCTAACATATTCAAAGTGTTAGTGGGTATGTACGCTGACGCATTTCATTTGTTCGAATATGGCACTCTTCCAAAATTGCCAAGTATCTTGTCAACTTTGGAAAACATATCCTTCATGTACAATGAAATCTGCGCTTATTACTCATCTTTAATAAATGCAGCCTTGATGAAAGGTATATTACCTATATATCAGGCCATAAATATGGAACTAACTCTTTGCGAAAGCATTAAACGGGTGTCAACTAAATATTCCATCCCTGAATATTTCCTTGATAACATCCGGTTATTAAATATTGAAAACAACG
>OHHH01000846.1_pt1 | contig 10007 bp, 8 predicted proteins | sample 1567951 | NCBI WGS metagenome assembly OHHH01 (sample SAMEA3879550, study PRJEB24766) | human gut metagenome | biome: human-associated habitat; feature: feces | place: USA | collected 1985/1987 | reverse complement strand
GTAAAGGCTACTGATGGAAGAAGTATTGCTGCTTATAAGTTTGGGATGCCAGTATTTCTTGATGATAAAGTGTCTAAAGTTGCTGGTCGTACAACTTTGTCGAAAGCTTTAAAGAAAGCTTTGATGGACAAATATGGTGCAATATGTTTTGTATATTTGCAACCGATGGAGGAGCGATTGTTACAAGTAGACCATAGAATTCCTTATGAGATTGGTGGTGAGCAAGATGAGAAAAATATAGATTGTTACATGCTTTTAAGCCCTTCGGCTAATAGAGCTAAGTCATGGACATGCGAGCATTGTCCGAATTGGTCTATAAAAAATGTCGAGTTTTGTACTAGTTGCTTTTGGGCACATCCTGAAGGATACACTCATATAGCAGGGCGTAAAGAACGCCAAATTGTGTTGACGTTTACTGATAATGAAATAGAAGATTATAATAAATTGATAGAGCTTGTTGGGATAGAGCAAGCCGAAAAAACGATAATTAGTTGCTGATTTTATTCAAAAAGATGATGATTAAGGCTATATCATGTTGCCTATGGCGATGATCAATCCTTGATAGTAGCCATGCGTAAACTGCTCCTCGCACTGTTTCTCGTTGGGCAGAAGGTCAAATTTGCGCATCACTTCCTCGCGACAATCCTCCAAGGCCCAAAGGCCCGGTTGGATTTTGAAGATCTCCTCAGATTGCTGCACGATTCTCCGGATGGACTCGTTGGGCGTCTTGGTCGCCCACGATTTCGTATCGACAAGACGGTACAGGTCGCCCAGCGTGGCGTATCCACCTATTTGGCGGAGCACATCGATCACTTGTTGCTCTTGTGTATATTTTTTGCGTGCCATTATTCTCTCGATTGCGTTTAAAGAATCTATAAATGGTAAAAATGGTATTCATCTGCCAAACGCCATCGCCAGCAGCATGCCTATTACCCAAATGATACACATCAATATCATAGGTTTGCTGATGAAGATGAAGACTACCAAGACAACGAGAATGAAGGGGACGCCCAGAAGGCATGCGATAAATATGTCGGCCTCTCTTTCGTTCTTCTTGGTGATTTCTCTCTCCTGTACGTGGCCTTGTAATTTTCGTGCCTTCTCCCTTTCGTTCTTTAGGAGTTTCCTTCGATCCCTTCCTGTAATACCTTGCCTTGTCCACTGCCTCCAAAGCCTTCGTTCCTCCTTTGTAAAAGGCAGTAATTGCATGTCGGCCCGCCTTTGCTGATCCTCGTCATTTTTTCGGTTGCATTCGTATTCTTTCTTCTTCCTTTCCTCCAGCCTATGTTGGATTAGGAGGCGACTACGTTGATGTTCTGAAACACCCGTTCCTTTCCACTTTCCCCAAAGCAGATTTTCATTCTCGTTCATAGGTAGTGCTTTCTCCATAATCCTTAGTTCTTTTAAGTGTTGTTGCTTTAAAAGTCGTAGATGGTAAAAATCGGCGTGGGCCTACTAATAATGCACCAAGATGTTGGCGTATGAAAAAGACGCCATCAAGCAGGTCCCACGCCGTGGAGGAGTAGATGCTTCGCTGTCATCTTCTTCTTGTCACTTCTTATAATTGCAGGTTTCGAATGCTGCAGAAGAGCCAGGCGTCAGCGTCTATCCTTTCTTATGTTTTTACCATTATGTCATATCTTTTTGCTTCTATTTGTGATGTTAATAGCTTCTTGCTTTTCGATTTCTTGGGGCGTAGCGACTGCTGCGGCCCTGTTTTTAGCTTGTCGATGCAGTCTTCGACCCCACAAGGTTACGCATTTTCTTTGATTTCTCTTCTCTTCCCCCCTGTTTTTTTTGAGGAGAGGGAGAGTTGGCGAGAAGGATTTCTTGATTTGTTAACGAAAGCAAAATGTAAGGAGCAAGCGTAGGACGAAGAGACCTGCGACACTCTTTAGTAGGCGTTAAGCAGTTGACGCTTAACGGTTTATGCACGATATTTGAACTAACAGACAACTTGTTTGGTTCCATTGGACCTTACATCATTACATTATTACATTATTACGTTTTCACTTTCCCACTTCCCTCTTCCGGACTTTCGCAGTCGGAACCGACATCTTTGTCCCCGACGTCAAAACGTGGCGCGAATGGTTCGCTTGGATGATGGACAACCTCCCGCTTGACCAGCTCATCTGGGAGACCGCATCCGCGGTCCTGGCGGAGCGTTGCTGGATACCTATTGAAGGCTTTCACAAGTTATCCCCTACCCTTTCTTTGCCTTTCAAAGCAAAGCGAGGGGGATTTCGTTGATTTTGCAAGTAAACGGGGAAGCGGGACGAGGGTTGTCGCTGCGGGTAAAAACGGGCAAAGAAGAGGGCGGACGCATAATTTCCGAAAAAACAGTAAGTAAGTCGGCTTTTTTTTGTAACTTTGCACCCGCAAAACATTAATTTATCAAAATCAGAGAATTAAAAAACAGAAATGGACTGGTTAGTAAAACTATTTACGACCCCTGACAGTGTGGCGCACATCGCTTTGCTCTATGCTGTTGTCATTGCCGTGGGAGTCTATCTTGGCAAGATCAAGATAGGCGGCGTCTCCTTGGGAGTCACCTTCGTGCTCTTCGTGGGCATCCTCGCAGGTCACGTCGGATTCACAGGCCCGGTGCCCGTGCTGACTTTCCTGCAAGACTTTGGTCTGATCCTCTTCGTCTTTATGATTGGTTTGCAGGTCGGACCAGGATTCTTCGAGAGTTTCGGCAAAGGTGGTATCAAGCTCAACCTGCTCTCCACCATCACCGTGGTGCTCAACGTGCTGGTGATGTTTGCTTGCTACTACATTTTCTTCGACACCAAAGACCCCAACAACCTGCCGATGATGGTCGGTACGCTCTACGGAGCCGTGACCAACACGCCGGGACTTGGTGCCGCCAACGAGGCCCTGCAGTCCGTTTTCACCAACGGCAACCCGCCCTCCATCGCCAACGGCTACGCCTGTGCCTATCCGCTCGGTGTGCTCGGCATCATCGGTACGACGCTGCTCATCAAGGTGCTGACGCGTAGCAACTTCGACGAGGAGAACGCCAAGCTGACCGCTGCTGAGAAGGGCAACCCCGCCGAGATGCCCTACAAGATGTACCTCCGCGTGCAGAACGCCCATATCTGCGGACGCAACCTGAAGGAGATCAGCGGGTTTCTCAACCGCGACATCGTGGCCTCGCGCATGGTCCACGATGGCAAGATGTGCGTGCCCAACCGCGACACCGTCTTTGAACTGGGCGACGAGGTGCTGATCGTCTGCGCGCAGACCGACGCCGAGGCCATCAAGGCTTTCATCGGTACGGAGATTGACGGCGAGTGGATGGACAGCGACGACGATAAGCAGCCACTCATCAGCAAGCGCATCATCGTGACCAATCCCGACATGAACGGCAAGACGCTGGGCAAGATGCACTTCTCCAGTGTCTATGGCGTCAACGTTACGCGTATCTCGCGCCTGGGCATGGACCTCTTTGCCAGCCGCAACCACCACTTCCATGTCGGCGACCGCATCAACGTGGTCGGTCCGAGAGACAACGTCAACCGCGTGGCCGAAATGATGGGCAACTCCGAGCGCAAGCTCAACGCCCCCAACCTCGGCACGATCTTCATCGGTATCATGGTGGGTCTGATCTTCGGTAGCCTGCCCGTGGCCATCCCGGGCATGCCCGTCCCCTTGAAACTGGGTCTCGCCGGTGGTCCGCTGATCATCGCCATCCTCATCGGCCGCTGGGGCACGCGCTTCCACCTCATCACCTATATGACGACGTCGGCCAACCTCATGCTGCGTGAGTTTGGTCTCGCCCTCTTCCTTGCCTCCGTCGGCATCAAGGCCGGAGCAGGATTCTGGGAGACGGTAGTGGCCGGAGACGGACTGAAATATGTGCTCTGCGGATTCCTGATCACGATCATCCCGATCTTGATTGTAGGAACGATCGCCCGCTTGAAGTTCAAATTCAACTTCTTCACCGTAATGGGCATGATAGCAGGTACTTACACCGATCCTCCCGCACTGGCCTACGCCAACAGCGTTTGCCAGGGTGAGGCTTCCGCCATCGGCTATTCCACGGTCTATCCGTTGTCGATGTTCCTCCGCATCTTGGCGGCCCAGGTGGTCGTCCTATTCTTCTGCGGAGCGTAGAAAAGGCGAACTGATCAACACGGTCATAACTCCTTGATGGGGGATGGAATGCGTTCCGTCCCCCATCGTTTTTTGGTTCTTCCGGAAAATCGAGTGATAGGGTTTGTGCTGTTGCCAATACCTCCTGCTGCCAGGTAAGCAACAATACACAAGGCTTGTGGGGACACAATTCCTGCTGAATTTGGGAAAACAACAAATACAACTTTTACAACAACAACAACCTACACGCTTCGCGCGTATTGCACTCCTGCTGCAAGGTAAACAACAAAATACAAGGCTTCGCCAGGACATTACGCCAGTAGAAATCAGCAGGAAATGTGTCCAAGGCGAAGCGTTGTTCATAGTTGTTTCCCTTGCAGCAACCCTTGGTCAGCATGGGCCTCGAAGAGGCGATGTCCCCGCGAAGCTGTTCCATTACATGGCACTCTTTCTCGCCATGGCATAACTTGAGCAAGCTCAGTTCTGCTCATGGCTTACCGAAAGAGTTGTTACTTGTTGTAAAAGTTGTTCAAGTTGTTTTCTATGTGTCCACGTCGAATCACTCCATTTTCGAGAAGAATCTTATTTTTCTGCAGAAAGGTCCTATGGTTTGCGCGCATTGCGCATAGGACCCCATTTTGTCCGCTTTTTCTTTCCCTATGTCTGTGAAATCTTGTACCTTTGCACTTGCAATTAGAATCACATCTAATAGAAATGGGATATCTCACAACAGAAAAGAAAAAAGTGACCGTCAAGACATTCGTAGAGATGAAGCGCGACGGCAACAAGATAGCCATGCTCACGGCCTACGACTATACGACGGCACGACTGATAGACGAGGCGGGCGTTGACAGCATTCTGGTCGGCGACTCGGCCTCCAACGTGATGCTGGGCAACGACTCCACCCTCCCCATCACCCTGGACGAGATGATCGTCTATGCGCGCGGCGTGGCAAGAGGTTGCCAACGGGCGCTGGTGGTCTGTGACATGCCATTTGGCAGTTATCAGGTCTCGCCGGAGGAAGGCGTGCGCAACGCCGTCAGGCTGATCCGTGAGACGGGCGTCGATGCCGTGAAACTCGAAGGCGGCGAGGAAGTCGCGCCCACCATCGAGCGTATCGTCAACGCGGGAATCCCCGTCGTGGGCCACCTCGGGCTCACCCCGCAGAGCATCCACAAACTGGGAGGCTACGGTGTGCGCGCACGCAGCGAGGTGGAGGCCACGAAGCTCATCGCCGACGCCCAGGCGCTGGAGAAGGCGGGCTGCTTCGCCGTGGTGCTGGAGAAAATACCGGCCTCGGTGGCCCAGCAGGTGACGGATCTGCTCAGCGTGCCGACCATCGGGATTGGCGCTGGCAGCCACTGCGACGGCCAGGTCTTGGTCTATGCCGATGCCATGGGCCTGACACAAGGTTTCGAACCGAAGTTTCTCCGCGAGTTTGCCGCCATGGGCGAGGAACTGCGCCGCGGCGTAAGGGCCTACTGCGAGGCCGTCAAGGGCGACGAGTTTCCCAACGAAAGTGAAAGCTATTGATATTCCCTTATGGACACACAGAACACACCGATACACATACGCATCTGGAGCCGCCACTTCTGGATGCTGGTTCTCGCCAACCTGCTGCTGGGCGTCTCCGTCTTCATGCTTCTGCCCTATATCCCCGCGCAGATGCAGGCTGACGGCTACACGCTGAGGGACGTGGGACTGGTCATGCTGGCCTTTGGACTGGGCATCGTGATCCCTGGCCCCTACGTCTCCTACTTCATCGAGCGCTTTCGCCGCAACAAGGTCTGCCTGCTCTCCATCCTCCTCCTGGTGGTCTTCTCGGCCATTCTCTACGAGGCGGACGTACAGAAGGTCTTCCACATCGGATTCTCCGGCACGCTGGCCGTGCGCGTCCTCCAGGGCTTCTGCTACGGACTGACCGAAATGGTGGTCTATAGCACGCTCGTGCTCGACACCTGCGAGTCGCTCTACCGCACGGAGGCGAGCCATGTGCTCTCCTGGACGGGCCGCTGCTCGCTGGCCTTGGGTCCGCTCGCGGCGATGATCATCAGCCAGGTCTTCGGGGTTTCCATCCTGCCGCTGGCCTCCGCAGGCTGCGCCCTGCTCTCGGTCATCCTGATGTACGTGATTCCTTTCCCCTTCCGCGCGCCCAACGAGGTGGTGAGGCCCTGGAGCCTCGACCGCTTCTTTCTGCCGAAGAGCACGCCGCTCGTCGTCAACACCATCCTGATCACGGCCACCTTCGGACTGCTCCTCTCCTTGCCCCTGAGCCTCACCTTCTACGCGCTGATGCTGCCGGGATTTCTGCTGGCCCTGCTGGCGGAGAAATACGTTTTCGCCAATGCCGAACTGGAGAGCGAGGCCATCACGGGACTGATCGTCCTCTTCGTGGGCTTCCTGATGCTGCTGACGCGCAACTTCGACTGGGTCTCGCCCTATGTGGCCGTGATGGCGGGATTCGCCTTCGGACTGCTGGGCAGCCGCTTTCTGCTCTTCTTCATCAAACTCTCGCAGCACTGCCAACGTGGCACGGTGCAGAGCTCCTTCTTCCTCTCGTGGGAACTGGGCCTTTGGCTGGGCCTGTACGCGGGATTTGGCCTGCTCCACAGAGACCTCCACTCGGTCGTCGTCTGCTCGATCGTACTCATCGGCGTGGCGCTGCTGGTCTATCATTTCCTCATCCACGGATGGTATGTCACTCATAAAAACAGATAATCATGACAGAAAAGTTCATCTATAACGACGAGCGATTTGCTGACATCGAGATGCTCCGCTACCCGCTCCTGGGTTTTGAGGCACTCACGCTCCAGCAAAAACTCTATATCTACTGTCTCTCCGAGGCCACGCTCTACGGACGCGACATCACCTTTGACCAGTTCGGACGCTACAACCTCCTCATCCGCAAGACGCTGGAGGCGGTGCTGCGCCACTACGAAGGGGACCGCACGACGAAGGACTTCCTCGGTTTCGAGACCTATCTGAAGCAGGTGTGGTTCGCCAGCGGCATCCATCACCACTATGGCTGCGAGAAGTTTGTGCCCACGTTCTCCGAGGACTTCCTCCGCCACGAGGTCCTTGCGATCGACCCCGAGGCACTTCCCCTGGTACCAGGGCAGACGGCCGGCGAACTGCTCGACGCGATCTGCCCCGTACTCTTCGACCCGCAGGTGCTGCCGAAGCGCGTCAACATCGCCGATGGCGAGGACTTGGTGCAGACATCGGCGTGCAACTACTATCAGGGGGTGACGCAACAGGAGGCGGAGGACTATTATGCCCAGCAGCGTGGCGACGAGGCAGAGCCGCCCTCATGGGGACTCAACACCACGCTCGTCAAACGGGACGGACAACTCCAGGAGGAGGTTTGGAAAATCGGCGGAAAATATTCCGCGGCCATAGAAAAGATTGTCTATTGGCTGGAGAAAGCCCGGGAGTATGCCGAGGGCGAGGGACAGCGCCGCGTCATCGACCTGCTCATCCACTACTATCAGACGGGCGACCTGCGCGACTTCGACCGATATAGCATCGCGTGGGTCGATAATCACGAGGGGAGCATCGACTTCATCAACGGTTTCATCGAGGTCTATGGCGACCCGCTGGGACTGAAAGGTTCGTGGGAGGGAATCGTCGAATATCGCGACGAGGAAGCCACACGCCGCACGCGTGCCATTGCGGACCGCGCACAATGGTTTGAGGACCACTCGCCCGTGGATCCGCGCTTCCGCAAGCCAAAAGTAAAGGGGGTCTCGGCCAATGCGGTCTGTGCGGCCATGCTCGGCGGCGACGAATATCCTGCTTCGGCCATCGGCATCAACCTGCCCAACGCCGACTGGATCAGGGCCCAACATGGCAGTAAGTCGGTGACAATCACCAACCTGACACACGCCTACGACGAGGCGGCGCGGGGCAATGGGTTCCGCGAGGAGTTTATCCCTGACGACGCGATTCGCGAGATGGTGAACGCCTACGGCGACCGCTGCGACGATCTGCACACGGACCTCCACGAGTGTCTCGGACATGGAAGCGGACGCTTGCTCCCAGGGGTGAGCGCCGAGGCCCTGCGCAACTATGGCAGTACCATCGAGGAGGCGCGCGCCGACCTGTTCGGACTCTATTTTCTGGCCGATCCGAAGCTCGTGGAGCTGGGCCTTCTGCCCAACCAGGAGGCGCATCACGCACAGTATTATTCCTATATGCTCAATGGTCTGCTGACGCAGTTGGTGCGCATCAAACCCGGACTGCAGTTGGAGGAGGCGCACATGAGAAACCGCGCGCTGATCGCCCGCTGGGCCCTCCAGTTGGCGCAGAATCGGCAAACCTCGAACGCCAGGCCCGCCGTGGAACTGACGAAGGAGGCAGGAAAGACCATCGTGAAAGTCAACGACTATGAGGCGTTGCGCCACATCTTCGCTGACGAACTGGCAGAGATCCAGCGCATCAAGAGTGAGGGCGACTATGAGGCGGCACGCCGCCTGGTGGAGCAGTATGGCGTCAAGGTGGAGGAGTCGCTCCATCAGGAAGTGCTCGATCGCTACGCAGGCCTTCACCTGGCTCCGTACAAGGGATTTATCAACCCCCGCATGACGGTCGTAAGAAATGAGGAAGGTCAACCCACCGACGTGGCCCTGGACTACACGGAAAGCTATACGGAACAGATGTTGCGCTACGGACGCGACTATGGCGTTCTCTGACAGAAAGTTCTCTTACTGAAGTTTCGCAAGTGGTTCAAGAACGGGCTGAAGGCCCAAAAGATCCTACTGCCCTTTACCTTTCCCTTCGGCCGGTGACCGTTGGTTCAGGGCGTGTGGAGCTTACATGCGAAAGTTGAGTTCTTTTACAGGCAATATTTTGATAGGAAGTTATCTGACAGACAATACTCAGACTGATGGTTCTCTGACAGAAAGTTCTCTCTCCAAACAGAAACAAAAACAATGGAAAAAGAAAAAGTAGAAGCTACGGTGAGGACGATCAAACAGTCCTTCCGCCTGCTGATGAATGGTGTGACGGCGCAGTCGATGCGCGACAAGGGGGTGCAGTATAAGCTCAACTGGGGCGCCTCGCTGCTCCACCTGCGCGAGATGGCGTCAGAATATGAGAAAGACTACGATTTGGCCATTGCGCTTTGGAAGGAGCCGATCCGCGAGTGCAAGATTCTGGCTACGCTGCTCATGCCTACGGAGAAGCTGCTGCCGGAAGTGGCCGAGATATGGATGGAGCAGACCGAGACGCAGGAGATGGCGGAGCTGCTGGCGCTCCATGTCTTCCAATATGTCGATTACGCGCCGCGCATGGCCTTTGCGTGGATCGCCAAGGACCAGCCGCTCTATCAGATCTGTGGCTACCATATTCTCTCACGCCGCTTCGCCTCGGAACAGATCCCTGACGAGCGTGGCATCAACGAATATCTCGACCAAGTGGAGACGGCGCTGACGGGCAAGGATTTGGCGGTCCGCCATGCGGCCTACAATAGTTTGATGCGATTCTGCGACTTAGGAGAAATCTATGAGTCGCTGGCGCAGAAAGCCCTCCAGTCAACAGGCCTGCTATAGAATCAACGGGCCTGATAGAACCAACGGGCCTGCTATAGAAGTTTTATGGTAGCCTTGGGTCTATCTTGCGTTGTTTCTCAAAAACAACTACAACTTTATAGTCCCAAATCCTGCTAAAATTTAAAAACAACAAATACAACTTTTACAACAAGTTACAACGCTTCGCCAGGACAAGTTTGTCTTTCTCCACTCAATGTCCATGACGACGTTAGGACAAGTGAAGAAAACAACCAATACAATATTTACCTGTACGCTTGAAATTATCCAATACGCCCTGAAAGGGCAGAAGTTCCTAGCCCAGGGCATCGCCCTGGGTAATTATGAACGCCAATCTGTCGCCCTGTAAGGGCAAAAGCTTTA
>OHHH01000843.1_pt1 | contig 10025 bp, 9 predicted proteins | sample 1567951 | NCBI WGS metagenome assembly OHHH01 (sample SAMEA3879550, study PRJEB24766) | human gut metagenome | biome: human-associated habitat; feature: feces | place: USA | collected 1985/1987 | reverse complement strand
AACATTGATTAAAGCAAAGGAGCTTGGGAAAATGTCTCAGGCTCCTTTTTCAAAATAACCGTGGAAAGGTAGGGGTATTTCAATGGATATTGATGTAATCATTCCGGTGTACCGGCCGGGGGAAGATCTGGTGGCGCTCTTAAACAGGCTGTATGCCCAGACAGTGGAGATACACAAAATTATTTTAGTGGAAACTTTGGATAAGGAAGAGAAAACTTCCATGGAAGAAGAAACCTCCGCAGAAAATTCCTTACTTCTGCATCTGCAGAAGCAGTATAAAAAAATAGAGCTGTACTCCGTGAAAAAAGAAGATTTTGATCATGGCATGACACGCAGGATGGCGGTGGAAAAATCCGACGCGGATATCTTTGTCATGATGACCCAGGATGCCCTGCCGGCGGACAGAAAGCTGATTGAAAAATTAACAGCTCCTCTTACGGGCGACATAGCCGTATCCTATGCCAGACAGCTTCCCAGGAAGAACTGCCGTGCCATAGAGCGTTTTACCAGACGGTTTAACTATCCGGAAGAATCCCTGCTTAAAGGAAAGGAAAATCTGCAGGTTCTGGGGATTAAAACCTATTTCTGTTCGGATGTGTGTGCTGCCTACCGGAGGGAAATCTATGAAAAGTTAGGCGGTTTTGTACAAAAAGCGATTTTTAACGAGGACATGCTCTTTGCGGCAAAGGCAGTGGAATCGGGGTATAAAATTATGTATACGGCGGAAGCAAGAGTCCTGCATTCTCATAATTACAGCATAAGCCAGCAGTTCCGCCGGAATTTCGATCTGGGCGTTTCCCAGGCGGAGCACCCTGAGGTATTTAAGAAGGTACCTTCCGAAAAAGAGGGCGGCAGAATGGTAAAGGAAACCACGGAGTATCTGTTTACCACGGGAAAGGTATTTCTTATTCCTTATTTTTATCTGCAGTGCATGGGTAAGTATGCCGGCTATTTCCTGGGAAAGCATTATAAAATGCTCCCGGCAAAGACGATAAAGAAATGCACGGCAAATGAGGCATATTGGCAGTAATGCTTTACAGTTTCCGGGCTGTGTGGTAAAATTTTTGAAAAATCAGAAAAAAGAATAACGCATATACTGATAGGAAGTAACAGAAAGGAACGGGTAGAAAAATATGTGTGGTATTGTAGGATATATCGGAAATAAACCGGCGGCCCCCATTATACTGGACGGTCTTGCCAAGCTGGAATACAGAGGCTATGACTCCGCAGGTCTTGCTGTTTACGACGGTGAAAAAATCAATGTGCAGAAGGCGGTCGGCCGTCTGAAGGTGCTGGAAAACTTAACGCACGGCGGCGAAAGCATGCCGGGGTATGTGGGCATCGGTCATACCAGATGGGCAACCCACGGCGCTCCGAGCGATGTGAATGCACACCCCCATTACAATAAGGACAGGACAATCGCCGTAGTACACAACGGTATTATCGAAAACTACATTCCCCTGCGTAAAAAACTTCTGGGCAAGGGCTATGAATTTGTATCCGAAACCGATACCGAAGTTCTGGCACAGCTTTTAGATTACTACTACAAGGGCAATCCCCTGGAAGCGATTACCAAGGTGCTTCACAGAGTGGAAGGTTCCTATGCGCTGGGCATCATGTTTGCGGATTTCCCGGATGAAATCTATGCGGTCAGAAAAGACAGCCCCCTGATTGTGGGAAAGAGTGCGGACGGCAGCTTTATCGCATCCGATGTACCGGCTATCTTAAAGTATACCCGTACGGTATATTATGTGGAAAATCAGGAAGTGGTAAAGCTTACAAAGGACGAACTGCATTTCTACACCGTGGACGAAGAAGAGATTACCAAGGAGCCCGTTACCATTGAATGGGATGCCAATGCAGCGGAAAAGGGCGGCTACGAGCATTTCATGTTAAAGGAAATTTACGAACAGCCGAGGACCATTACCGATACCATTTCTCCCCGTATCAAAAACGGAGATATTGTGATTGACGAGCTGAATATGACGGATGAGGAAATTAAGGCAGTGAAAAAGATTTATATTGTTGCCTGCGGTTCCGCTTATCATACCGGCGTAACAGCCAAATATGTTTTAGAAGGTCTGGTGCGCATTCCCGTGGAAGTGGATGTGGCATCCGAATTCCGTTACCGCAACCCCATCCTCGAAGAAGGCACCATGGTTGTGGTTATCAGCCAGTCCGGTGAAACCGCCGAAATTGCCGTGGCAACCACCAAGGCATACAGCGCGCAGCTTGCAGCACTCTATTTGCTTACCATGAAGTTAGGCAGAGTCAGAGGCACGATTTCCGATGAACTGTTTGCCAGCCTGCTTGAGGACATTAAGAAGCTGCCTTACCAGATTGAACTTTTGCTGGGTCAGAAGGAAAAAATCCAGCGTTTTGCAAACCGTTATGTGGGAGCAAAGGACATATTCTTTATCGGACGCGGTATTGACTACGCGATTTCCCTCGAGGGCTCCTTAAAGTTAAAGGAAATTTCCTATGTGCATTCCGAAGCCTATGCGGCAGGTGAGTTAAAGCACGGCACCATTTCCTTAATTGAGGACGGAACCCTTGTTGTGGCAGTGGCAACCCAGCCCGCACTTTACCAGAAGACCATAAGCAACATCGTGGAGGTAAAGGCAAGAGGCGCCTTTGTTATGGCGATTACCACAGAGGACAACACGGCTATGGAAAAAGCGGCGGACTACATTATTTATATCCCGGAAACCAATCCGTACTTCGCAAATTCCCTTGCGATTATTCCTCTGCAGTTATTTGGCTATTATGTAGCGGTAGGCAAGGGCTGCGATGTGGATAAGCCGAGAAACTTAGCAAAGTCCGTTACCGTCGAATAATAGAAAAATTTTCCGTTTTTTAAACTTTTATCATAGTTTCGTCACAAATAAAACACAATTACTGTTTAAGATAAGCTTATCAGTAAGAGAAAGAGAGGTAATTGTGTTATGTACGAGGATCAGAATAACAATTATGTATATTATCAGGCATCACCGGCGGCAGCACCCCAGCCCGCAGCGCCTGTTGACAATCAGGGAAGGAAAAAGAAAAAAGGAGGAGCAGGTCGTTTCTTCCGTAAATTCTTTGCCTGCGCAGGCATGGGTCTTTGCTTCGGCCTTTGCGCTGCAGCCGGTTTTTATGCCGTAGGACAGAGTACCGGCATGTTTAACCAGAAAAATGCATCGGTAGCATCCACGGACGAAAGCCAGAGCATCGACGACCTGAAAGCATGGGTCAATGACCAGCTTGGCAAGAACGTGGCTTCCGGCGACAGCGGAGTACTTACCGCAAGCACGACCGGCATTACGACATCGGATGCTACGGATGTGGTAGAAAAAGTCATGCCCGCCATGGTGTCCATTGTCAACAACTACACACAGACCGCTACTTATTTCGGTCAGCCCATTGAACAGGACGGTACGGCAAGCGGTTCCGGTATCATCGTAGGAGAAAACGATACCGAGCTTTTAATTGCCACCAACTATCATGTAATTGAGGATGCCAAGGAACTGCTTGTGCACTTTATCGATGATGCCGATGTGAAAGCAGTCGTAAAGGGCAGCGATCCAGACATGGACTTAGCCGTTATTGCCGTAAAGCTTGCCGACATGGAGCAAAGCACACTGGACTCTGTTAAAATCGCAAAATTAGGCGACTCCGACAGCCTGAAATTAGGTCAGTCCGTCATTGCCATCGGCAATGCCTTAGGCTATGGACTTTCCGTAACCGGTGGTTATGTCAGCGCCCTGAACAGAGAAGTGGAATTGGAGGATGGTTCCAAGGGCACCTTTATCCAGACAGATGCAGCCATTAACCCCGGCAACTCCGGCGGCGCACTGATCAATATGAACGGTGAGGTTATCGGTATCAACTCCAACAAGATTGGCGGTACGGTAGTGGAGGGTATCGGCTATGCTATTCCTATTTCCGCAGCAGAGCCTATTTTAAGCGACCTGATGACCTATGAAACCAGAGAGAAAGTGGATGACAGCCAGGTAGGCTACTTAGGTATTATCCCTCAGTCCGTTACCTCCGATGCCGCAGAGCTCTACGGTATGCCGGAAGGTGTCTATATATCCCAGGTTGAGGACGGTACTCCCGCAGCCGAAGCCGGATTGTTAAGAGGCGATATTATCCAGAAGCTGGACAACAAGAAAGTCAGCACAGCGGATGAACTCAGAGAACAGCTGAAATATTATTCAGCGGGAGAAACCATTGATGTGCTTGTTATGAGAAGCATCGACGGTGAATATGTAGAACGTACCGTTACGGTTACTCTGGGGGAAAGACCGCAGAACTAATCCTATAACGAATGGAGATTTCTATGTCAGAACACGATAGCGAAAACACAGAAATATATATGGAAAATGATAACACCGGTGCAGGGGAAACCCACACCGGTGAAAGTCGTACAGAGGAAAATAAAACTTCCGTCGCAAAGGGAAGTGAGGAAAAGCAGGACAATCAGTACGAGGATGTCTGCTTTGTCTGCCGCAGACCGGAAAGCAAGGCCGGAAAAATGTTCCATCTGCCCAATAATATTACCGTCTGCAGCGACTGTCTGCACAAGACCATGGATACCATCAGCCAGTTTGACTATCAGGGAATGTTAAATTACCCCGGCATGATGAACCCGGAGGAAAATACTCCCAATGGTTTTCCAAACATCAGCTTTATCAACTTAGCGGACCTGCAGGGACAGGGCGGCATTCCCAACAAGCAGAAATTAAAGAAGAAAAAGAAGGATGCACCCGTGCTGGATATCAAGAATATCCCACCTCCCCACAAGATTAAGCAGAGTCTGGATGAATATGTCATCGGACAGGATTATGCGAAAAAAGTGATTTCCGTAGCCGTTTACAACCACTATAAGCGTGTGGCTACCGGAACCATGGACGATATTGAAATCGAAAAATCCAATATGCTCATGATAGGACCTACCGGATGCGGCAAGACCTATCTGGTAAAGACCCTGGCAAAGCTATTAGATGTGCCCCTTGCCATTGCCGATGCCACTTCCCTTACGGAAGCCGGCTATATCGGTGACGATATCGAAAGCGTCATTTCCAAACTTTTAGCGGCAGCAGGCAACGACACGGAAAGAGCCGAAAAGGGCATTGTCTTTATCGATGAAATCGACAAGATTGCCAAGAAGAAAAATACCAACAGCCGTGATGTAAGCGGCGAATCCGTACAGCAGGGTATGTTAAAGCTGCTGGAAGGTGCGGACGTGGAAGTGCCGGTGGGTGCTAACAGCAAAAATGCCATGGTGCCGCTGACTACCATCAACACCCGCAATATTTTATTTATCTGCGGCGGTGCATTCCCGGATCTGGAAGAGATTATCAAGGAAAGACTGACAAAGCAGAGCAGCATGGGCTTCAATGCGCAGTTAAAGGATGCCTTTGACAAGGAAGAAAATCTGCTTTCCAGGGTTACGGTGGAGGATATCCGCAAGTTCGGTATGATTCCCGAATTTATCGGTCGTCTGCCCATTATCTTTACTCTGCAGGGCCTGACCAAGGATATGCTTGTCAAGATTTTAACCGAGCCGAAGAATGCGATTTTGAAGCAGTACCAGAAGCTCCTGGAGCTGGATGAAGTGAAGTTGGAGTTTGCCGATGATGCTCTCGAAGCCATTGCCGAAAAAGCGATGAAGAAGGATACCGGCGCAAGAGCGCTTCGTTCCATCATTGAAGATTTTATGCTGGATATTATGTACGAGGTGCCCAAGGACGACAACATCGGCAAGGTAACGATTACCCGCGCCTACATTGAAGGAACGGGAGGTCCACTCATCGAAATCCGCAGCAACTTAAACGAAATCCGTGTGGAACCGGCGCCCCAGATTGAGGAGAAGAAGGACTGACGGCGTCCAAAAAACGGTTTCCCCGGCAGAAAGGAACTGAGCGGCACTCAAAGCGGTTTCTTCGGCAGAAAGGTGTGCGGTAAGGACACTATTTCGCCCTTCCTCATATAGTAAGAGAAAAGGGTTTTGCCATGACCTGTCAGGAAAAAATTCTCTCGGAGGAATACGGGGAACTGATTTTTGACTTTACCTCCGACTATGCCAAGCGGCTGCAGCAGGAAAAGGTCTGTTTTACTCCTGTGGACGACCGGTATAATATTTTTTATGTACGTCAGCAGGAAATAGAGCGTTATCAGGGCTCACTGTATCTGTACCAGTATTTACCCAAAGTATATGGTCTGATGGCGGAAGAATTTGACCCCATCAGCTTAGAAAGTGCCGGTATTCTTGCGGCGCAGAGACCACCTCTTTTCCTTACGGGGGAAGGGGTCGTTTTGGCGTTTATCGATACCGGCATTCGTTTTGCGGACAGTGTATTCCGGGACGAAAGCGGACAGAGCCGCATTATCGGACTCTGGGACCAGACCCTGCAGAGCGGAACGCCGCCGGAGGGCTTCCAGTACGGCTCCTACTACACAAAAGCGGATATGGATGCGGCGCTCCGCACGGAAAATCCCTATGCAGAAATTCCCTCCTACGATACCAACGGCCACGGAACCGCCATGGCTGGCGCAGCCGCCGGCAGTGTGGTAACCTCTGCGCGTGTGACCGGCGGCACAGTTCCCTTGGAAGATGCAGCTGGTAACTTTTATTCCTCATATAGGGGAGCGGCACCCCGCGCGGATATTGTGGTGGTGAAACTACGGGAGGCAAAACGTCCCCTGCGAAATTTTTACAATATCCCGGAGGATGTCCCGGCGTATGCGGAATCAGATATCATGCTGGGAATAAAGTTTGCGGAGTCCTTTGCCGAGACTTTTGAACGTCCGGTCGTGGTTTGTCTGGGGATGGGCTCCAACTCCGGCAATCACGGTCTGGGTTCCGGTTTAGCGCAGTATTTAAATAGTCTGGCGCAGAAGCGCAGCCGGGCGGTGGTGCTGACCACCGGAAACGAAGGCAATGCCGCCCATCATTTCTCCGGTTACGTGCCGGAGGGTGAGGAGTCCTATGAAACTGTGGAAATAAGGGTGGGAGAAGGAGAACAGGGCTTCTTAATGGAAATGTGGGGGAAGGTGCCGGATACGCTGTTTGCGTCCATCCGCACGCCGGGAGGAGAGGTGGTTCCCCGCTTTCGGCTTACGGCGGAAGTAAGCCAGACCTTCAGCTTTATTTACGAGAGAACGAGAATTATCATTGACAGTATTCTGGTAGAACCGAATACCGGAGAGGAACTGATTACGTTCCGGTTTGATGCGCCCACACCGGGAGTGTGGAATATCCGTGTGTATAATTTAGGACCGGACAGGAGCAGGCAGTTTCATCTCTGGCTGCCGATTACGCAGTTTTTACGGAGGGAAACCTACTTTTTACGGCCGGATCCTTACACCACTTTGACGGACCCGTCCATGACCTTCCGTGCGGTCACGGTTTCTTCCTATAATGATGCCAACAACAGTTTTTATGAAGACTCCGGCAGAGGCTTCTTAAGCAACGGCCTTATCAAGCCGGATGTTGCCGCACCGGGGGTGAACGTGTCCACGCCCGTCGGGAAAGTGACCGGGGGCAGCATGGCAGCAGCCCTGACGGCGGGAGGTGTTGCGCAGTTTATGGAATGGGCGGTGGTGCGTTTCAACAGTCCGTCCGCCGGCAGCCAGGAAATCAAGAACTATTTAATCCGCGGCGCCAACCGGAACAGCAGCTACACCTACCCGAACCGGGAGTGGGGCTACGGCGGGCTGGACATAGACGGCACCTTTACCATGCTTTCGCAGATACAGAGGTAGCTCCTGTTATAGATTTCTTCCCTGATATTGAATGGTTACCACATAAACTGTTTTTGCTGGTTCATCAATGCGGAAGACGGCAAGGTAATTATCCAAAATGTTTTTTCTCCAATTCTGTAAAAACAGTATCTGCATCAAGTGGTTCGGCACCGTTCGCAACTTCCTGTTCGGCTTCAAAGACAGCCTGGTCAATGCGGTTTATCCGTGCAAATTTATCATATAATTCACTACTCATTACAACCAGGTCACTATACCCGTTTTTGGTAATGAAGATAGGTTCCTGCTCTTTATGAGCAAGGTTGGAAATTTCGGTAGTATTTCGTAAATCTTTAATTGGCAAAATAAGCGGCATAATTTCTACTCCTTTCATTGACATAATTATAGCATAATTATGTATTACAAACAACGAAAATATACAGGGAGTATTTTTGATGTTCTTTTTTTACCTGTTACCGCTCCGGATTTACCTCTTAGCCGGAAACGGTTTACAAGAGAAAAGATATTTTCTATACTGTAACTGTCAGCAGGGAACAGAAGCCTGGAAGGCTTAAGAAGCAAATGGTTTTCGACCGACAGATACAACAGGGAGCATCAGTATGAAAATCAGGATTGAACTGGATGAAAAACTGAAAGAGGATGAAGTGCTTATCCGGACGAGCAGACTTACGGATGAAATCGCGGAAATTCAGAAAACGATTGTGCAGACGGTAAATAACTTCCAGAAGTTCACCTTTTATAAGGGAACTACGGAGTATTTTCTGGAGCTGCGGGACATTTTGTTTTTTGAAACGGACGAAGAGGGTATTTGTGCACATACCGTCGACGACATTTATCAGACGAAGTATAAGCTCTATGAATGGGAAGATATGCTGCCGGGCTTTTTTATGCGGGTGTCAAAATCCACCATTCTGAATACGGACCGGGTGTATTCCCTGACAAGAAACCTGACGGTCTCCAGCCTTGTGACATTTGCAGGCAGTCACAAACAGGTCTATGTTTCCCGAAATTATTATAAGGCGTTGGTAAACAAAATCCAGGAAAAGAGGGTGCACACATGAACATAAGTAAAAGAAGCGAAACTATTTTGTGGGGGAATTTATCCCGGCTGGCAGCAGTGCTTGACAGCATGGAGCCATCCATGATATTCCTTAAGAAGAAAAATCACAGAAAAAAGCAAACTCGCATCCATATGCGCGAAGCTGCTGTTGAAAAGTGCAGCGGCAAGAAAGAGAAATGTGAAAATTGTTTCGGTGAGGACATTAAATATATCCATGCCTATGACGTTTGCAGACAGTCACAGGAAGGCATGTGTTTCCCGAAATTATGATAAAGCATCAGTAAACAATATAAAAGAAAAGAGGGTTCACGTATGAACATAAGTAAAAAAAGCGGAAAGATTTTCTGGGGAATTTTTTTCCTGTTAGCAGCAGTGTATGTAATTATCAGCCAGTTGGGTATTCTTCCCAAGGTCAGCGTATTTACGGTGATTTTTACCGTGTTCTGTATCTGGCTTTTGGTGAACGGCATCCGAAACATAAGCTTCTGGCAAATTCTGTTTTCCATAGCTATTGTGTGTATTCTGTATGCGGAGCCCCTTGGCATTACGGCACTGACGCCCTGGCCGGTACTGGGTGCGGCGGCACTTGGCAGCATCGGATTGTCCATGATTTTCCCTAAGAAGAAAAAGCGTATCTGGAAGCATGCCAACATCAATGTGGGCGGTTCTTCCACCGGAGAGTACAACGGTGAAAGAGTGGAATGCGAAAATTCCTTCGGCGAGTCCATTAAGTATATCAATTCCGAAAACTTCTGTTATGCGAACCTTGACAATAGCTTCGGTTCCCTTACGGTATATTTTGACAATGCCATGATACCGTCCGGAAAAGCGACCGTAAACGTGGACAACAGTTTTGGCGAAGTCAGTCTTTATGTTCCGAAAATCTGGAAAGTACAGGTCAGAATGGACCATTCCTTTGGCAGTGTGGAAGAAAAAGGACGCTGCGAGGGCAGCAGTGACATCTCACTGGATATTATAGGAGATACGGATTTCGGTACCGTGAATGTGTACTATATCTAAAGGATGGAAAATCCGGTTACTTTAGAATGACATTACCTAATATTCCATAGGTGTATTCTGTGGCCTTTATTTGGTAACCCTCCTTCTCCAGTATGTTTTCAATCATGAATAATTACCTTACGTGTGAGAATAGAAAGAATAAATATAGAATGGGTTTGAAAATATAGAACAGATATAGATTTTGTTTTGTAATATAGCA
>OHHH01000840.1_pt1 | contig 10068 bp, 7 predicted proteins | sample 1567951 | NCBI WGS metagenome assembly OHHH01 (sample SAMEA3879550, study PRJEB24766) | human gut metagenome | biome: human-associated habitat; feature: feces | place: USA | collected 1985/1987 | reverse complement strand
ATTTATTAACTTAAAACTTACAATTATGAAAAAATTATTTGTAAAATATGTCTCACAAAACATACTCGGCATGGTGGGTATGTCATTATATATACTTGCCGACACCTTCTTTATATCAAAGGCAGTCGGCTCAAACGGTATCACCGCGCTCAATCTGGTGCTGCCTGTATACAATTTGATTTTTGCCATAGGCGCAATGATCGGAGTCGGCTCCGCTATCAGATATGTCGTAGAGAAAAATAAGGGCGACACATCCAGCGAGAGCTACTTTTTTCATGCCCTCCTGTGGTGTATTATAATAAGCGTTATATTCATATTGATTGGTATTTTCATTCCGGACAGGCTCGTAGGGCTGCTCGGCGGAGATTCAGCAATTATAAATACCGGTAAAAACTATACACGTATTTTCATGCTTTTTACGCCGTTTTTCATGTGCAACTATGTGTGCAACGCTTTCGTAAGAAATGATGGCGCACCATCCATTGCCATGTGCGCCACACTTTTCAGCAGCCTTTTTAATATTGTTTTTGATTACATACTCATGTTCCCGCTTGGACTTGGTATGGAGGGAGCCGCTTTAGCTACCGCTATTTCACCGATTATAGGCATCCTGATATGCTGTATTCATTTCTGCTCAGACAAATGCTCCGTAAAGCTTAAGCCGACGGTTCCATCTGTCAAGAGACTCTTTTACTCCTGCCAGGTTGGTGTTTCTTCCTTTGTTGCTGAAATATCATCAGGTGTCATAACTGTTGTCTTCAATATGGTTATCCTGAGGCTTGCAGGAAATATCGGCGTGGCAGCATACGGTGTGGTTGCCAATACGTCACTGGTAGCTGTAGCTTTGTTCAACGGAATAGCACAGGGTTCACAGCCTCTTATCAGCGACTATTACGGCAGAGGACTTAGAAAAAATGTAGGTTCGATACTCAGGATGGCTGTCGTTTCATCTCTCTTAATTGCTGCACTGCTCATTTTGTTCATATGCACCTTTGCACCTTTTGTGACATCTGTTTTCAACAGCGAGCACGATGCCAGGCTTGCTTCGTATGCCGAGAGCGGACTGCGCCTTTACTTTACAGGCTTTATTTTTGCCGGAATTAATATAGTAGGTTCTGCTATCCTAAGCGCCGTTGAGTCCGTAAAATATGCATTTGCGGCATCTATCATGCGTGGTTTTATCGCTATAAGCATTTTCGCATTCGCACTTTCAGCCGCCTTCGGCATGACAGGTGTTTGGCTTGCTTTTCCGGCAGCTGAATTTGTGACTATGTTTATTATTGTTAAGGGATTAAGAAAAAACTATTCTAATTGTAATAGATAAATTTTTTTCAAAAGTATTCTTTATGTTGGAAATCAAACATACAAGTTGTTTTTATAACGCTATTATTCTGTCAGAAACATAAAAAAACTACTGATGGAGGAAAAAAAGATGTTTTGTTTTCAATGTGAACAAACGGCCGGATGCACCGGCTGTACAGGAAATATAGGTGTCTGCGGAAAAAAGGCAGATACTGCACAGTTACAGGATGAATTGACAGGCGCACTGATTGGTCTGGCGAGAGCTGTCGATGACACATCTGCTGTTTCAAAAAAGACCTGGCAGACCATTATCGAGGGCTTATTTACCACAATTACAAATGTAAGCTTTGATAATGCAGCAATTGAAGATATGATACAAAAGGTCAGAGCAGAAAAAGCCTCTCTGGTTGGCGACTGTAATAAATGTCAGTCTCCTTGTGGACGAACTGACGAATATGATATGCAACAGCTATGGAATGCTGATGAAGATATCCGTTCCCTGAAGTCACTTATTCTCTTTGGTATTCGCGGAATGGCTGCATATGCCTATCATGCATATGTCCTGAATTTTGAAGATCCCGAGGTAAATCACTTTTTCTGTGAAGCCTTGTTCAAGATTGGTTACGCAGAAAGCATGGATGAACTGCTTCCAACAGTTCTCAAGGTAGGTGAAATAAATCTAAAGTGCATGGCACTTCTAGATAAGGCAAATACACAAACCTATGGAACACCGAAGCCAACAGATGTTACGCTTACGGTGGAAAAGGGACCTTTTATCGTAGTAACCGGACACGATTTAAAGGACCTGCAGCTTTTGCTTGAACAGACAAATGGAAAGGGAATCAATATCTACACTCATGGTGAAATGCTCCCTGCCCATGCATATCCACTCTTAAAGAAATTCCCTCACTTGAAAGGAAATTTCGGAACAGCATGGCAGAATCAGCAAAAAGAATTTGACCATATTCCTGCTCCTATTCTCTACACCACAAATTGTCTGATGCCTCCAAAAAGCAGCTACATCGACAGAGTGTTCACAACAGAAGTGGTTGCCTTCCCGGGTACTGTTCATATCGATGAACAGAAAGATTTCACTCCTGTTATTGAAAAAGCACTTGAGCTCGGTGGTTACAAGGAGGATCAGACCTTCACAGGCATAAATGGCGGCACACAGGTAACAACCGGTTTTGGTCATTCAGCAATCCTGTCCCATGCGGATACGGTAATAGAGGCCGTAAAATCAGGAGCTATCCGTCATTTCTTCCTTGTTGCCGGCTGTGATGGTGCCAAACCGGGCAGAAATTACTATACAGAATTTGTAAAACAGACGCCTTCTGACAGTATCGTCCTGACTCTGGCATGTGGAAAATTTCGTTTCAACGATCTAAATCTCGGAGAAATTGGTGGTCTTCCGCGACTGATGGATATGGGACAGTGTAATGATGCTTATGGCGCGATACAGGTTGCAATAGCACTTGCGGATGCATTTGGATGTTCAGTAAACGAGCTTCCGCTTTCCTTTGTACTCTCCTGGTATGAACAGAAAGCAGTCTGCATCCTCTTAACACTGTTACATCTTGGTATAAAAAATATCCGTCTCGGTCCTTCTCTACCGGCGTTCCTTTCTCCTAATATTCTGAACTTTCTGGTAGAAAACTATGGGATTGCACCTATTACCACACCTGAGGAAGACATCAAAGTGCTGTTGAAGCAATAATATGTATTTTTCCGATGTTCTAATACACTAATATGGAACTATAAAAAACACAGGATATAGCGCCTTTGCTGTATCCTGTGTTTTTAAATTAACTTTAAATAAATTTGCAATCATTAGGGTAATCTAAGCTAATTCTCCCCATACATCTCCGGCCGCCTGTCCCTGAACAGTCCCCAGCTCTTTCTCTCACTCTCCAGCTCATCCAAATCAAAACTGTGGAGTACGAAGCCCTCCGATACTCTGTCCATCTGCTCAACAACCTCTCCGGTCGCATCTGTGATAAACGAAGAACCGTAAAATGTCAGTGCAGAGCTCTGGTTTCCGTTTTCCGCACACGGTACAACCTCCTCTGTGCCTATCCTGTTTGCCGCCACAACCGGCATCAGATTGCAGGCTGCATGTCCGGTCATGCACCTTCTCCAGTGTGGCATGCTGTCACATTCCAGTATCGGCTCGCTGCCTATGGCTGTAGGGTAAAAAAGTATCTCCGCGCCCTTTAAAGCCATGCCTCTTGCCGTTTCCGGGAACCACTGATCCCAGCATATGCCGACTCCAATGGTTGCATATCTTGTCTTAAAAGCTTTAAAGCCTGTATTTCCCGGTGTGAAGTAAAACTTCTCCTGATAATAATGGTCGTCCGGGATATGTGTCTTTCGGTATATTCCAAGCACCTCTCCGTCGGCATCTATCACCGCCACTGAATTGAAGAGCTGTCTGCCCTCTCCAGCCTCATAAAAGCTCACAGGAATCACTACTCCAAGCTCCTTTGCAAGTGCCTTCATGCTCTGCACCGCATCATTTTCAGAAAGCGGCTTTGCATAGTCATAATAATCGTAGCGCCTCTCCTGACAGAAATACTGTCTCTCAAAAAGCTCCGACGGAAGTATTATCTGTGCTCCGGCCTCTGCCGCAGCTCTTATATGCTTTGCTGCTTTTTCAATATTTTCTTTTATATCACGGCTGCAGCTCATCTGAATTGCAGCAATTGTAACCTCTCTCATACTATTCACCTTTCTCATCCTGAATTAAATTACTGCGGTATCTGCTGTGTGATACAGTGTATATTTCCCCCGCCGACAATTATGTCACGCGCATATATCGGATACACTTTTCTTCCCTCAAAAAAGCTTCCGATTGCCTTAAGCGCAGGCTCATCCATCACATCACCAAACTGTGGAATGAGCACACCGCCGTTTGTGATGTAAAAATTCACATAGCTTGCCGCTAAGCGTTCTCCTGCCTCGCGCTCATCCTCACCCTCCTCAAAGGTGAAGCCCGAAAGCTCATATTCTGTGATACACACCGGCTTCTTTGGAATGTAAACCTTGTGAACCTCAATTTTTCTACCCTTTGCATCAGTTTCATTTTCCAATACTTCAAGGTCCGCTGAGGACATCTGATACTGTGGATCATCCATGTCATCAGTCCACGCAAGCACCACATGCCCCGGGCTTGTAAATGCACATACGTTGTCCACATGCTCGTTGGTTTCATCATTGTATATTCCATAAGGAATCCAGATAATTTTTTCGGCACCGAGATAATCCTTTAATTTCTGTTCTATTTCAGACTTCGATAATTCCGGATTTCTGCCCTTGCTTAGCAGACAGCTTTCCGTCACTATCACAGTTTTCTCTCCGTCTGTGTGGATGGCTCCACCCTCTAAGACAAACGGATGCGCATCATACATGTCGTATCCGGCTTTATTGCAAAATAAAGCCGCTACTCTGTCATCCTTTGTCCAGTCTGCGTACAGTCCGTCCACCTTGCCGCCCCAGGCATTAAAGCACCAGTCGATTCCCCTGACAGCGCCATCCTCATTTTTCACGAAGGTCGGCCCCACATCTCTGGCCCAGGCATCATCTGACTCCATTTGTATATATTTCACCGGGAAATTTTCCTGATAATTTTTCTGCTTTCTTACAGCTTCCACAACAGACCTTGCATTGTCTATCACATCTGCCTCAGCGAGCACATATGCCTGCTCAGACTCTGCTATTGCACATATCACCTCAGCAAAAGCCTCTCTTGCCCGCCTGGCACCGTAAATCCATGAGCCCGGGCGCTTTGGCCAGATGATGATGGTACCCTTGTGGGGAGCATACTCTGCCGGCATATAAAAGCCGTCTGCTCTAGGACAGCCTGCATTTAAAATCTTCATATTCGAATCTCCTGATAACCTTACAATCGTTATTTTCATCCATTACTGCAATGTCCGGAAGCGGCATGCCGTTAAAGGTATTATTTTTGACCATCGAGTAGATTGCCATATCGCAAAAGCACAGCCTGTCGCCGGTTTTTATCTCTCTGTCAAATGAATAATCCCCTATCACATCACCTGCCAGACAGGTACATGAGGACAATCTGTAGGTATACTTCTTCTCACCCGGCTCGCCACTGTCCATAAGCGGCGGACGGTACGGCATCTCTAGCACGTCCGGCATATGGCAGGCTGCGGAGGTATCCAGAATGAGTATCTTTATGCCATTGTTTTCAACTATATCAAGCACCGTTGTCTCCAAATATCCTGCATCAAGCGCAACCGCCTCTCCCGGCTCCAGATAGATCTCCAGATCGTATTTGTCACGCATATGCATAATGCATTTTTCAAGCCTCTCAATGTCATAGTCTGCCCTTGTGATGTGGTGTCCGCCTCCCATATTGAGCCACTTAAGTCCATTCAGCAAATCTCCGAATTTCTCCTCTACCGCTGCAAGAGTCGTTTCGAGCGCATCCGAATCCTGTTCACAGAGCGTGTGAAAATGAAAACCCTCTATACGTGATAAATCAAGCCCGTTTTTAATAGCCTTATCGAGTGCCTCTCTTGTTATCCCAAGCCTTGAGCCCGGCGCACATGGGTCATATATCTCATGCCCCTCCTGTGTGGAGCACTCAGGGTTTATTCTGAGCCCGACACTTATTTTTTTATCAGCCTTTTCTATTTTATCCCTGTGAAGCAGATACTGCGATACGGAATTAAATACAATATGGTCACATATTTCTACCAGCTCATCCATCTCCTGCGGCAAAAAAGCGGGACAGAATACATGGTTTTCCTTTCCCATTTCTTCATGTGCAAGGCGGGCCTCAAAAAGCCCGCTTGCAGTTGTCCCGCTTAGATATCTGCCGATAAGAGGATATTCATAAAATGCGCTGAATGCCTTCTGTGCCAGAAGAATCCTTGCACCTGTCCTTTGCATGACACCGTTTAATATCAAAAGATTTTCAGTTAATTTTCCCTCGTCTATCACATAACAGGGAGTTCTTAATTCATTTATCTTCATACCGGCCTCCGGACTAATCCATATGTACTGACTCATCCTCAGTCTTGTAGCAATCCACAGGAACCGGATTCTCCACTACCTGCCAAGGCAGTCCGAACTTATTAAGAGCCTCCATGTATGGATCCGGATCCATCTCCTCTAGATTGAACACTCCCGGCTTCTTCCAGAGTCCCTTTACCACCATCATGGCTCCAATCATTGCCGGCACACCTGTGGTATAAGAAATTGCCTGCGATTCAACCTCCTTGTAGCACTCCTGATGGTCACATACATTATAGATGTAGATTGACTTTTCCTTTCCGTCCTTGACACCTGTAAAAATACATCCGATATTTGTCTTTCCGACTGTGCGAGGTCCCAGGGATGCAGGGTCAGGAAGCAGCTCCTTAAGCACCTGTATTGGCACTATTTCCTTTCCGTCCACCATGATCGGGTCTGTCCTTAGCATGCCTACATCCTCAAGACACTTCATATGTGTGAGATAGCTCTGTCCAAAGGTCATGAAGAATCTGATTCTCTTTATTCCCGGAATGTTTTTGGCGAGCGACTCAATCTCCTCGTGGTGAAGCAGATACATATCCTTTTCTCCGACCTGATCAAAATTGTACTGCGCTCTCCACTCCATAGGCTTTGTCTCTACCCAGTGACCGTCTGTCCAGTATGAGCCGTTCGCAGAAACCTCACGCAGATTTATCTCAGGGTTAAAGTTTGTCGCAAATGGGTATCCATGGTCACCGCCATTGCAGTCGAGAATGTCTATAGTATGTATTTCATCAAAATAATGCTTAAGCGCATATGCAGAATAAACAGAGGTCACACCCGGGTCAAATCCGCTTCCAAGAATAGCTGTAAGCCCTGCCTCCTTAAATTTCTCCTGATATGCCCACTGCCATGAATAATCAAAATATGCTGTAAATCCAAGCTCCTTGCAGCGCTTTTCGTATATTGCTCTCCACTTTGGATCCTCAGTATCCTCACACTCATAGTTGGCAGTATCGATGTAGTCAACTCCACACGCAAGACATGCATCCATAATTGTAAGATCCTGATACGGAAGCGCAACATTTAAAACCGCATCCGGCTTGTATGCATTAATCAGCTCTTTTAATTCCTCCACATTGCCGGCATCAACCTTTGCAGTCTCAATTTTTGTGCTTGTCTTTCCCTCAAGCTTTGCCTTTAAGTCATCACATTTTGACTTGGTTCTGCTTGCAATCATAATCTCGGTAAATACCTCGCTGTTCTGGCAGCATTTTCTGATTGCCACCTGCGCAACTCCACCACATCCGATAATAAGTAATCTGCTCATTTTTGTCCCTCCTGATTCGCTTTGGTTATGATATAGTTTTTCTAATTTGTTTTACTTTGTTTCCTCTTCCTCGAGTAAATCCTCCACATATTTCGGAAGCATGAAGGCTCCCCTGTGTAAATGTGTTGTATAATACCAGGTTTTAAGCCCCAGTGCATCCCATCTTTTTGCATCCAGATCATAAAGCGGATGATATTTCTTCGATGCAAACCCAAACAGCCAGTAGCCTGACGGACAGGTGGGAATATGTGCCTGATATACCCTGCTTATAGGAAATGATTTATACACCTTTCTGTGCATTTTCCGGCACTCAAGCTCATCCTCATCATAAAAAGGGCTGCCGTGCTGATAAACCATGATTCCATCATCCTTTAGTGCCTTATAACAGCTTCCGTAAAACTCTTTTGTGAAAAGTCCCTCCGTATGTCCGAGCGGGTCTGTGGAATCGTTGATTATCAGATCATATTCATCATGCTTTCTGCGTAAGAATCGCAGACCATCATCATAAAACATGGAAATTCTTTCATCCTCAAGTCCACATGCTACCTCGGGGAAAAACCTCCTGCATACATCGACAAACATCTTGTCTGTCTCAACCACATCAATATGCTCGACAGACGGATATTTGATGAGCTCCTTCGCCACACCGCCATCGCCGCCACCTATTATAAGTATCTTTTTGGCATTCGGGTGGACCGCCATCGGCACATGTGTGACCATCTCATCATATATAAACTCATCTGTGTCCGAAAAAACAATCTCGCCATCCAGCGCGACCATTTTGCCAAACTCATATGATTTAAACACATCTATTTTCTGATAATCACTCTGCCCTGAAAAAAGCTGCTCCTGTATCCTTACATCCAGCTTGACATTGGCAGTATGATATTGTGAAAACCACATTTGCATAGCTTTTCCTCCTGTTTACTGCTTTAATACCTTAAGATATTCTACCGCAGGATCCTCTGTTCCCTGCATTGAACAGCCCTTTTCCTTTGCGTAGACAATGTATTGCGCAATCTCTTTTGTGATAAGCTCTCCCGGTGCAAGAATCGGAATTCCCGGTGGATAACACATGACAAACTCACCACTTACAGCGCCTACCGCGTCCATAATGCGCACTGATTTCTTCTGCAAATAAAACGCCTCCTGCGGCGATACCGCCACCTTTGGATTTATGTACTCTCCCGACAAAAGTCCAGTCTTGTCCTTGCTGTAAAGGCGCTTGATATCCTCCAGCGCACCTACAAGCCTCTCTATATCCTGTATTCTGTCACCGATTGATATATACGCAAGTATATTACAGATATCTCCAAACTCTATCTGGATATCATACTCATCACGCAGCAGATCATATACCTCTATTCCGGCAAGCCCTATATCGAGCGTATAGATGGACAGCTTTGTCACATCATAATCATATATGCTCGTGCCATTTACAAGGTCACGCCCATACGCATAATAGCCGCCTATGGAATTAATCTCCTGCCTTGCGTACTCCGACATCTGTGCCACCTTGGCAAAGGATTCTTCGCCTCTAAGTGCTAAATTTCTTCTTGATATATCAAGGCTTGACAATAGCAGATACGATGCGCTCGTGGTCTGTGTGAGGTTGATAATCTGCCTCACATAATCAGCATTCACATCCCTTCCGGTGAGCAGAATTGAGCTCTGTGTCAGGCTTCCTCCCGATTTGTGCATCGATACCGCAGACATGTCTGCCCCGGCTGCCATTCCTGATATCGGAAGCCCCTTTCCAAAATAAAGATGTGTACCATGTGCCTCATCCGTGAGCACCTTGATTCCCTTCGAATGAGCCAGCGCAACTATCGACTTAAGGTCAGAACAGATTCCGTAATACGTCGGATTGTTTACAAGCACAGCCTTTGCATCCGGATTTTCCTCGATAGCCCTCGCCACCTGGTCAATCTCCATTCCAAGCGAAATACCAAGCTTCGCATTCGTCTGCGGATTGACATAAACCGGTATCGCTCCGCAGAGCACGAGTGCATTAAGAGCGCTTTTATGAACATTTCTCGGAAGTATAATCTTGTCTCCTGCCTTGCAGGTGGACAAAATCATGGCCTGCACCGCAGAGGTGGTGCCTCCTACCATAAGAAAAGCATTTGCCGCTCCAAAGGCATCCGCCGCAAGCTCCTCCGCCTCTCTGATTACCGAAACCGGATGGCACAAATTGTCAAGCGGCTTCATTGAATTGACATCAAGCCCTACACACTTTTCTCCGAGCAGATGCACCAGCTCAGGATTTCCCCTGCCTCTCTTGTGTCCCGGCACGTCAAACGGCACCACTCTCTTCTTCTTAAACTCCTCAAGAGCCTCATAAATCGGCGCTCTTTCCTGTCTTTTGATATCCATTTACTTCTCCTGTATTTAAAAAGGATGATGCGTGCAAGCATCATCCTTTAGATTCGTCTTAACAACAGTAAAATCGTAAC
>OHHH01000828.1_pt1 | contig 10213 bp, 9 predicted proteins | sample 1567951 | NCBI WGS metagenome assembly OHHH01 (sample SAMEA3879550, study PRJEB24766) | human gut metagenome | biome: human-associated habitat; feature: feces | place: USA | collected 1985/1987 | reverse complement strand
TTCCCCCGTTCAAGGCCATCCACTCTTGCGTGGACATGGGTGCCTCTATCGGCATGGCCAAGGGTGCTGCTGACGCTGGCCAATGGCCGGCCGTGGCTGTTATCGGCGACTCTACGTTCACCCACAGCGGCATGACGGGCTTGCTCGACGCAGTCAACGAGAACTCCGACATCGTCGTGATCCTCTCCGACAACCTCACGACCGCCATGACGGGTGGTCAGGATAGTGCCGGTACCAACAAGTTTGAGGCTATCTGCCGTGGTCTGGGCGTGAGCGAGGACCACCTGAAGGTCGTCACTCCGCTTCCGAAGAACATGCCGGAGATCACCAAGACCATCCGCGAGGAGATCGAGTATCACGGCACTTCCGTTATCATCCCGCGCCGCGAGTGCATGAACACGTTGCAGCGTCACCTCAAGCAGAAGAAGGCTGCCGAGGCCAAGAAGGCCGCCGAACAGAAGTAAGCGAGGAGGAAGAACAGGTTTTATGGGGTGCCGCGGATGCTTGAGAGTGTCCCGCGACCCCTTCTGACAAACAACAACCAAATAGCATTCAAAACCAATGAAGACAGATATTATCCTTTGTGGCGTGGGTGGACAAGGTATCCTCTCTATCGCCACGGTCATCGGCCAGGCGGCCATGAACGAGAACCTTTATATCAAGCAGGCAGAGGTGCACGGTATGTCCCAGCGTGGTGGCGACGTGCAGAGCAATCTCCGTCTCAGCTCCGACCCCATCAATAGCGACCGTATCGCCAAGGGTCAGGCCGACGTCATCATCTCCATGGAGCCGATGGAGGCCCTCCGCTACCTGCCCTATCTGAAGAAGGGCGGCTGGATCATCACCTCCAGCACTCCTTTCGTCAATATCCCCAACTATCCCGACATGGCCGTCATCGATGCCGACTATGCCAAATTGGACAACGTCATCCGCATCAACATCGAGGAGGTGGCCAAGGAGAACAACATTCCCCGTTCGGCCAATATGATCCTGCTCGGAGCTGCCCAGAAGGCTTTGGGTATCGAGTTTGACAAGTTGAAGGACGCCATCCGCGTCATCTTCGGCCGCAAGGGTGAGCGCGTCATCGAGGACAACTTCAAGGCCCTTGAGCTTGGAAAGGAGGCGCAGAAATGAGACCGACACCCATCAACAAGGAGTTGATTGACAACACCATCCGCGAGCATGGCATACAGGACTTCGCCAAGGCGACGATCCGCGAGGTGAAGGGTGTGGCAGCCCATGCCGAGAAGGAGAGTGGTGTCGAGTTCATCAAGATGGAGATGGGCATTCCCGGTCTTCCCGCCGCCCAGGTAGGCGTGGACGCGCAGATCAAGTCGCTGCAGGACGGTATCGCCCACAGCTATCCCGACATCCAGGGTCTCCCCGCTCTGAAGGAGGCTGCCTCGGAGTTTGTCAAGGCCTTCATCGGCGTCGATATCAATCCTGAGGGCTGCGTGCCTGTCTGCGGTTCCATGCAGGGCACGTTCGCTTCCTTCCTCACCTGCTCTCAGGCCGACAAGAAGAAGGATACCGTCCTCTTCATCGACCCGGGATTCCCCGTGCAGAAGATGCAGCTCCAGGTGCAGGGCACGAAGTATGAGACCTTTGATGTCTATAACTTCCGTGGCGAGAAGCTCGGTCCGAAACTGGAGAGCTACCTTACCAATGGCAACATCTGCGCCATCGTCTATTCCAATCCCAACAACCCCTCGTGGATTTGCATGACGGACGACGAGTTGCGCACGATCGGCTCTTTGGCCACGAAGTACGACTGCATCATCATGGAGGACCTGGCCTATTTCGCCATGGACTTCCGTCGTGACATCCGTCCTTTCCAGAAGCCCTACCAGCCGTCGGTAGCCAACTATACGGACAACTACATCCTGCTCATTAGCGGATCCAAGGCGTTCAGCTATGCTGGCGAGCGTATTGGCGTGACATGCATTAGCGACAAGCTCTTCCATCGCCACTACCACGACCTGGCCGAGCGCTACGAGGGACTGCCTTTCGGCCCCGTCTTCTCTACGCGTATGCTCTATGCGCTCTCCTCTGGTACGAGCCATAGTGCCCAGTATGCCATGGCTGCCATGCTGAAGGCTGCTGCCGAGGGCAAGTTCGACTTCCGTAGTGAGATCAAGATCTATGGCGACCGTGCCCACAAGTTGAAGGAGATTTTCACGCGTCATAACTTCTATATCGTTTATGACAAGGATCTCGACCAGCCTATTGCCGACGGATTCTACTTCACGATCGGCTATCCGGGTATGACGAGTGGCGAATTGGCACACGAGCTCATGTATTATGGAGTCTCTGCCATCTGCCTTGTCACTACTGGTAGCGAACAGGAGGGCCTCCGCGTCTGCACGTCCTTCATCCGCGACGAGCAGTATGCTGCCCTCGAGGAGCGTATGGCCATCTTTGCGGAGAACAATCCCGTGAAGTAACGACCGAACAACCATCCCGTTCCCCTTTTGCGGGAACGACAAGCATAAGCCCTTGTGCCTCCTTTTTTATTAAGGAGTGTGCAAGGGCTTGTCTTTTTTTGTATAACGTGTGTGAGGGGAAACGGTCGGTCTATGAAGGGAGGCTTAGTCTATTGCCTTGTGTTCCTCCTGTTGAGGGCTTTCCTCCTGTTGTGGTTCTTCCTGTTGCGGTTTTGGTTCGCCTACGGGAGGTTGCGGTTCTGTTTGTGGAAGATGAGGCTTGACGATAGAAACTGTAGATAATGTGTCGGCCTCGGTCTTGAGATAGTCGGTAGGCGACACGGGGCGGGGTAGGGAGAAAGTCTTTGGCAGGGGCTTGAGGACGATCTCGGGCCGCAAGCCTCGCATCATGTGTGCCATCTGCTGGCGTCGCGCTTGCAGGTCGGGAGAGTTGCGAAACGTGGCGTAGTAGTATTCGGCTACGAGGAAGCAACCCTGGGCCAAGGCTGGCTGCTGGAGAAAGTAATAGCAGAAGCCGATCCGAAACCAACTGTCGCCCTTGTCCCGGTCGTGGCAAAGTGTGAGCGCAGACTGGAAGAGGAGGATCGCCTGGTCGTAGTGGCCCAACTGGAAGTGGCTTTCCCCGTCCGCATAATAGTAGAGCGCCCGCTCCTCGGGTGCCAGCATGCTGAGTTTGGGCAGGAAGGTATCGAAATATTCTGTCGCCTTTTTGTAGTCCCAGTCGTAGTAGTAGCACAGTCCGATATACGCTTTGTAGCGTGTGTTGAGCTTGTACGACTGGTCAAGTCGTTGGAAGATGAGGAGTGCCTCGTGGTATTTCTGCGACTGGAAATACTCCAGGGCACGCCCCAAAGCCTCCGTGTCAGCCTTCTTGCCTTGTGGGAAGACCGACACGGAAACGAAGCATAATAGGATAAGGAGAAGCCTCCTTAGTCTCATTCTGTATAGAAATTGATCAGTCGGGTGAGCGCCTGCTGGCATACCGGGCAGAATATCGGATGCTCATTCGTGCGCATGCGGCAGTCCTTGCATCCGCGCCACACACCCTTCAGCGAGTAGCCGGCACCCTCGTAGAGGCCGACACCCTCCTCTTTGCCGATGAGGTTCTCCCACTTGTTGTGGAAGTTGACCTGTGTGGTGATGTTCGGTTCCCACGGCTCGATATCGTGCGGGTACATCGGGATCTGCTCCGCCTCATAGGCATACTCGTCGGCAAGGCCGGCAAACGAGTGGCCAAACTCATGGACTACCACGGGCTTGAAGGCCTTGTGGTGGGCCATGGCGAGGTTGTAGCTATTGAGGATGCCGCCACCACCATAGTTTTCCGTGTTCACCAACACGATGATGTGCTCGTAGGGCGTGCCCGCCAGGCAGTCGTGGAGCGCCTTCAGGTGGAGCGTTGTCAGGTAGCGGTCGCTATAGAACGTGTCGAAATGGCTTCTCAGGGGCGTGTCCTTCCACACTCCCTTGCCCGGCTCCGAGGTGCCGCTCTCCTGGGAGGGAGCCTCCACGGCCACGACATTGAAGCGGTCGCGCATCGACTTGAATGGTTCGTGGGCGAAGAGCGCCTCGGTAGCCGTCCGGCAGTCGGCCTCGAAGGTAGCCATCTCCTCCTGCTTGTAGCCCTCGGCCAGGAAGGCGATATGGATGCAACGGGAGGTGTCGCGCGCCTGCTGGAGCGTGACATAAGGTGTGACACTATTCTCGCCAATATGGCGGATGAGAATGTCGGTAGGCACGACCGTATGCGTCATGGAGGCCGTCACCTCGCGTCGGTTGTTCTTCAGTTCTACCGTCACATCGACCGTATCCTTCGGATAGGGGATGAGGAATACGTTCTCAAAGGATCGTGTCGTCGTCTCGGCCTCCGGATAGGAGAGCCACTCCTGAAAGAGCGTGGAGAAGGAGTTGCGATAGACGATCGCGCCCGAGCGATGGTCGCGGACGGTAATCTGGCCATTGCCCTCCACGGGGAGTTCGGCCAGGTGCTGGCGTTTGCCATACCAACGCGGGATGCGGTTGAGTTGGTCGAGTGCGATCCATTGCTGCTTGGAGTTGCCCGCAAAGATGTAGTCGATGCGAAGTGTGGCATCCGTAAAATAGCTGTCAAATTGCTGTGCGAAGACAGACGAGCAGCAGAGCAGAAGGAAAACGAATGATAGGATTTTCTTCATGTTGATTGTATTGCTAACTGTTTGGATTTTATTTCTGTTTGTATTGCTAACTGTTTGGCGCTTGTTTGCCAATATTGCTAACAACTTGCTTTTGCGACTGTTGGACTCCTTTGCTCCATATCACCTCCTTGACGGTCCTCCCGTCATATTCCGCCACGTCGAGGTCTATGATCACGTGGCCCTGTTGGTGGTTCTCATGACTGTCGCCCATCTCGCGCTCGATGGCCTTGAGTTCCTCCTGCAGATGGTCGAGCGAAAGCGGGGTGTCGGCATAGGCCAGGAGGTTGAGAAAACGGTCGGACTGGATGCCGATGGGCGTCGTCCAAACCGCTTCTCCAAAGACGATTCCGGGCAGCAGATGGCGCAGCCGCGACTGCGCTTCGTCGATGTTCTTCTGCTGTAGAATATTGGATCCAATGGCGAGTGTAATCTTCATGTCTGCAAAAGTAATGAAAAAAAATGAGACCAACCCGTCCGCAAATAGAAAGAATTTAGTAAATTTGCGGGCAAAATACTTTTCGGGCTATATGAAACGACTCTCATTATTCACGCTTCTCTTGCTGATAGGATTCTGTTTGCCCCTCCAGGCTCAGATCAGATGGAACCAAAGATGGCAAGACTACATCGACCGATACAAGGACATCGCCATCGTCGAGATGCACAAATACGGCATCCCTGCCAGCATCACCCTGGCCCAGGGGCTGCTGGAGAGCGGAGCCGGCACGAGCGAGCTTGCCACGAAGGGCAACAACCACTTTGGCATCAAGAGCCACGGCTGGGGAGGCCGGACCATGCGCCATGACGACGACCGCAGGGGCGAGTTGTTCCGCGTCTACGATTCTCCCCTGGAGAGCTACGAGGACCATAGCAAGTTTCTTGCCAACCGGGCCCACTACAAGAGCCTCTTCACTTTGGACAAGACCGACTACAAGGGATGGGCCCACGGACTGAAGCGTGCGGGCTACGCCACCAACCCCAAGTATGCCTACCGGCTGATCGACATCATCGAAGCCTACCGCCTCTACGAGCACGACAAGGCCAGCCCTATCGTCCGCCACGATCCCAACCGCGACTTGGCCGTGACGCAGGGCAACCCCATCAACAAGCCTGACTTTAGCCAGGTCAATGTCCATCGCATCCTGAAGTATAACGACAACTTCTATGTCGTGGCCCGCGAGGGCGACACCTACGCCTCTATCGGCAAGGAGATGGATATCCGCGCGCGCCATCTGGCGAAGTTCAACGACCGCGAGGTGAAGGCGAAGTTGAAGGCTGGCGAGGTGGTCTGGCTCTCCAAGAAGCAGAAGCGCGCTCCGAAGTCGCGCTACAAGAAGCAGCCGTACTACCAAGTCAAGGACGGCACCAGTTTCTATCAGGTCTCCCAGATGTTTGGCATCCAGCTCAAGCGACTGAAACGGATGAATCCGCAACTTGCCTCGCGCGACTACAAAGTGCGTGTGGGCGACCGGGTGCGCATTTACTAAGTCAAAAGGGGCTTGCCCCCGTCGGCAGACGCGACCGGGTCCGCCATCAAAACAACTGAAGACAACAAAGACAACAGAAGGCAAAGAAGACAACAGAAGTAAACGAAGAAAATGAAACAAGAAGAAGATATCAGAAATGCAGTAGAATGTATGCGCAAGGGTGGGGTGATCCTCTATCCGACCGACACGGTATGGGGTATCGGATGCGACGCCACCAATGCCGAGGCCGTGGCCCGCGTCTATCGTATCAAGCAGAGAGACGACGCCAAGGCCCTCATTTGTCTGGTCGATAGCGACGACCGCCTCCAGCGTTATGTACGCCAAGTGCCTGCCGTGGCCTGGGACTTGATAGACGCCACGACTGACCGTCCGACTACCTTGGTCCTCGACCATGCCGTCAACCTCGCCCCCAACCTTATCTCCGAGGACGGATCTGTGGGCATCCGCATCACCAACGAGGCTTTCTCCAAGGCCCTTTGCTACCGCATGCAGAAGGCTATCGTGAGTACCTCGGCCAACATTAGCGGGATGCCGACGGCACAAAACTACCGCGACATCGACCCAGCCATCCTCGAGGCCGTCGATTACGTCTGCGAGACCAGACGGCAGGAGCACAAGCCCCACAAGCCGTCGAGCATCATCAAGCTGACGGCCGATGGCGTAGTGACGGTCATCAGAAAATAAGCAAGCATAGGATAAGCAAGCATAGGAATAAGTAAGCATAGAAAGCAAGCATAGGAAATAAGCAAGTCAATGGACATCCTCAAAGGACCGAACAAGACGGTCAAGGAAACCCAATCCCTCATATTGCGCATCGACCGATGGCGGAGCAAGCACGTCTCCGACCGCCAGTTTCTGTTGCTGCTCGCCTTTGTCATAGGATTCTTGGCGGCAGTATCAGCCTGGGTGCTCCACTTCATCATCCATCAGATCAAACTGCTGATCACCTCGGGCTTCAGCATCACGGGCATCAACTGGCTCTACCTGGTCTATCCGATCATTGGCGTGTGGCTGACCTCCCTCTTTATCAAATATGTCGTGAGAGACAACATCTCCCACGGCATCACGCGCGTGCTCTATGCCATCGCGACGAAGAAGAGCCACCTCAAGCCCCACAACACCTGGTCGTCGGTCGTGGCCTCGGCCATCACTATCGGCTTTGGTGGATCCGTGGGAGCCGAGGCCCCGATCGTCCTGACGGGATCGGCCATTGGCTCCAACCTCGGCCAGCTCTTCCATTTGGAGCGCAAGCGGCTGATGCTCCTCGTGGGTTGTGGCGCCTCGGCAGCCGTGGCAGGCATTTTTAAGGCCCCGATAGCGGGACTGGTCTTCACGATCGAGATCCTGATGGTCGATCTGACCATGGCCTCGCTCCTGCCCATCCTCATCTCCTCGGTCACGGCCACCTGCTTCTCCTACCTCTTCACGGGCGAGGCCTCGATGTTCAATTTCCATACCGACGACATCTTCCAGCTTGACCGTCTGCCAGCCACCATCCTTCTGGGTGTGGGCTGTGGCTTCGTCTCCATCTACTTTATGCGCACGATGTCGTGGTGTGAGGACGGCTATGCGCGACTGGCCAAGCGACCCTACGTCAAGCTCCTCATGGGAGGTCTCACCCTGAGCACGCTCATCTTCCTCTTTCCGTCGCTCTATGGCGAGGGCTACGACACCCTGGCCGTCTTCATCGAGGGCAAGACCGAGACCGACTGGGATACCGTCATGCAGGAGTCGCTCTTCGCGGGCAAGGGCGAGTATCTCGTCCTCTATGTGGCCCTGGTGGTCATCACGAAGGTCTTCGCCACGAGTGCCACCAATGGCGCGGGCGGTTGTGGTGGTACCTTTGCCCCCTCGCTCTTCATCGGCGGATCCTTCGGCTTCCTCTTCGCGCGCCTTTGGAATCAGTATGAGCTCGGGGTCTATGTGCCCGAAAAGAACTTTACGCTCTATGGCATGGCGGGTGTCATGCACGCCCCCCTGACGGGTATCTTCCTCATCGCCGAACTGACGGGTGGCTATAGCCTCTTCATCCCGCTCATCGTCGTGGCCGTGAGTGCCTACCTCACGATCTCCATCTTCGTGAGCCATAGCATCTATGCGCTCCGACTGGCCCGCGAGGGCAAACTGCTCACCCACCATACGGACCACTCGGTCCTGACCTTGATGAGCATGGACAGCATCATCGAGCGCGACTATACCTCCGTGCGGCCCGATATGGAGATGGGCAAACTGGTGCTTGCCATCAGTAGCAATCGCCACAACTACCTGCCCGTGACCGACGACAACGACAATCTCCTGGGAGAGATCGACCTGACGAAGGTGCGCAACGTCATCTTCCGTACCGAACTCTACCATCGCTTCACGGTACGCCAGCTCATGACCCTGCCGCCTGCCACGCTTGCCGCTACCGACTCCATGGAGCGCGTCATGCGGACGTTTGACAAGACGGGCGCCGACTACCTGCCCGTGCTGAGCGTGGAGGGCCATCTGGTCGGCTACATCTCCCGCACGCGCATGTACACTATGTATCGGCAGGTCATCCGCGACTATAGTACGGAGTAAACCTTGCTGCGCCCGCGGGTCGTAGGGCTTTGCCACACCCGCAAGGCCTTGGCTGCCTCTGTATGGCCTTTGCCACACCTGCAAGCCCTTGGCTTCCTCCGTAAGGTTTTTGACGCCCTCGTAAGGTTTTGGCTGCCCACCCGTAAGGCTTTGGCCGCCCCCGTCCAACGAAAAGAAAAAGGAATCATAAGAAATGGAAAAGAAAGACTTAAAGATCATATTCATGGGAACGCCCGAGTTTGCCGTGGCTTCCCTTCGTGCTTTGGTAGAGAATGGCTATCAGGTCGTGGCCGTGGTCACGCAGCCCGACAAACCCGTGGGCCGCCATCAGGACCGCCTCCAGCCGCCTGCCGTCAAGGTCTATGCCCAGGAGCACAATATCCCCGTCCTCCAGCCCGTGAAGATGAAGGACCCCGAATTTGTGGAAGCACTTCGGGCCTATGAGGCCGACCTCCAGGTGGTCGTGGCCTTCCGCCTCCTGCCCGAGATCATCTGGGATATGCCCCGCTTTGGCACGTTCAACGTCCATGCGGCCCTCCTTCCCCAGTATCGTGGCGCAGCCCCCATCAACTGGGCCGTCATCAATGGCGAGACCGAGACGGGCGTGACGACCTTCTTCCTCGACAAGGATGTCGATACGGGCCGCATTATCCTCCAGAAGCCGTTCCCCATCCCGGCCGATGCCGACGTGGAGTATGTCTATGACGGACTGATGAACCTCGGGGCTGGACTGGCCCTGGAGACTATCGACCTGATGCTGGTCCATGACGGCAATATTCCGAGCAAGGACCAGCAGCAGATCATTGATGAGGCTCAGTTGGGCGATCTTAAGCCGGCCCCCAAGATCTTCAAGGAGACTTGCGAGATCCAATGGCAGCAGACGGCCAAGCAGCTCCACGACTTCATCCGCGGTCTGAGTCCCGTGCCCGGATCGTGGACTACCGTCTCCGTGGATGGCAAGCCGACCACCACGCTCAAGATCTACAAGGCCGCTCCTACCGCCCGTCCGGCTACTGGCGTCCCTGGCACCTTCGTTATCGAAAAGGGCCACATCTATGTCAACGCTACCGACCTCCAGCTCGAACTCCTCGAGGTGCAACTCTCGGGCAAGAAGCGCATGGACGCCCGATCCTTCGTCAATGGCGTGCGGACCGTGGAGCGATAGGGTAGTTTGTGTCGTTTCAATACAGACTGCCGAATAGGGAAAACAACCAATACAACTTTTACAACAAGTTGCAACCTTTCGCTTGAGCCATCTTGCTGCAAGGTAAACAACAAAACACAACGCTTTCGATAAGCCATGCGCAGAACCGAGTTCGAGTTATGCCATGGCGAGAAAGGGTACCATGAAATGAAACGCTTCGCCTTGGACTTTCCTGCTGATTGTCCTGGCGAAGCGTTCCTTTTTATTTCTCGTTTTCTCGCCATGCTATATATATAGTGGAGAAAACGTCTGAGGTTACATCACTTTCTCAAGTTTCGCATGTAAGCTCTACACGCCCTGAAAGGGCAGTAGCTCCTAGCCCAGGGCATCGCCCTGGGTTATTAC
>OHHH01000826.1_pt1 | contig 10232 bp, 10 predicted proteins | sample 1567951 | NCBI WGS metagenome assembly OHHH01 (sample SAMEA3879550, study PRJEB24766) | human gut metagenome | biome: human-associated habitat; feature: feces | place: USA | collected 1985/1987 | reverse complement strand
TTTTATTTCAGTTTTATCACAGTGCTGTTAAGGCAGAATTGAAGAAAAGGGGATTTGCAAAGGATACCGCGCAGAAAATCAAAAAGGAATATAAGGAGATTGCAGGACGTGCCAAGGACATCGGTCCTTCCAGGCTTTTAAGCTCCTATATCATGGGTATTTATTTCATTGCCTTAAACCGGAGTACCGGCAAAACGGCGGAGGAGAATTTTTCGGTATTTAAGGAGGCGTTGTGTGCATCACACCTCTTCCGTAGAGTAATGGGAAATGCCGACAGTTACCTTGATAAAAAGAAAATGCCGGGACGTCTGCAGTGGTCAGCGGACAGCCATAAGCATCAGTATGAAAACGACTGGGTAGTGGATATTTTGCCGGGAAACGGAGAATACGACCTCGGTTACGATTACCATGAATGCGGCATCTGCAAGATATGTCAGGATGAGGGGTGTCCGGAACTGGCTTCCTATCTGTGCCGTATGGATTTCGTGCTGGCAGATATCATGAACATGAAATTAGAAAGAACCGGCACCATCGCTGACGGCGCCGATTACTGTGACTTCCGCTATAGCCGGAAATAATTAATCTCCTCTTCCGTGAGGACTTCAAGATGTTTGTCCCGGATTGCATACCCTCATCCAGCAGTAAAATGGGGGACTTGCGGAGGATGGCACGGGCAATGGAAAGCCGCAGTGCCGTTCCGGTAAGCATAGGAAACCGGCAAGGCCCAAAAGCGTATACACCGCAATCTCCCAGATATGCAGTCCGGCGTAACCGCCAATCCATTTCATTCATTGCCAGGGGAGGCTTGTAATGCTCTCCGCCCTGGCGCAAATCAAGCAGCCAATAGAGCCCGGCTGCTTTCCTAAGTTCGTATCCGTTGTTGCCTGATTTCTTATCTTGCTCCATACACACAGGTCCTTATTTACTCAACCCTCTCAATTTCATCAATATGCTCCTGGAATACTCTTACAATGTCCGGATCAAAGTGTACGCCTGCGCCTTCCACAATAATCTTTCTTGACTTCTCTTTGGAAAAGCTTTCCTTGTAGCTTCTCTTGGAACGCAGGGCGTCATATACATCCGCCACCGCCATAATACGGGCACAAAGCGGAATTTTGTTGCCCTTTAAGCCGGTAGGATAACCGGTACCGTCCCATTTTTCGTGGTGATACAGAATGATGTCGTGAGCCACCTTAATATAGGAATCGCTTTCCACGCCTCTTAGGATATCCTCCGCAATGACGGCTCCCACCTGGGGATGGGTCTTTATGGCTTCAAATTCTTCATCGGTCAGTCTGTCGTTTTTCTTTAGAATCTGATCCATAATGGCAATCTTGCCGATATCGTGAAGCGGCGCCACGTCAATGACCGTGGCTATGTATTCATCCGTCAGCAGATCCTTGTAAAGCCCCGTTTCCCTCAGTCCATAAATAAGTATTCGCACATAGGCACTTGTATGCTTCACATGCTGTCCGGTAATACCGTCTCTTGCTTCAATCATATTGGCAAAGCTCTCAATAACGGAGCTCTGCATGGATTTAATCTGCTTGGTTCTTTCCTCTACATCGTTCTGCAGACGTGTTGCATAATAGTAGCTGTCCGTGATATCGATAATCTTGTAGGTCCTGCCGTACTCCATGCCTTCCTGCAGAATGGGCTGTCTTTTAATCAGAAATACTTTATTTTTATAAAAAAGCTTCTCTTCCAGATTCATATAAGCATCCAGACGTTCTATCACTCCCTGGTAATCCTCTCCCTTTAATTCCGGATAGATTTCCTTTGCAAGGGAGTTGGAATAGATTACCGTATTGCGGTTGTCCAGCACTATCAGACCGTCCTGGTAATCGTTCAGTGCTTTTTCCTTGGCAAGGGTAAGCACTTCGAACAGACGATAGCGGAAAATGGAAACTGCCAGCAGAATTACGTTAACCAGATACGCAATATTCATAGTGTCGTACCCACCGGTAATACCGCTTAAATACAAAGCAAATCCGATTGCCTGGGTTACAATCATGAGCAGAATGTATGCTGCCTGCTTTCTGGCAAGCTTTGTCTCTGCTATGTGCCACTCCCGTACAGCGCAGAAAATACAAATGGTCGCAAAGCATCCGGTCATTACCATGAAGAAAATACACATGGGACCCTGTCCCTTTAAGAGATGGGGAAAAACGCCTTCTGTGGTGAAGCTTAAACTGTCATAAAACAGGTTGTGGTCATCACAGGTAAATACCAGCATGGTAATGCCTATGTGCATAATCATGAAAAACCCTGACACAATCTTGGGAATCTCTATATGGCAGTAATGCATCACAAAAAAGAACAGACTCAGCATAATAAAAGGTTTGCCAAGGTATTCCACCTTGACACCCATCAGTGCCGTTTCCATGGAAGTCGACGTAATCTCCATTAGGTAGCCGATAAAATTCAATAACGTCGCCGTTGTCATAACAAGCAGGGTCATCTGTAATTTAGAAGCCGGCTTGCTTAATATAAACATCATCTCCGTAATCAATACCGCAATTCCCACATATTGAACGGTCAGAAAGAAAACATACATATGCTGTTCCTCATTTTCCCTTTTGCTTTGCGCTTATTTTACACTATTTTTACTTATATTGAAATATTTTTTGCGAGATTTGCATACTTTTGTGCAAAGTCACAGATATCCGCCGCCGAATGCGGGTTGCTGTATTGCCTTTGTCTGTCCGCCATCCTCCGGTAACGCTCCTCTTTCAGCATCTTATCGCAGATTTTTCCCAGTCTGGCATCAATCGTCTCCACCGGCACCGCCATGCCCCTCTCCCCAAAGAACTCCATATTCAGGGTTTCGCAGCCCGGTATGGGGGTAATGTGCAGCAGCGCCGTCCCCGAAACCGCCGCCTCCGTGGAAGAAAGTCCTCCCGGCTTGGAAAGTACCACATCACAGGCTTTCATATAGTCCGCCATCCGGTCCGTATGCATCAGGATGTGTACCATATCCTTATCCGCCGCATACTCGCGTTTCAGCTTCTCATACAGGGTGGTATTGTTGCCGCATATGACGATAAGCTCCTTGTCCGTACCGGCATAATGTCTTTTTAAAACGCGCACCGCCTTGCAAAGCTGCCCCGCCCCGATGCTGCCGCCGGAAATGAGAAGGTAATGCCTGTCCTTCTGTAACCCCAGCTCCTCCTTTGCCTCTTCCCTGCTCTTTTCTTCCGAAAAAGCCGCGGAGGTGGGAATACCGTAAGGAAGCAGCTTCTCCTCCGGGATGCCTCTCTTTATAAAATCATCCTTCAGCTCTTCGTTCGGGATGACGTAATAATCGCAGTTTGTTTCTTCCGTAAAGGGTATGCAGACGTAGTCCGTCGACACAAACATGGTAAGCGGCAGACTGCTGCCCTGTTTTTTCATCTGGGTAATGATTTCCGCCGGATACAGATGGGGCATGAAAATCACATCCGCCGGATGCTCCGCAAGATAACGCTCCAGCACCGGCACCATCTTTTTATTCACATGATAAACGGGGGACTTCACCGGCAGCTTCCGGTAAAGATTTCCCAACCGGTATACAAAACCAAACGCCTTTGGTGTCTTCTGCGCCATTTTAATATAGAGTTTGTCCACTTCCTCCGCCAGTCTGTCGCTGACCAGGTTGTAGGGATTGAACATCTCCGCGTGATGCCCTCTTCTTTGCAGTTCCTCCATAATGGCACGGCCGGCGGCATTGTGTCCGCCTCCGGTACCGCATGATAATATCAATGCATCCATAATAATTTAACCTGAAATTGCTCTCTTTCCTCTTTACTGAAATGAAAATGCAGAAGTACGGCAAGGCAAATCAGGAAGAACCCGGCTCGCACTCCCGGCTGGCAGGGGACAAAAAGCAGTCCCACCAGTGTACACAGGTAAGTCACCAGTGTACGGTAAAAATGAGGTATAATCCGCAGAATAAGCGAATAAAAAAGGAAGAAAAAAGCAAGCAGCAGAGCCGGACGCAAATCCGGAAACATGCCGAGAAGACTGCCAAAGGTTACGGCAATGCCCTTTCCTCCTTTGAAATTGTGGTACGCGGAGCAGATATGCCCCACGACCGGTGCCGCCAGCACCAGCGCCAGGGAGAGAGCCGCCGCTTCTTCCGGACGGCTGCCCGCAAGATAAAAATGCACCGGCAGTATGCCCTTTCCCAAATCGCAGATAAGGGTCAGCATACCGCACCGGAAGCCTCCGTACAAAAAGGCATTGGCGGTGCCGGGGTTTTTGTCCTTACTTTCTTCTATGGCACCTTTTTCGTGAAACAGAATGGAAAATACATTGGCAAACAAAATGCTGCCGCTCAGGTACCCTATTAAAATATACAGGCAAGTTCTCATAAAATAAATCCTTTATCCGTATTTCCGCATGACTGCATCATGCGGTTTTTACCCTCTGTGTGCCTGCATGGCTTTGATGGCGGCCTTAATGGCTTCCACCGCTTCCGCAGGTGTTTCCGCCTCCCGCACCGCTTTTTCCATGGGACAGATGTCCGTATCCGTGCGGTTGCGGATGTCCTCGCACAGCTCCCCGTAAAAGGCTTCTATGCCGTGTTTTTTAAGGGTTTCTTCTCCCCGTCTGCTCATAACGGAAGCATACACTTCCCTTACGCCGAGTCCCACGTAGAGAAGGGCTGCCGCTTTTCCTACAATTTTATCGGCGGCGCAGCAACCTTTCACATTGGATTTTTCCGCCGTCCACTGCATCAGGGGGCGTACACCGCTTTCTTCGGAAAAATAAGTGATGCCCTCCCCGCAGATGACGCAGGTATACCGGTCCTCTTCCATGAGCTTTTTCGCTAACTTTGTGTAATAATGCATGGCAAAACTCCCTTTACTGTTCTTTGGAAACACTGTTTACGCGGTAAAGAATTAACGGAATGAGCGCCCACTGAAGCACAATGCCAATCATGCCGGTCTTGATGCTGTTTATAATAACGGCTGCCGGAATGCGGTTGGAGCCGATAACATATACGGCAAATAAAATAGCCAGCGCACGGATGGCGCGTCCGCCCACCTGTACGGCAAGCACCTTTACAACGGAAGGCAGCTTCACATCCTTAAGGAGTCCTGCCAGAAGTCCGTAGGAGAAAAGCTCCAGCATCATAAAGGGCAGCATGGCGGAACCGGGCATGGCGGTCAGACCGAAGCTGATAAGAGGGCTTAAAAGTCCCGCTGCCATGCCGGCATAAGGACCTGCTAAAAATCCTACTAACAGGATGGGCAGATGCATGGGAAGAAATACCTCTCCCAGCGCCGTGCCGATGCCGGAATATCTGCCTAAAAGATGCAGTACCTGCGGAAGTGCCACGGCTGCCGCCATAGCGCCTATTGCCGCAAATGTCTGTGCCTTTACGGAAATCTTTTTCTTTGCAATCGTCTGTATCATGTTTCTTACCTCACTTATTTTTCAAATTCTTTTGCTACGCTGACAAGCAGCTCCCGGATGGGAAGATGCTGGGGACAGGCTTTTTCACACTTACCGCATTTGATGCAGTCGGAGGCTTTTCTGCCTTCGCTTGTATGTATTTCGTTGTAATCATCCGCGTTCCGGTCGTGGTGAAGCATCCTGGCGTTCATAGCCGCAAACAAATCGGGAATGGCAATGTGCTTCGGGCAGCCCTCCGTACAGTAACCGCAGGCGGTACAGGGAATTAAATCCTTCTCCCTGAAAATCTGCTGCACCTTTTTCACAGCTTCCATTTCTTCTTCATTCAAGGGCTTAAAATCCTTCATGAAGCTGATGTTGTCCTGCATCTGCTCCATATTGCTCATGCCGGAAAGCACCATCATCATGCCCGGGAAACCGGCTGCAAAGCGAAGGGCATAGCTGGCGGGACTGCCGCCGTGAAGCTCGTCCAATACGGCTTTGGCTTTCTCCGGCAGGTTGACCAAGCTGCCGCCCTTTACCGGCTCCATAACCAGCACCGGCTTATTGTGTTTGCGGCACACTTCGTAGCAGAGCCTGCTCTGTACAGCGGGGTCGTCGTAATCTAAATAATTGAACTGAATCTGCACCACTTCCACTTCCGGGTACTCGGTCAGAATACGGTCAAGCACTTCCGCGGTATCGTGGAAGGAAATGCCCACATGACGGATTTTTCCCTCTTTCTTCAAGGCAAATGCATTTTCATAGGCATGGCAGGATTTGAAAAATTTATAATTTTCCGCATTCTGGGCATGCATCAGATAAAAGTCAAAGTAGTCCACGCCGCATGCCTGCAGCTGGCTTTCAAAGAAGGGACGGATATCCTCTTCCTTCTTAAAATAAAAATCGGTCAGCTTATCCGTCAGGATGTAGCGGTCTCTCGGGTAACGGCCGGTCAGGCATTCCTTTAACGCCAGCTCGCTCTTTCCCTGTATATAGCCGTGTGCCGTATCAAAATAATTAAATCCCGCCTCTAAAAAGGCATCCACCATACGGCAGGTTTCTTCGGTGTCCACTTCACTGCCGTTCATGGGCAGACGCATACAGCCGAAGCCGAAATTCTTTTTGATATTTTCCACGTTTGTCACCAATCCCTTCCATAAAAAGTGCAAGTCAAAAACCGCAGCTTCTCTTTTGCATGTACATTCTCTCAAAGGCATTGTAGCATATTTTTTTTGAAATCGCTATCCTTAGCTTGTACCCTGTGAAAAAATCTTCTATAATAAGTAACATCAATACAGAAAGGCATACTGAAATGATTATTGAAGAAATTCGTACCATTGATGAGCTTCTGCAGTTCGTCAACGGCTTGTATCAGAAGCACGGTCTTAGGCTTTGGTACCGTGGTGTGGACGATGCTTCCCTGTCTTTGGTTCCTTCCATCCAGCGGAGCGAAAAGCGTCTGGAAAAGGAACGCTACATTACCAACGATTTTTACATCCGCGCCAAGCAGATTTTGAACAATCCGCCGGAAAAGCACAACTACGCTGCCTGGGTTTCCATCATGCAGCACTACGGTCTGCCCACCCGGATGTTAGACTGGAGCCAGTCACCCCTGATTGCTTCCTTCTTTGCATCGGAGACCTACCAGACCACCTACGACATGGACGCCGGCATCTGGATTTTAGCTCCGGATATCTTAAATGAGCAGGAGGGCTTCGGCCGCTGCATTTTCCCCATAGATGCGGATACCAGCCAGGAAATGCTGCTGCCCGCTTTCAAGCACACGCACCACAATCCGGCTCTGGTGGACAAAATTCTTGCCTGTCACTCCACGGAGAAAAACCTGCGTATGTACTACCAGCAGGCAAGCTTTACCATCCACAATTCCCTGCGCCGCTTAGAGGATATCTGCGATGAAAACACCCTGTATAAAATCATCATTCCCGGCTACCGGAAGGATTACTTCATCAACAGCCTTCGCGTATTCGGCATGACGGAGGGCTTCATCTATCCCGACCTTGACCATATATCCAGCGATTTGAAAAACTCTTACGGTCTGTAACCGCCGTAGAGCATCTTTCTTACGGAATACTTTTTTTGCAAGGAGAAACACATGAAAATCATTTTGAAAAATCTTACCAAAAAATTCCCCGGCAGGGGCAGGAAAAGCGAAGATGTCATTGCCGTAAACAATTTCGATTTTGAAATCCCCGACGGTAAGCTCATCGGTCTTTTGGGACCTTCCGGCTGTGGAAAAAGCACTACCCTGAATTTAATCTGCGGTCTGTTAAAGCCCACGGACGGACAAATTTTCTTCGGTGAAGAAGACGTCACACATCTTCCGCCCGAAAAGCGCGGTGTGGGACTGGTTTTCCAGAACTACGCCCTCTATCCCCATCTGACCGTCTTAAAAAACATCACCTTCCCTCTGGAAAATTTAAGAGGAGCGGACAAGCTTTCCAAAGAGGAAATGGAAAAGCGTGCCCTGGAGGCCGCGAAGTTAGTCCAGATTGAAGGTCTTATGGATCGCAAGCCCAGCGAGCTGTCCGGAGGACAGCAGCAGCGTGTCGCCATTGCCAGAGCACTGGTTAAAATGCCCAAGGTGCTTCTCCTTGACGAGCCCCTTTCCAACCTGGATGCCAGACTCCGTCTGCAGACCCGTGAAGAAATCCGCCGTATCCAGAAGCAGACCGGCATTACCACGGTTTTCGTTACCCACGACCAGGACGAAGCCATGAGCATTTCCGATTTAATCGTCGTCATGAAGGACGGTCTGGTACAGCAGATTGGCAAGCCGCAGGATGTCTACGACAACCCGGTCAACCTGTTTGTTGCCAAATTCTTAGGCACACCGCCCATCAATGTATTTACCGGCCATGTAAAGGACGAAACCCTTTACATAGGAAAGGATGCGGTTCTTCCCGCCAAAGGAATTTCCGACAGGGAGGTTTCCGTGGGCATCCGTCCCGAAGGATTTATTCCCGACCCGGACGGCAAATTAGTCTGCAATCTCTCCCGTGTGGAAGTCATGGGCAGGGATGTCAGCGTGGTTTCCACCCACGAGGACTGCGAGAATGCCGTTATCCGCTCCATTATCGGCTCGGATGTGAAAATCGACGTCACTTCCCCCACCGTCAGCTTCTCCTTAAAGCCCCACAAGGTTTATTTATTTGAGAAAGAAAACGGAGAAAGGCTGGTATAGTTATCTATGGAAAAACAAAATGGAAAAGGATGGCTCTATCTTCTGCCGGCATTTCTGTTTCTCGGCGTATTTATGATTTATCCTTTGATTGACGTATTTGTATATTCTTTTGAAGAGGGCTACAATTCGGCGTCCCAGACCTTTTTCGGCACCGGCACCACTGGGTGGAACTGGCCGTGGAATGGCTGGGGGACACATTTGGCTGGTCCGTCGGTTAAATGCAGTCTGATTTGAACGAACCTACAAAAAATTCACAATTAAACTGTTGACTTGCACAAGGCTTTGCCGTATACTGGTCAGCAGGGACAAACTAAAAGGGGCTTGTCCCCATGGAAGAAGGAAAATCAATATGGTTATGGACCCGACACTGCCGCGCATCTCGGTGCGCGATCTGCTCATGCAGGCATTTCTCACCGGCTGGGAGCGCTCGGATAAGAGCACCTCGCAGGACGAGTATCTGCAAAGCTCCATTCAGGTCATTGAGATGCTGCAGGTGGAGCCGGAAAACCTCTACGCAGAGGAAGGTCTTGGCCTGCCGGACGGCGAAGAGGTGGATCATCTGGACGATCTGCTGCGGGCAGATGGCTTCTGGCTGTACTACGGGGTAGAAGCGGAAAACTTCTTCCTGATCCAGTGGTACCCGGACGAAGCCGCTGCCAATGCAAAGCTTGCTCAGCTGGAAGAACTGGGCGATGGCAAGCAGTATCTGGTGGATCTGACCCTCAAGCGGGCAAACCCCTCCAAGGCCGAAAACTTCGGCAATTCCAACCCGGTGCAGCTCCGCTCCTGACATTTTGAGTTGAAAGGAAATTTTGCTCATGCAGCTTTCTGTTACGGAACGCGAACAGCTTTATGCCATTCTGGAAAAATACGATCAGAACCCCAAGGTGCAGCAGATGCGGGAGTTCATCCAGCACGGGGACGTTACCACCTATCAGCACTGCAAGAACGTGGTGCTGGTCAGCTGCTGGCTGAACCACCGCCTGCATCTGGGTGCAGACGAGACCTCGCTGGCTGTCGGAGCTTTCCTGCACGATTTTTACCTGTATGACTGGCACAAAAAAGGCACCTTCCACGGCATCCGCCGCCTGTTTGAGATGCACGGCTTCTCCCACCCGGGTCGTGCCTGCGTCAATGCGGAACAGGTGTTCCATATCACCAAAAAGGAACAGAGCATCATTTCCAGCCATATGTGGCCGCTGACCTTCCGTCATGTGCCCAGCTGCCGCGAGGCCATCATCGTCTGCCTTGCCGATAAGTACTGTGCTGTGGTGGAAAGTATGTTCAAGCACAGCCGTGTGGCTGCCGCCAAAAACGCCGACGGCGAATACGACGAGTGGTAAAATTGAATTATTGCAAATAACAGGAGCCGCTGCACCCAAAAAGTGCAGCGGCTCCTTCTGCTTTATACTTTATACGCCGTGAAAAGGCAGAGGGGGAAAATCTGCGGATTTTCCCCCTCTGCAAATAAAAATAATTCTGCGCCAAGCGGCTGGTCACAGCTTTTTGAACCCCTCCGGTTCGTCTGCGGCGGCGCGGCGCTCCATCAGATAGGTGTCCAGCCAGCGGCCGTGGCAGTCCCGCGCAATGCGTTCCCGGCGTCCCACCAGCCGGAAGCCGCACTTGGCGTGCAGCGCACGGCTGGCGG
>OHHH01000821.1_pt1 | contig 10248 bp, 9 predicted proteins | sample 1567951 | NCBI WGS metagenome assembly OHHH01 (sample SAMEA3879550, study PRJEB24766) | human gut metagenome | biome: human-associated habitat; feature: feces | place: USA | collected 1985/1987 | reverse complement strand
GCGTCCGTACATTGCGATTGGTGCTGGTGCGTTCGCCTCAGTCGATTGAAAACACTGCGGATCCCGGCGTGACGGAGCCGTGCGGATGCGGACGCACCGGTGGCGCGTCCGTACGGGGAGATGTGGGGAGAGGAATTGGAGGTCGGTTTGAGATGGTGATGGATAGAAAATGGAATTTTGATTGGGATGGAATGGAGTGGAAATGGGGGGGATTGGAGTGGAAATGTAGTGTCGGTGTTGTGAAAATTTGCTACTTTTGCATGGCTAAATGCATTTGATTTATGAATGTGACATTGAAAAACGATCTGCTTACGGTAGTGATCGATACGGCCGGAGCAGAACTGCAAAGCGTGAAGAACAACCGCACGGGACATGAATATCTTTGGCAAGGCGATAAGTCTTTCTGGTGTCGACGTTCGCCGGTGCTTTTCCCTATTGTCGGGGCTGTGTGGAATGGTGAATACCGCATGGATGGCTCTCTTTACCGGTTGGGACAGCATGGTTTTGCCCGCGACAATGAATTCACGCTCATCGAGGATTCTCCAGAGAATGAAGCCTGGTTTGCCCTCGGTTGGTCTGATGAAACTTTGTCGGTTTATCCGCGTCGTTTCCGGCTTGAGATCGGATATTCACTGGTTGGCGAACGCCTGCATGTGATGTGGCGTGTCAAGAATCTCGATTCACGTGACATGGCTTTTCAGATCGGTGCGCATCCCGGATTCAATTATCCCGAATTTAATGTTTCCGATTCCGTTCACGGTTACTTCAACATTGATGGCCGCAATCTGCATGCGCAGGTGATTGAATCGGAAGGATGCGTGGGCATTTCGGAGTGCAATGTATCCACGGACGCCGACGGAATGCTTCAACTCGGTTCAGGTACATTCTCACATGATGCCATTATTCTCGCCGACGGACAGGTGCGCCGCGTGTCAATGCTCGACAAGCACAAAGATCCTTATCTTACGTTACTGTTCAGCGCACCTGTTGTCGGATTGTGGTCGCCTGTCGGCATCAATGCGCCGTTTGTATGCATCGAACCGTGGTGGGGTCGAGCCGACCGTGTCGGATACGACGGCGAGTTTGGCGAACGCGAATACGTGAATATTCTCGAACCGGGTAAGATCTTCTCTGCCGGCTATATGATCATTATCGACAACCTTTGATTCTTAAACAGGAATAAAACAAAACGAGGGGTCGTTGTCGCAACGTCTCCTCGCTTAGATAATAAACCAATCATTATCACATTTCTTGCAATGGGGAAAAAGCAATGATGCTTTTGACCTTTAAACGTTGCGGTGTCTGAAAAAGTTTGTTGATTAGAGATGATTTTTACAATCGATTGTGAATCGGGTAGTTCATGCGGGTGCTCTGCCGGAGCTTTCATGCAAGCATGGAGTGGTCGCACAATCGATTGTGGAAAAATGGTGTGACGCGATTCGGATGAACGGTGTAGCCCCGTTGGGGATTGGCTGACGGATAATGATCGGGAGTCAGGGTCTGAAAGATTATTGTTTATAAAGCTTATTGGTTATTGTGTTCAAGCCATTCCGTGCGAATGGCGTCGGGAAGGTGTTTTACCGTGAAATCAGAGAATGAGACATTGAAGCCTTCACCGTCGGGGCATGCTCCCATCATGCCGATTTTAACGGGGCGGTTGGCTTCCATCCATGCATTCCGCATCATGACATATTCCTTGTCGTCGAATGAATAGAAAATCTCGACCGCATCCTTTCTGCGCACAGCTTTTATCCATATGTGGTCGACCGCTTTGTCCAGTGCGATTACACTCCAGTCAGATGTGTGATGCGTCACTACGGTGCTGAGATTCATTTTTCCATCGACATATTCTATGCCTGCCTTGATGTAGTTTTCATGATCAATTCTTATCATCATGCCTGCTTGGTCAAATCGCACTTTGTAGTCGCCCGATATTTTCACTTTGGCCTCAAATTCGCGGTGACGGCTATTTAGAAAAATAGGGCGTAAAAAAATCGCTGAAAATTTTGCCGGAATGAAAATAATGTCTACCTTTGCATCGCAAAAGGGAAAACAACCCGAAAGCCCAACGCGAAAATAGCTCAGTTGGTAGAGCACGACCTTGCCAAGGTCGGGGTCGCGGGTTCGAGTCCCGTTTTTCGCTCTATTTCCGACGAATGTCTGAAACGCCTGTCCGGGTGGTGGAATTGGTAGACACGCTACTTTGAGGGGGTAGTGGCCGAAAGGCTGTGTGAGTTCGAATCTCATCTCGGACACCTGAAAATCCGCAAACAATTGTTGCATGACAATGTTTGCGGATTTTTCTTTTTCTTGATTGAGAAACGGTAGGGGCGGGCGCATGTGGCGGTCTGTAAAAAAAATTGTAATTTTGCAGCCGGATCTCTGCGGCTGTGAGCCGTGAGCCTATGGCCGTGAGAGCCGATATATATGAGAGCCGACATATATAAATGAAATCTTTGATTATGGAAGAAAAACTGCTTTGCGATCCGTGGGACAGGGAGCATCTGTGGCATCCCTACACGTCGACCATCGATCCGCTGCCGACATATAAGGTGACGAGCGCCGAGGGCGTGAGACTGAAGCTGGCCGACGGCCGCGAACTTATCGACGGTATGTCGTCGTGGTGGTGCGTAATCCATGGCTATAACAACCCGGAGATAAACCTGGCCGCCGAGGAGCAGCTCAAAAAGATGAGCCACGTGATGTTCGGCGGACTGACGCATGAACCGGCCATCGAGCTCGGCAAGATGCTGCTGGCGGCCGCGCCGCCGTCGATGCACAATCTGTTTTATGCCGACTCCGGCTCGGTTGCTGTCGAAGTGGCCATGAAGATGGCCGTTCAGGCGGCGGTGTCGAAGAGCGGTTCGCATGAAAAGACAAATTTCGTGACCATACGTTCGGGATATCACGGCGACACCTGGAATGCCATGAGCGTCTGCGACCCGGTCACGGGCATGCACGGCGCTTTTGGCACGGCGCTACCGATACGCTTTTTCGTCGAACAGCCGCGCGTGAAATTCGGCGGCGAATGGGACCCCTCGGCAATGGACGAGCTTGAGGCGACGCTTCGCGAGCATCATCATGAGATTGCGGCGCTGATACTCGAACCGATAGTGCAGGGCGCCGGCGGAATGTATTTCTATCACCCTCAGTATCTTGTGGAAGCTCGCCGGCTGTGCGATCGCTACGGTGTGTATATGATATTCGACGAGATAGCCACCGGCTTCTGGCGCACGGGCCGCTTGTTTGCCTGGGAGCATGCCGGTGTCGAGCCCGACATCATGTGCATAGGCAAAGGTCTTACGGCCGGCTATTTGACGATGAGCGCCGTGCTGACCACCCGCGATGTCGCCGATACGATATCGCGCGGCGAGGCCGGAGTGATGATGCACGGCCCGACATTCATGGCCAATCCGCTGTCGTGTGCCATAGCCATCGCGTCGCTTAAGATGCTCAATGCCAATGATATGAAATCACGCATCGCACATATCGAAAGCCGGCTCCGCGACCTGCTGGCGCCTGCTGCCGATGTCGACGGCGTGAAGGAAGTGCGCGTGCTCGGTGCAATAGGCGTCGTGGAGATGAAGGAGCCAGTCGATCTGGCTTCTTTCCAGCGGCAATGCGTAGAGCGGGGCATCTGGGTGCGCCCGTTCGGCACGCGCGTCTACATCATGCCTCCGTATATTATATCTGACGAAGATCTCACGACGCTGGCCAACGAGATGATCGCCATAATCCGCGGCTGATATGGATGCTTATCAATCGACACTCGCAGCGCTACGCGAATCCGGCAATCTGCGCCACATCCCGGCCGACAGCACCGGCGACAACAAGCTTGTCGACCTCTCGGGCAACGACTACCTCGGCCTGTCCACACGCCACGACCTCACCGAAGAGTTTTTCGCGCAGCTCGATTCGGCCCGCGTGGCCATGACATCGTCGGCCTCGCGACTGCTGGCTGCCGGGCAGGACGAATACTCCAGGCTCGAGGCATTGCTTTCGGGACTTTACGGCGGTCGCGCATGCCTGATTTTCAACAGCGGCTATCACGCCAATACCGGCATGCTGTCGGCGCTGGCCTCCGAGCCGCGCACGCTTATTGTGGCTGACAAACTGGTGCACGCCAGCATGATCGACGGCATGGTGCTGTCGCGCGCGCAGTTCCGCCGTTTCGCCCACAACGACCTCAACCATCTCGAGCGGATACTGAAAAAAGAGCATGACGCGTTTGACCGCGTGATAGTGGCCGTGGAATCGGTCTACAGCATGGACGGCGACCGCGCGGATATCGACGCTCTCATCGACTTGCGCCGCCGCTACGGCAAAGTGATGCTTTATGTCGACGAGGCGCATGCCTTCGGCGTGTGCGGTCCGCAGGGACTCGGCCTTGTGCAGGAGTCGAAAGCGCCTGATGAAGTCGACGTGTTGATCGGCACCTTCGGCAAGGCCGCCGCTTCTGTCGGCGCCTTCGCCATCACATCGCCCGAGCTTCGCGAATATGCGCTCAACCGCGCCCGCAGCTTCATATTCTCCACCGCCATCCCGCCTGTCAACTGCGCCTGGACGCGCTTAATCGTCGGGCGGATGACGCAGATGGATGCCGAGCGCCGTCATCTGCATGAGCTGGCCGCAATGCTTCACCGCCGTATCACGGAGGTGGCTCCCTCGCTCACCATGCCAGAGCCGAGCCATATCATGCCGATCATCGTTGGCGACGCCAAGGCAACGGTGATGATGTCGGAGCGACTGCGTGAGCTCGGATTCAAAGTGTTACCGATCCGCACACCGACAGTGCCTCCCGGCACCGAGCGCCTGCGCATCAGCCTTAACGCATCGCTCGATCTCCCGGTGATCAACCGCTTCGCCGACGTGCTGTGTAACGATATTTCCAAAAGCCGATGATCATAAAGCTCACACATGCCGAATCGTCTCCCCGCCTGCTGCTCATCTTCGCCGGATGGGCCATGGACGAACATCTCTTCGCCACGCTTAGGCCGGGAGGATATGACGTGGCCGTGGCTTTTGATCATTGCTCGGATGCAGGCGACTGGCCTGTCCGTTTGCCCGGCGATTATGATGAGATATGCGTCGTGGCCTGGTCGTTCGGCGTTATTGCCGCCACCCGTTTCATGGCCGAAAATTCTCAGCTGCCTTACACGGCTAAGATAGCCGTCAACGGCACCCTTTGTCCGGTCGATGACGTCTTCGGTATTCCCGAGGCGATATTCCGCGGCACCCTCGACCGCCTCTCGCCCGAAGTGATAGCCCGATTCAACCGCCGCATGTGCGGCTCGTCGCAGCGGCTTGCCGCTCTTACGGCAAGCGGGTGGGTGCAGCGTCCTGTGGAGCGACTTGCAACCGAGCTCCGGACCATTGCCGCGATGGAGCACTGCCGCGAGCGTATGTCGGACTGGGACGTTGTCATCGTCGGGAAGCGCGACATGATCATACCGGCTGCCAGCCAGTTGCGTGCCTGGGACGGGCATCCCGATGTGCGGTGTGTCGACGAGCCGCATCTGCCGGATTTTGGAGTGCTTATCGATCGGTTGATAGTCGATAAATCACTTGTGGCACAGCGCTTTGTGCGCTCGGTTAGCAGCTACGACGGCGAAGCCGAAGTGCAGCGTCGCGTGGCGCGCCGTCTGGCATGCATTGCACGTGAGCGTTTTGCAGGCAAAGAGCCCGGCAATCTTCTCGAAGTGGGCTGCGGCACCGGGCTGCTGACCGGCGAACTTACCTCGCTCCTGGCTCCGCGGCGGCTCACGCTCTGGGATCTTGCTCCGATATCGGAGGCTCTGCCCGGTGATCATCGCAGGTGCGATGCCGAGATGCAGATACGCAAAGAGCCTGACGGATCGTACGATCTCATAGCCAGTGCCTCGACAGTGCAGTGGTTCAACAGTCCAGCCGCCTTCGTGCGCCACTGTCACCGCGTGCTCAGCTCAGGCGGAGTGATAGCCCTGTCGACGTTCGGGACTGACAACTTCCGTGAGCTGACGCCGTATCTCCCCGCTACGCCCAACTACTATTCACCCGAGCGATGGCGGCAGCTGCTGTCGGAAACCGGATTCCGCGACATCCGCGTCGAGACGGAATCCGTGACTAAAGAGTTCGCCGACACCGTGTCGCTTCTCCGCCATCTCAGCGACACCGGTGTCAATGCCGTTTCCGGCCATGTCGGCCCGTCGGTGACCCGAAGCATCCTCCGGTCCGGCATCCGCCGGCTCACCTATCAGCCGATGATCGTGACGGGTCTCCGCTGACAGCGCCTCCGCGGGCTGCGCCTCATTTGGAAGGGGAAAATGCAGGCTATGTCATCGGCCCAAAACTTATTTGTGTTGAAAAAAAGTTGAAAAATAGGCGGATATAAAAAATATTTGCTACTTTTGTAAAAATTTAGCATAAAATGGCCGGTAATCTGCAGCAACGCCTTGACAGTCTGAAGAGCAAAACGCAGCTACTCGTAGAGCGCTATGCCCGGATGGAGAACGCACGGCGTGAAGCGGAGTCCCGGATCAACGAACTCGAGCAGGAGATTGCGCGTAAAGACCGCGAGACCAAAGTGCTGAGGCAGCAGCTGGAACAGCTGCAAGTGGTGACAACCCTGTCGCCCGCCCGCGAGGACGTTGAACGGAGCCGGAAATTTTTTGCCGAATTATTGCGGGACATAGACAAATGCATCAACGAGCTAAGTGAATGATGCGATGAAAGATAAACTTGATATAACGCTCCGCATCGGCAATGTCCGCCTCAGTCTGACCATCAGGCCTGAGGAAGAGGTGTTGCTCCGCGAGGCGGCCAAAGAAATCAATCATGCTTATGAATCGTATGTCAGACGGTTTGCAGGCAGCGAAACTGATGAAATAATGGCAAAGGTGACATTGCTGTTCGCGAAAGGGTATCTCAGCCTTTCGTCGCAGGCAAGGCAGACAGAAGCGTTGCTCGACAGCTTTGAATCCGATATCGACAGACTGCTCGACGGCGAGACGCACTCGCCGGTCAACAGACAGGAGAATGTCGGCTGAAATATATCACAGACAATCTGTTGTCGCCCTGAATGGCTGACGGACAGAGCGCAAGAGAGCGCCACCCCGAAATTCCTGACGGCTTTACGGCCGGCATGGAGGGCATTGATCTTTTTCCCGCACGATAACCGGCGGTTGACCGCGGATGCTGAGCACGGACGCAGCTATTGGCTGCATGTGGCGGCAGGCGCAGACAGCACGCGGATATTGAAGCGGAAATTTTTTATATAATAACTCATAATAACCTAATATAATTACCAATGGACGCAGGAATACTGATCTATATCGTGGTTGCGGTGATTGCGTTGGCAGTCGGCATCGCCGGCACTGTTATAGCCCAGCGCAACATGGCGCGCAGCCGTGCAAAAACCATAATAGCAGAAGCTGAAAACGAGGCTGAAGTGCTCAAGAAAAACAAGTTGCTCGAGGCCCGCGAAGAAGAGCTGAAAATTGTTTCCGAAGCTGAGAAAACGGCTTCACAGCGCCTGTCGAAAGTGCAGTCGATGGAAGGCAAGCTCAAACAGCGCGAGATGCAGCTCAATCAGCAGCAGAGTGAAAACCAGCGCACACGCAACGAAAACGAGCAGATGCGCACCCGTCTCACCGAGCAGATGGCAGCCGCCGACGCCCGCCAGAGCGAGCTCGACAGCATGATACGCCACGCTCAGGACGAACTCGAACGCATGTCGGGCCTTTCGACCGAAGAAGCTAAGGAAAAACTCATCGAATCGCTCAAGGACGAAGCTAAGACAGCCGCTCAGAGCTATATCAACGACATTATGGACGAGGCCAAGCTGACGGCTAACAAAGAGGCAAAACGCATTGTCGTACAGTCGATTCAGCGTGTGGCTACCGAAACGGCCATCGAAAATTCCGTGACCGTGTTCCAGATCGACTCCGATGAAATCAAAGGTCGCATCATCGGCCGCGAAGGCCGCAATATCCGCGCCCTCGAGGCTGCGACAGGCATCGAGATCATCGTCGACGACACCCCCGAAGCCATCGTGCTCTCGGGCTTCGACCCCGTGCGCCGCGAGATAGCCCGACTGGCTCTGCATCAGCTTGTCAACGACGGCCGCATCCATCCGGCCCGCATCGAGGAAGTGGTTGCTAAAGTGCGCCGTCAGGTTGAGGAAGAAATCATCGAAACCGGCAAACGCACCACCATCGACCTCGGCATCCATGGGCTGCACCCCGAACTCGTCCGCCTTGTGGGCAAGATGAAATACCGCTCCAGCTACGGTCAGAACCTGCTCCAGCACTCACGCGAGACGGCCAACCTCTGCGCCGTCATGGCATCGGAGCTTGGCCTCAACCCCAAGAAAGCCCGTCGCGCCGGCCTGCTCCACGATATAGGCAAAGTGCCCGACGAAGAGCCCGAACTGCCGCACGCACTGCTGGGCATGAAACTCGCCGAGAAATACAAAGAGAAACCCGAAATATGCAACGCCATCGGCGCGCACCACGATGAAATCGAGATGACATCGCTCCTCGCCCCGATCGTGCAGGTGTGCGACGCCATCTCCGGCGCCCGCCCCGGTGCACGCCGCGAAATGGTTGAAGCCTATATCAAACGTCTCAACGACCTCGAGCAGCTTGCCCTTTCATATCCCGGCGTCATCAAGACCTACGCCATCCAGGCCGGCCGCGAACTCCGTGTGATTGTGGGTGCCGACAAGATCGACGACGTCGAAACCGAAAAGCTCTCGGCCGAGATAGCCAAACGCATCCAGGACGAGATGACCTATCCGGGACAGGTAAAGATCACCGTTATCCGCGAGACACGTTCAGTGAGCTTCGCAAAATAAATCCACTGATTTTGCGCAACTATGACTAACGATAACGAAACGCCCGGCGAAGAAAAACGCAAAGCCGACTCCGAGGCCTCCGGTTCCGCATCATCATGCGGCGCAGGCACCCGGCGTGAGGCCCGCAGCTATGCTCCGCCGCGCGGCAAACTGTTCTGCTACGACTGGCTGGCCGACATTCCCGGCGCCAAGACAGCCTGCGGCATCGTCGAAGTGCAGTTTAAAAACACCCGCAAGGGATTCTTCCGCAATTCGTTGCACCTTCCGCTCGCAATCGGCGACCTCGTGGCCGTCGAAGCCGCGCCCGGTCACGACATCGGACAGGTGACGCTCACCGGTCCGCTTGTGGTGCGCCAGATGAAACGGTCGAATCTCAAGCACGACGCCGAAATCAAACGCGTGCTCCGCAAAGCCAAACCCTCCGACCTCGAGCGCTTTGAAGAGGCCAAAGCCAAAGAAAACGACACCATGATCCGCGCCCGTAAGATAGCCGAAGATCTCAAACTCAACATGAAGATCGGCGATGTAGAATATCAAGGCGACGGCAACAAGGCGATATTCTATTACATAGCCGACGAGCGCGTCGACTTCCGCCAGCTCATCAAAGTGCTTGCCGATGCTTTCAAGGTGCGCATAGAGATGAAACAGATCGGCGCCCGCCAGGAAGCGGGACGCATCGGCGGCATCGGAGCCTGCGGCCGCGAGCTGTGTTGCGCATCGTGGATCTCGAACTTCTCGAGCGTGACGACCAACTCGGCCCGTATGCAGGAGATCTCCCTCAACCCCCAGAAACTGGCCGGACAGTGCTCGAAACTCAAGTGCTGCCTCGCCTACGAATACGATACCTACGTGGACGCCCGCAAGGAGTTTCCCCGTCTGCGGGAACCGCTCCAGGCTCTCGACGGCGAATATTACCTGGTCAAAACCGACATCCTGGCCGGTACCATGTCCTTCAGCAGCAGCAAGGATACGATGACCAACGTGGTGACGCTTCCCGTCGCCCGCGTCAAGGAGATCATCGCGCTGAACCGTGCCGGCAAGAAGGTCGATCAGCTGTCGGCGGAGCAACCACAACGGGAGAAGTTCGAAGAACCGACCTACCGCTCGGAGGAAGACAGCATCACACGCTTCGACGGCAACGGCTCCAAACGCAAGGGCCGCAACCGGCGTCGCGGCGATCGGGCAGAAGAACGCGAAAACCGGAACAACAACGGTGCCCGCAGCGGAAGCGCCGCAGAAGCGTCCGCCGTTTCGGAATCCCGCAAGGACGAAAAACAGGAAAATGCAGCCAACCGGAGTGAACGCCGCGAAAAACGCGACCGCCGTGAACGGAATAATCGAAACGGACAAGGCGAAGGCCGCGAATCGCGCGGAGAACGGAATAACGGTCAGGGCGAACCGCACAACCCACGCAA
>OHHH01000820.1_pt1 | contig 10252 bp, 9 predicted proteins | sample 1567951 | NCBI WGS metagenome assembly OHHH01 (sample SAMEA3879550, study PRJEB24766) | human gut metagenome | biome: human-associated habitat; feature: feces | place: USA | collected 1985/1987 | reverse complement strand
CGAATACTTCTCCCATCTGTGCAAGGATTGAATCCTCGTCCAAATCTCCATACATCAGCAACTGTGATATTTCCTGATACATTGTATCTCGCCTCTTTCTTTTCTCTTCCTATTTATTTTACCTATATTACACGAAAAAAGGGACTTTGTAAACCAAAGTCCCCTGTATGCAGCTAAAAAGCTACTGTGATCGTTGTTCCTTTTCCCGGCTCACTTTCCAAATGAAGTACCGCATCATGCAGTTCCACAATATGCTTGACGATAGCAAGTCCCAGTCCCGTACCACCGGTCTGTTTGGATCTGCTTTTATCAACACGGTAAAACCGCTCAAAAATACGTTCCTGCTGGTCTTTTGGAATCCCGATACCATTGTCTGCCACAGAAAGCATCGGCTGTCCTTTTTCATAGTACACACGCACGTGCACCTCACCACCTTCATTATTATAACGGATCGCATTCTGACACAGATTTTCCACAAGTTCCGAAATCATGCCCCTGTCTGCCCGCAACATACAGGACACGCCTTCATAATACAGCGTTACATTCCGTTTCTGTGCATTCATCTGCAGATTTTTCACACAGGTACCGGCTACCTCATCCAGATCCACCTGTTCAAAACACAGCAGATTATCTTCCCCGCTGTCCAGCTCGGAAAGCCGGATAATATCATTGATAAGAGAAAGCAGCCGGGTCGCATTCTGCTGGATTTCCTGTGCAAAACGGGTCTCCTGCTCCGGATCTACCATATGGTTTTCGATCAGCTCCGCATACCCGGAAATTGCAGTAAGCGGTGTCTTCAGCTCATGGGATACATTTGCCGTGAAATCCTGCCGTACTTTTGCGGCCATCAGGATGTTTTCGTGCTGTTTACGAATCGTATTTACAAATGGCACAAGCTCTTTGTATACAGGTTCTTCTATGGTATCTTCCATGTTTTCAGCAAGCCGTTCAATCGGATGCAGCAATTGTTTGGTTAAAAAATGTGCCAGAACAATACAAATGGAAACAATCAGTATCAGTATCAGTATCACAAATGGGGATGCCGCAAGGAACACACTGTAGACACTACGTGCCTGTGTTGCCACACGGATAACCGTTCCGTTTTCCAGCCGGAGCGCATAATAGTAATTGTCCATCTGCATGGTATCCGACCGCCGGACACTTTCTCCCTCACCCTGAAACAATGCCGTCTTTACTTCCGGGCGGTTTTTGTGGTTTGGAAGCTGTGAAATATCCAGATCATTATCAAAAAGTACCGTACCATCCTTTGCAATCCAGGTAACACGCAGATCTTCCCCGACTTCATAATATTCGGAAAGTGAAACATTTGTATTGTCCGGATCATCAAACAATCCCGTGTCGGAAAGCAGTCTTGCATTGACCTGCAGATCCTTGCGCACCTGTCCCTGAAACAGTTTATAATAAATACCGGTCATACAGACCATGGTTACGATCACTGCAATACCTGCAATCAGAATCAGCCGTAAATTGATTCGTTTCTTCATAACAGCTCCTTACTCTATCACATATCCCACATTTCGAACGGTACGGATTTTGCTTCCCGCTTCTCCAAGCTTCTGCCGCAGTGTCTTGATATGCATATCAACGGTACGGGATTCGCCCTCAAATTCTGTCCCCCATACATGACGCATGATGACCTCTCTGGACAATACAACACTCGGATTGGTCATCAGCAGACGAAGCAGTTCATATTCCTTAAACGTCAGTTCCACCGGCTTATCATCCACAAAAACCATGTGGCGCTCATGATCCAGTGTAATGTTTTCTACCTGCAGGACTTTAATATCCTCGGTTTCTGTCCTCCGTAACAGTGCCTTTACTCTTGTAATAAGTTCCATAATGGAAAAAGGCTTCTTAATATAATCATCTGCCCCTTCGTCCAGACCTTTGATCATATCCATTTCTGCGGTCTTTGCCGTCACCATAATGACCGGCAATTTCTTTGTCGCAGGATTTTTCCGCAGTTTACGCACGATATCATACCCGCTCTCATCCGGAAGCATAACATCCAAAAGCACCAGATCCGGCATAATATCCTCCAGTTTTTTATAAAATGTAGTTGCCTTTTCAAATGCGCAGACCATATAATTGCTGTTTTTCAATGCAATTGTCTCAATCTCCCTGATATTTTCATCATCTTCTACGATCTTTATATATACCTCTGCAACATCAAGCAGGACGGCCATGCCTGCACAAGACCGCCCTCTCACACGTATTCTATCTGTTTCTTATCATAGCATACGACATGTAAAATCCAAAGTATCGTTTATGTAAAATTTATGTAAAGTTCTATCCACTGTCAGGATTCTTTTATTTCTTTTTTATCATTCAATGCAAAGATAACCCATTCTGCAATATTGGTCGCGTGGTCTCCGATTCGTTCAAAATATTTTGCAACCATCAGCATATCCGCCGCCTGCTCGCCTTTTTCCGGATCATGCCGGATCAGTTCAATGATATCTGCCTTATTTTTATCAAACAGGTCATCTACAATATCATCATGCCTGATGACTTCCTGTGCCTTATTCATATCCTTTTCCACATATGCTTCGATGCTGCGGATCAACATAATTACGGTTTCACTCGCCATCTTTTTGATGTCATCCAGATTCAGCACATACGGTTCTTTTGAAAGCATGATTGTAATTTCCGAGATATCTGCTGCATGGTCTCCGATTCGTTCCATATCCGTTACCATCTTCATGGCTGCGGAAATCACACGCAGATCCCTTGCAACCGGTTGTTGCTGCATCAGCAGATTAAAACAGATGTTTTCAATTTTCTTCTGTTCATGATCCACATCAGAATCTGAATTCATGATTTTTTCTGCAAGCTGCGCATTCTGAGCTATCAATGCTTCTATTGCTTTCTGGATGGAATCCTCGATCATGGTTCCCATATACATCATTTCCTGATTGAGCAGTCTAAGCTGCTCGTCGAACTTTGAGCGCATTAACCAAACCTCCCTGTAATATAATCTTCTGTCCGTTTATCCTTCGGATAAGAAAAAATTGTTTTCGTATCGCCAAACTCAACCATTTCCCCTACAAGGAAAAATGCCGTATCATCCGATACACGCACTGCCTGCTGCATATTATGGGTAACAACAACTACCGTGTATTTCTTTTTCAGATCCTCCATCAGTTCTTCAATCTTTGATGTGGAAATCGGGTCCAGTGCAGATGTCGGCTCATCCATCAACAGAACCTCAGGCTGTACGGCAAGTGCACGGGCAATACAGATACGCTGCTGCTGTCCACCAGAAAGACCCAGAGCGGATTTCTTTAAACGATCCTTGACCTCATCAAAAATAGCTGCTCCGCGCAGACTTTCTTCAACGATGGCATCCAGTTTTGACTTATCTTTCATTCCATGTACACGCGGACCATATGCAATGTTGTCATAAATACTCATCGGAAACGGGTTCGGCTGCTGAAACACCATGCCAATTCTTTTCCGAAGAACGGTTGTATCTACGCCTTCCGCATAGATATCCTCATCATCCAGTTTCACTTCTCCTGTGATTCTCACGCCATCCACCAGATCATTCATCCGGTTCAGGCAGCGCAGGAAAGTGGATTTGCCGCAGCCGCTGGGACCGATAAATGCGGTAATGGCATGGTCTGCAATCTCCATATTTACATTTTTCAGTGCGTGGTTCTCTCCGTAATGGAGATTTAAGCTTTCCACGGTTATTTTACTGTTATCCATAAGGTTACTCCTTCTTGTGATTTCTCTTACTCTCGTCTCAATTTATTTGCTGCCTGCTTGGTCAGCAGGTTCAGGATCAACACGATAATGATCAGAACGCAGCCGATACCGAAGGCGTTGTCATACTGTCCCTTCTGCATCTGCAAATACAGTTCGATCGTCAGGGTACCGCCAGACTCCATTGCCTTGTGGACCAGCTTCGCCAGATTGTCCCCGAAAGCTCCTGTTAACTTTGGCAGCTTATAGTCGCTTCCTGCGGTAAATAAGAGTGCTGCGGATTCTCCTACAATTCGTCCCAGCGCCAGGATGATACCAGTGACGATACCCGGCATGGAGGACGGCAGAAGGATGGTACGGATCATATGCCATTTTGTGGATCCCATTCCCAGAGCACCGGTACGATAGCTGTCCGGCACGGTACGCAGTGCTTCCTGCGTATTTCTGGTGATCAGGGGCAGCACCATCAGTACCAGGGTAAAAGAACCGGTGAGTAGCGAATAACCGAATCCCAAAGTCTCTCCGAAGAAGATCATACCGAACAGGCCGAAAATAATAGAAGGAATACCAGACAGTGTCTCCGTGGTGAACTCAATGATGGAGACCAGCTTGCCGGGTTTTGCATATTCATTCAGGTAAATGGCACTTCCCACGCCGATGGGGGTCGCGATCAACAGAGTGATCACGATGATGTACAGGGTATTCAACAGGTTGCCCGCAATACCGGTGGTCTGCTTTCTGGCACTGGTCACCGTCGTTAAAAATGCCCAGTTAACGGCGCGGATGCCTTTTACGAAGACATACAGGATAATTCCCAGTAAAAGTGCCACCGCCAGTGTGGCAGAGACATAAATGGCTGCCAGCAAAAGCATGTCTGTGGGGCGTTTTCTTTTTACATATAAGGTGTCTTTATTCATTGTCATCCGCCCCCTTTTTCAGTATTTTATTCAGCGCTACATTAATGACCATAATGAATACAAACAACACCAGTCCGATGGTAAACAACACCTGTCTGTGCAGTCCGGAAGAATATCCCATCTCGCTGACAATGGCTGTGGTCAGGAATCGCACGGAGTTAAAGGGCAGGGGCACATTCACGCTGCTGCCGGATACCAGTGTGATAGCCATAGCCTCACCGATAGCTCGTCCCACACCCAGAACGATAGCGGTCACAATACCGGATCTGGCTGCCGGAAGGATGGACCGGAAAATGGTCTGCACATGGGAAGCACCCAGTGCCAGGGAGGACGATTTTATTCCGGCGGGAACGGCGCGTATGGAAGTCTCGCTGATATTGATCACCGTGGGCAGGATCATGATCGCCAGTACGATCACGGCTGACAGCAGGTTTGCACCGCCGGTGAACTGGTGTGTCGTGGATCCCCGGAAGATCAGTCTTTCTAATTGATACATGAGAGGATTCAATAAGTAGATTCCCAACAATCCATAGATAACGGAAGGGATGCCGGCCAACAGTTCTACCGCAGGCTTTACAATGGCAGCTAAGGTCTTAGGTGCCACCTCTGCCAGAAATACCGCTGTCAGTACACCGATGGGCACACCCAGTAAAATTGCCAGAGTCGTACCGACGATGGAGGTCAGAATAACCCACAGAATACCAAATTCCGGATCTGCTGCCGTCGGCATCCATTCGGTGCCGAACAGGATCTCTCCCAGACCCACTTTTAAAATGGCAGGAGTACCGCTGATGATCATATATAAGGTAATGGAAACTACCGCCAGTACGGCGAAGAAGGCACAAATGGTAAATACTATTTGTGCCACAGTTTCCACAACCGCTTTATTTTTTCTGTTTCCCATTACGGAAGCGTGTGTTCCACTATTCATCGCTTTTTTCCTTTTTCTGTGTCAGGCTATTACTTTACAGTGATCAGACCAACTTCGGAAGCAACCTGCTGTCCTTCGTCGCCCAGTACAAAGTCGAACCATGCCTGTACCAGATCGTTCTGCTCGGAGATTTCACCCTTGGTAGCCATTACGAAGGGTCTGCTTAAGAAGTAGTTGCCGGCCTTGATGTTTTCTGCGGTAGCTTCTACACCTTCCAGGGAAAGTGCCTTAACGCTGTCATCCAAAGCATCCAGGGAAGCATATCCGATAGCTCCGGGCGTAGATGCTACTTTTGCGATTACTGCACCGGTGCTATCCAGTTCGTTTGCATATTTGCAGCCGTCTACCAGATCAACCAGCTCTTCGAAAGCGCCTCTGGTACCGGAACCTGCCTCACGACCGATCACGATGATAGGCTCATCTGCACCGCCAACTTCTTTCCAGTTGGTAACTGTGCCATTGTAAATGTTGGTCAACTGCTCTTTGGTCAGATCTGCTACTTCGTTAGCAGGATCTACACATACAGCAATACCGTCAATTGCTACTATGTTCTCTGCAACGCCTGCTGCCTTTTCCTCATCCTTTAAGCTTCTGGAAGAGTTACCGATATCTGCGGTTCCGTTGGTAACCGCTTCGATGCCTGCGCCGGATCCTACGAACTCAGCAGTTACGGTTACCTCAGGATATTCTTCCATGAAAGCTTCGCTCAATGCATTGGCTAACTTCTCCATAGAAGTACTTCCTACCATGGAAATGCTGCCGGACAGATCTGCGGTGGCTTCAGCAGGAGCCGCTTCACTGCTTGCTGCCACAGTGCTTTCTGCTACGGTGCTTGCCTCTGCGGATGATGCTGTGTTTGCAGTAGCATCACTGTTACCGCATGCAACCAATGCGGTTACTGCTAATATTCCTGCTCCGATCAGAGCTAATAATTTGCTGTGTCTTACTCTCATAATAATGTCCTCCATGTTTTTGTTTTTCTTTCTCTTGATTACGCAATCATACTAACATGGAGGAAATTCACATAATATCACAGTCCGGTAATTTATTTGTAAGAATTAGGTAAAATCAGATGCTCTCCAGAATGCCGTCGGCAATAGCCCGGGCGATCTCGTCAAACCGGCTGTCAAAGAGTTCGTTGTCCGCATCCGTATTGATAAATCCCACTTCTACCAGCACCGCCGGCATATTTGTGCTGTTTAACACCACCAGATTCGGTCTTTCATTCACTCCCAAATTCACGAATCCCACCTGCTCCAGTCCGGCATTGATGTTGTACGCCATCCTGGCTGCCGCTCCATAGCGGTTGTAGACTAAGCTCTCCACTCCGCTGTACTGGTTCGGATAAGGACTGGAATTGCGATGGATCGAGACAAAATAATCTCCTCCCACCTCATTTCCCTCCTGTGCCTTCTGATAGGGGGACTCATAGATATCTGTGGTCCGGGTGTAATACACATCCACTCCGTTTTCTTCTAAGATGCTTCCCACCGCCAGTGTCAGAGCCAGCGCATCCTCACTTTCTTTTCTTCCATTATAAGTGGCTCCGGGGTTCGCACCACCATGCCCCGCATCCAATACGATCAATGACATAAAAAACTCCCACATATCCTTTTGTTTCATGATATGCGGGAGTTTCCCCATTTAGATATTTTTTGCTTACTTTAAAATTGCTGCCGTCACTTCCTGCGGAATCACAAATTCCGGTGCTCCCATAGAACCGGGAGCCACTTCGTATTCATCAAAGGCAATGACCAGTTCGTCCTTTTCATTAAAATAGAAGTTCGTCTGCTCCGTGATCCCCTGAAAATTGAATTCCGGCATATCGTCATTATCCAGGAAATAGATCACGCCTTCATCCGCCGCCATCTGCTCCTTCATCTGGGTCTTAATGTTCTCGCTAATCGCGGAAATATAGTCGCTCCCTTCTGCAAACAGATCTTCCAGTGTCACCACATTTCCCGTCTGTTTATCAATCGTATAAAACTGATTATTCTCGTAGCCGCTGGCTTCCGTCTCCAAAACGCTTAATTTTACGGTATAATACCTCGCATTGTCCGTAACAACCTCCTGTGTTACATGCAGACCATGGTATCCTTCCTCGGATAAGGTATCCTCGAACTGACGGATCAGTTCCTCTACCGTAGCCTCCATATCCTGGTTGACCGCTTCCACACCGTCTTCCGACAGATTTGCTACCGCAGCCTCCTGTCCGACACCTTCCACACTTCCGGCTGCTGTGCCCTTAGGAGTGGCTGCCACTTCTCCAACGGAAGCACCTTCTCCTGCGTCTTCTCCATAGTTGATCTGTGCAAGTTCTACTTCAGCATCATGGTTCTCGTCACTGTAATTGTACTGCCGCACTGTTACCAGCCTAAAAAAGCCACCCAGCAACGGAATATTTTCCATGGCATGGGCTATCTGTATATTGGTATTTGGCAGTGCGATCATCACGACTGCTGCAGCCGCCACTGCTGTCCATGCAGAACGCCTTCTGGCGTGCTCTGCTCTTTTTTTCTCCATCCGGGCTCTGTCGATACCTGCCTGCAGCCGTTCCCGTCCCGCTTCGGGTATTATCATATTCTCATACTCCTCTTTTAATTGCCTCAACTGTTCCTGTTCAGTCATATCTATTCTCCATCTGTCCGGTCTATTCGGACCGTTCATGTTATCTCTTCTTATATCTTCCTATATCTCTTTGCCTGTATCTGTCTTATGTCCTGCATATATATGATGTCGGGGGCAAAATCCCACGACTTTGACTACGGATTACTCAGCCCATGCTACCCTCGAGGTTCAGCCGCAGCTTTTTCATCACCCGGTATAGCCTGCTCTTTACCGTACTCAGGTTCTCATCCAGGATCTTCGCGATCTCCTCCAGCTGCCTGTCCTCAAAAAATCGTAGGACTACGATGGCACGATCCTTTGGGTCAAGATTTTCTATTGCGCGCTTTAAATCAATATTTTCATAGATATCTTCACTTGCCGCCTGGATCTCCTCCACATCCACGCTCTCCTTCCGGCTGCGCAGGAAGCTGCACGCCTCGTTGATCACGATCCGGTACACCCAGGTCTCCACGTATTGCGGCTCCTTCAGGCTGTCACTTTTTAAAATGGCTTTATAGGCTGCTTCCTGTACAATATCCAGCGCGTCCGCTTCATTATGTACATAACTATAAGCAAGACGGTAATACTTCTCATACCCTTCCGTCAGGGCACGCTCCACCGCCTGTTCTTTTTTTCTGTCCGACATATATCCTTTCCTCACTTTTGAAAACTGCATGCAATTATTTTTCGGTATTTATTGTAACACATATTCTTTTGATATATTCTACGATTTTGACGCTGTATTCCCGCAAAAAGTTTCACCGACAAAAAATATTCCAGACTGAGTTTTTTCTTTACTCAATTGCCAAAGTAAATTCCGGCCGTTCCATCCCCAAAGCTGAAGTTACTTTGGCAAATTCTCAAACGGAAGTTACTCTTGCAAATTTTTACATCTCTGTCTTATTTCATGCTATAGTTTATCTGCTGTGTCCCGGTTCTTTTTCGGGAGGTGTTCTTATGAGTAAAAATAAACACTTGAGTCTGGATGACAGATGTAAAATTCAGCTGATGCTCGATAACAAAGGATCCTTTTCCTCGATTGCCACTCAACTGGAAAAAGATCCAACTACTATTTCAAAGGAGGTCCGCAATCATCTTCAGTATAAGAAAACAGGCGCTTACCGGCGTTCTTACAACAGCTGTTCAAAACGTATTTCCTGTCAGAAATCCCATATCTGCACAGAATGCCATGCTTGCAGAAGGTATACCTTATGCAGGCGCTGTTCCATGTGCAATGCTTTCTGTAGGGATTTCGAAAAAGAAACCTGCAGGCGTCTCCTGAAGCCACCCTATGTCTGTAACGGCTGTGGAAAACGTTCTGTATGCAGTCTGGAAAAACGGGTATATAACGCAGACTTTGCCCACCGGGAATACCGGGATATCCTTTCGGAATCCCGCACCGGGCTTTCTTATTCCGAAGATGAGATCCGTTATCTTGATGAATTCATTTCTCCTCTGATCCGTCAAAAACAGTCTCCACATCACATCTGTGCAACCAATGCAGATTCTCTTACGGTAAGCGAAAGGACCATTTACCGGCTGATCGATGCCCGCATCATCTCAGCCATGAATATCGATCTTCCAAGAAAAGTACGCTACAGTGCACGCAGAGTAGAGCGTCACCTGAAAGTCGACAAAGTCTGCCGGATCGGACGCACTTACGAGGACTTTAAGGGATATCTTCTGCAATATCCTGATCTGGCAGTCACCCAGCTGGATTCTGTGGAAGGGAAAAAGGGCAGCAAGGTCCTTCTTACCATTCACTTTGTGAAAGCAGAACTTATGCTTGCTTTTCTCCGTGATCACAATGATTCCCAGTCCGTGATTGATATCTTTGAACGGCTTTACTTTGAACTGCGTCCGGACCGTTTCTGTACCCTCTTCAAAGTCTGCCTTGCGGATAATGGTACTGAATTTTCAAATCCGAAAGCAATCGAATATGACCGGCAGGGAAATCTGCGCACCCGTATTTTTTATTGTGATCCAAGCGCTCCTTATCAAAAGGGCTCCGCGGAACGTAACCATGAATTTATACGCTGTTTTCTTCCGAAAGGAACGGACCTTGCTC
>OHHH01000812.1_pt1 | contig 10360 bp, 9 predicted proteins | sample 1567951 | NCBI WGS metagenome assembly OHHH01 (sample SAMEA3879550, study PRJEB24766) | human gut metagenome | biome: human-associated habitat; feature: feces | place: USA | collected 1985/1987 | reverse complement strand
TGGAACTGCTCGGCGAACTCGACGATGCGGCGGTACCATCAAAACCGTGGGCGAAGTGTAAAATTTTCCTTTGCGGACGAAAAAAGTTATGCTATAATGAGCTGTGCTCACAAGAAAGCACAGATGCCCGCAAGGGCCTTTGGAGATGTACTCAAGTGGTGAAGAGATCGCTCTCGAAAAGCGACAGGTCGGCACAACCGGCGCGAGGGTTCGACCCCCTCCATCTCCGTTAAAAATTACAGAAAAGGAATTTCTTATGTTACGGCAATGCCGGCGCATAGGGAATTCCTTTTTTATTTTACGTGAGTTTGCTTTCGGATTTTACATCCGCATTTTTATAATGGAAGAAAACGAGACGAAAGAAGGAAAACATATGCCCTCCACATATGCTCATTACAGGATGGGACAGGAAGTACGGGAAAAATTAAGCGGAGACGCTAAAACCATCATTGAAAAACGGCCGGAATTGTATCTGATTGGTCTGCACGGACCGGACATATTATTTTATTTTAAACCGCTGGCATCCAATGCGGTGAACAGCATCGGCTACGGGCTGCACGGAAAAACAGGCAGGTCCTTTTTTGAAAATGCATCCGATGTAATCGAAAAAAGCACCGACAAGGAAGGGGCTCTTTCCTATGTCTATGGAGTTCTGAACCATTTTGCACTGGATGTCACCTGCCATAAATACGTGGATGAAAAAATAAAAGAAAGCGGCGTCAGCCATGCGGAAATCGAAGTGGAATTCGACCGTTATCTCATGCTGCTGGACGGCTTAAATCCGGTTAAACATTCCCTCACCGGACACATCAGACCCACAAAAGAAAATGCCGGAGTCATAACCGGTTTTTACACGGGAACAACGGAACAAGAAGTATTAAAGGCGCTCCGCAGCATGATTTTCTACAATAAATTATTGCTGGCGGAAAACAATGTCAAACGGAAGATTATTCTGGACATATTGAGAAAAACCGGAAATTACGAAGAAATGCACGGACTGATTGTAAATCCTTCGGGCAATCCGCTCTGCCGGGACAGCAATGAAAAGCTGTTTTCCCTTTATCAGACGGCAGTCGAAAGAGGAAAGGATTTTATTACGGACTTTATGCAGATATACCGAGGAGAAAAGCCCTATCCGGACGTCTTTGAACTGACATTTGCGGGAATACCGGAAAGCGAGGAAAAACGATGAAAAGTCTGTTTACTTTATTAAACCAGTCCAAAATATTCCGTAAACTCAGCAGAGAAGAATTCGCATGGGTTCTGTACGACGTGGGAAATTCTGCCTATACCATGCTTTCCTGTTCCCTTATTCCTATCTGGTTCAAGGCACTGGCGGTGGGAACGGCGCCGGGACAGTTAAGCTCGGATAAAGCGACCGCCTACTATTCCATATCGGTGGCGGTTGTAACTATTATTGTAGCGCTCATCGGCCCCATCTGCGGGGCAGTAGCCGACCATCGGGATACGAAAAAGCTTTTCTTTTCCACAGCGGTATTTTTAGGAGTGGGCGGCTGTATCCTGAACGGCTTTGCAGTAGAATGGATTGCCTTTATCGTCATCTGTGTTATCACGAAAATCTGTTACAGCGCATCCTTGACCTTTTACGATTCCATGCTGAACGATGTCACAACGGAAGACAGGATGGATGAGGTATCCGCTTACGGATTTGCATGGGGCTACATCGGCTCCTGCATTCCCTTCCTGATTGCCCTGATAGCTTATGTGCTGGGACCCGACATGGCGGGCATACTTTCCGGCTGGGTTTCCAAGGCAATCGGATTTGGCATTACGGCATTCTGGTGGCTCATTGTAACGGTCCCGTTGTTAAAGAGCTATCACCAGAAAAATTATGTGGAACAGGAAAAACATGCCGTTGCCAAGGCATTCGGAAAAATCGGCAGGACGCTCCGCAAAATAGCAAAAGAAGATAAGAAGGTACTGTTCTTCCTGATTGCCTTTTTCCTGTATATTGACGGAGTGGGCACGATTATCGACAACTGCATCAACATCGGTACGGATTTGAATCTGGATACGGTGGGACAGGTGGTGTTCCTGTTAGCAACCCAGGTGGTGGCATTTGCCGGTTCCCTCGTTTTCGCAAAGCTGTCCCGGAAATATCGCACGGTAACTCTGTTGCTTGTCTGTGTCGTCGGATACTTTGCGGTCTGCCTGTACGCACTGACCCTGCACACCCTTCTGGATTTCGGGATTCTTGCATTCGGCGTGGGATGCTTCCAGGGCTCCATCCAGTCCCTGTCACGCTCCTACTATTCCAAGATTATACCGGCTGAAAATTCCGGTGAATATTTCGGTATCTACGATATTTTTGCCAAAGGAGCTTCCTTTCTGGGTTCCGTCGTCATTGCAGCCGTGAAGCTGGCGGGCGGCACCATAAATGTGGCTGTTTCCTGCCTGGCGGTGTTCTTTGTCCTCGGATTTCTCTTCCTGAAAATAGCGGACAGACAGCAGACACAGAGAAAATAATTCTGGAGGATAAGAGAGCCTTGACGGCCGGTAAAGATTACCGCATTTGTTGGTCCGATAATGGACTGACCGGTGCGGTAATTTTTTATCAATATTTTTACTTGCGTTTTTATGGTAACAAAGGTCATTTTGTGGTAGAATAAGAAAGCAAAATGTATTAATAGGAGGGCAAACGGATGATTAGAATCGGAATGCTGACAAGCGGCGGGGACTGCCAGGCATTGAACGCAGCTATGCGCGGCGTGGTAAAGACCCTGGTAAACAGCGGGGAAAAGGTAGAAATTTATGGTTTTCTGGATGGATACAGAGGTCTTATTTATGGAAATTACAGAATGCTTACGGGCAAAGATTTTTCCGGCATTCTCACTGTGGGCGGTACGATTTTGGGTACATCCCGTACACCCTTCAAACTCATTCATGAGCCGGACGAAAACGGCATTGACAAAGTAGAGTCCATGAAGAAAAACTACAAGAAGCTGAAGCTGGACTGTCTGGTGATCTTAGGCGGCAACGGCACCCACAAGACCGCAAATCTTCTTCGTGAAGAAGGCTTGAATGTGGTAACCCTGCCCAAGACCATTGATAATGATTTGTGGGGTACGGATATGACTTTCGGTTTCCAGAGTGCGGTTGACATTGCAACAAATGCCATTGACTGCATTCATACCACTGCGGCATCCCACGGCAGAGTTTTCATTGTAGAAGTTATGGGACACAAGGTAGGTTGGCTGACCCTGAATGCCGGCATGGCAGGTGGTGCGGACATCATCCTTATCCCGGAAATTCCTTATGATATTGATAAAGTAGCGGAGGCCATTGAGAAACATCATGAAAACGGTAGCCGCTTCACCATAATTGCAGTAGCAGAGGGCGCCATTTCCAAAGAAGACGCCAAGCTTTCCAAGAAAGCATACAAAGAGAAACTGCGCAATCGTCCTTATCCTTCCGTTTCCTATGAAGTGGCAGCACAGATTCAGGAAAAGACCGGCAGGGAAGTCCGCGTAACCGTACCCGGACATGTGCAGAGAGGCGGCAGCCCCGACCCTTACGACAGAGTACTTGCCAGCAGACTGGGGTCTGAAGCGGGAAAACTGATTCTGGACGGAGAATACGGCTTCATGGTAGGCTACAAGAACCGTGAAATTGTAAGGGTTCCTCTCGAAGAGGTAGCAGGTAAGTTAAAAACCGTATCTCCCGATGCAAGCATCGTAAAGGAAGGAAAGTTGCTGGGCATCTGCTTCGGCGATTAAGGGTATTATGTCTTATACAGCTCTATACAGAAAGTTCCGCCCGGCGAAATTCGAGGATGTCAAAGGGCAGGAACATATTGTAACGACCTTGAAAAACCAGATTAAGGCAAACCGCATCGGACATGCCTATCTGTTTACGGGCACCCGCGGTACCGGTAAAACTACGATTGCCAAAATTTTTGCAAGGTCCGTGAATTGTGAAAATCCCATAGACGGAAGTCCCTGCGGAGAATGTGCCGTATGCAAGGCGATTGCTGCCGGTGCATCCATGAACGTGATTGAAATCGACGCGGCGTCCAACAACAGCGTGGACAATATCCGTGAAATTGTGGATGAAGTATCGTACTCTCCCGCTGAGGGAAAGTATAAGGTTTATATTATCGATGAAGTGCATATGTTGTCCATAGGAGCGTTCAATGCACTGCTGAAAACATTGGAGGAGCCGCCTTCTTACGTGATTTTTATCCTGGCGACCACGGAGGTCCACAAAATCCCCGTGACCATTCTTTCCCGGTGCCAGCGCTACGATTTCCGAAGGATTTCCATTGACACCATTGCAGACCGCATGCGGGAGCTGATGGATGCCGAGCACGTACAGATTGAAGAACGGGCGCTGCGTTACATTGCAAAAGCGGCGGACGGTTCCATGCGTGACGGCTTAAGCCTTCTGGACCAGTGCATTGCATTCCACTTAGGACAAGAACTGACCTACGACAAGGTGCTTGACGTACTGGGTGCCGTGGATACGGAGGTATTCAGCCGGCTGTTCCGCAGTCTGCTTGCTGCGGATGCCTTAAAGTGCATTACCATATTGGAAGAAATTGTCATGCAGGGCAGGGAGCTGGTGCAGTTCGTCAGCGACTTCGCCTGGTATATGCGCAACTTGATGCTGGCAAAATCCACGGATGAAATCGAGGATGTTATCGATGTTTCTTCCGAAAATCTTGCCCGCCTGAAGGAAGAGGCGGAAATGGCGGATATGGAAACGATTATGCGCTATATCCGTATCTTTTCCGAACTTTCCAATCAGGTGCGGTATGCTTCCCAGAAGCGTATTCTGATTGAACTGGCGCTCATTAAAATGTGCAGACCCGCCATGGAAACTTCGCAGGATGCCATTTTGGACCGCATCCGGCAACTGGAGGACAAAGTGGAGCACGCATCCTTTCTTCCGGAGGGAATGACGCCTGATATGTTTATGACTTCTCAACCGGGGACGCCTGCGGTAAAGAAAGCACGTCCCGAGCTTCCCAAGGCAATTCCGGAGGAAGTGGAAAAAATTGTAAAAAGCTGGCCATCCATCGTAGGGGATGCGGACAATCCCATGAAGACGTATTTAAAAACGGCACGTTTAAGCCTTGGCGGAGACAACCGTCTCATGGTAGTGCTGCCGGACGGACTGGCAAGTGATTATTTCCAGCAGAATGAAGAAAACAGAGAGGCGCTGAAACGCCTTTTGGGTGATTTTTCCGGCAAAGATGTGGATGTGAACTTCCAGTCCGTGAAATCGGAAAGAGAGTTTGAAGACTCCTTTGTGGACATTTCCAAGATACTCAACATGGAAGTGGAAGTGGAGGACTAAGTCTTTTTATAAAATCAAACAGAAGATGTGAATAAAAAGTAAGAAATGCAAATCAAGAAATAAATGCAAATCAAGAAATAAATGCAGGAGGATATGACAAAATGGCAAAAAGAGGTGGCTTTCCGGGAGGCGCAATGCCCGGCAACATGAGTAATCTGATGAAACAGGCACAGAGAATGCAGCGTCAGATGGAAGAAGGCCAGAAGGAACTGGAAACAAAAGAATTCACGGCGGCAGCAGGCGGCGGAGCGGTGGAAGTAACCGTAACCGGTAAAAAAGAAGTGGTAAAGGTGAAGCTTGCCGAAGAAGTTGTTGACCCCGAAGACATTGAAATGCTGCAGGATTTAATCGTTGCGGCAACCAACGAAGCGCTCCGTAAGGCAGAAGAAGAAAACGCAGCCATGATGAACCGCATGACAGGCGGACTGGGCGGAGGATTTCCTTTCTAATGGAAATGTACAGCGGCTATATCAATAAGTTAATAGAAGAACTGGCAGCCCTTCCCGGAATTGGCAGCAAATCCGCGCAGAGACTGGCGTTCCATCTGATAAACATGCCAAAGGACAAAGTGGACAGACTGGCAACCACCATTATGGAGGCAAAGGCAAACGTCAGGTACTGCAAGGAATGCTATACCCTGACGGACAAAGAAATTTGTCCCATATGCGCCAATAAAAACCGCAACCATGCGCAGATTATGGTGGTGGAAAACAGCAGGGATTTGGCGGCCTATGAAAAGACCGGCAAATACGAGGGCGTGTACCATGTGCTGCATGGCGCCATTTCGCCCATGCTGGGAATAGGCCCGGGTGACATTAAGCTCAAAGAGCTGATAAGCAGGCTGGAGGGCGACGTGGACGAAGTGATTATCGCCACTAATTCCAGTCTGGAAGGCGAAACCACAGCCATGTATATCAGCAAGCTCATTAAGCCTACGGGCATTAGAGTGACGAGAATTGCCAGCGGCGTGCCGGTGGGCGGTGACCTGGAATACATTGACGAGGTGACACTGCTACGCGCACTGGAGGGTCGTGTGGAGATGTAATGACATGCACAGGTTTCAGGTGCGGCAAAGCGGAGCTGTACACGTCGTGCAGCATCGGCAGAATATACATGCTTATGGGGAAGCAGGATTGGAGGATAAGAAAATGTCAGAAGTATCTGTAAAGAAAGAAGAATTCGGAACCACACCGCAGGGAGAAAAGATTTATGCGTACACACTGTCCAACAAAAACGGCATGAGTGTAACCGTATTGAACTTCGGCGCAAACGTAAACAGCATCCGCGTGCCGGACAAAAACGGCAAGGTGGAAGATGTGGTGCTGGGCTTTGACAAACTGGAAAATTATTATGCAAACTACAGCTTTTTCGGAGCAGCGGTAGGCCCGATTGCCAACCGTACCGGCGGGGCAAAGTTTACCCTTAACGGAACCGAATACCATCTGGATGTGAATGACGGCGTCAACAATTTACATACCCACCTGGACAAGGCATTTCATAAGAGAGTCTGGGATGCACAGGCGGGAGAAGACTTTGTAAAGTTTACCTTAAAGGAAGCGGACGGCAGCCTAGGACTTCCCGGCAACCGCACGGTCAGCCTGGTCTACACCCTGACAGAGGACAACCGTATTGAACTGCATTATCATATGGAGAGCGACAAGGACACTGTCTTTAACATGACCAATCACTCTTACTTTAACTTAAAGGGACAGGGTAACGGAAAAATTGAAGACCATGTACTCTGGCTCAAAGCTTCTCACTTTACCCCGGTAGTAAAGGGCAGCATCCCTACCGGAGAGATTGCACCTGTTGCCGGAACTCCCATGGACTTTACAACGGCACACAGAGTGGGCGAGCACATTGCGGATGATTATGAGCAGACCAATCTGGCAGGCGGTTACGACCACAACTGGGTAATTGACGATTTTGACGGCAGTCTTAAGCATTTTGCTACCGTAGAAGAGCCGGAAAGCGGAAGAATCATGAAAGCCTACACCAACCTGCCCGGCGTGCAGTTCTATGCGGGCAACTTTATCGGCGAGGAAGAAGGAAAGGGCGGCGCCCTTTACGGAAAGAGAAGCGGTCTCTGTCTGGAAACACAGTTCTATCCCGACACCGCCCGTCCGCAACCTTCGGACCCGACAGAATTTACGATTACACCACTGTGTACGAATTTGGTGCGAAATAACAAAAGATTATCCAAAATACCCAGCTTACAGGGAAAAGAAAACCGGTCCGGTTATAGGGACCGGTTTTTTGTGCTCCGGTGTCGAAAACTTATGGGACAGGCTCCCATATTTCGAGGGAATGTGCAAAAGAAAAGGTGTATACTGTCCGCAAAAATGAAAGCGGGGGACGGATATGGAACTGCCAAAGAACCTTATACAGATGGGAAAACCGGACAGAACACACAAGATTTTTGTTGAAGACTACATTATATCCTACATAAAAGAATGGAACCGTGAGTCGGACGGTCAGCCCGCGGGTATTGCATTGTACGGACAGGTTTATAAGGAAAGCAATTACAAATACTACTTTATGTACGGCGCCTCCAGAATTGAAGGCCTTGACAGAAGGGGACCGTATCTTTCCCAGTCCGATCGGGAAGAAATCAACAATGTGGGAAACCGGTATTTTGAAGAATACTCCTTTTTAGGCTGGTGCATTGTCCGGGAAGAACTGCCGGAAACCATTTTTCTGGATACCCGCGGGAAGGCCATTGAAGTGAACGGATATGCCTGCTTCTTTGAAAAGAACGAGAGCATGCTGAATTTCATGCTGGAAATGGACGAGCGGGAAAAAAGATGTGCAAGACAGGCGGAAAACAATCCGGAAAATGCCGTTATGGACAACTCATGGGCGGATGCATCACCGGCGGCACAGGACGGACAGGCAGACGGGCAGACGGAAACAACCGTTTTTCAGGGCGAATACGGCGGTAATTACCGCAGCCTTCCACTGGAGAACCGCATAGCTGCGGCGAAAAAGGCTTCGGATAAAAATGCCGCTTCGGAAAAAACAGCTTCTTATAAAAAGAAAAACAGGCAGATGATAAAGCACTTAGAGCGGATGAAAATGGCGGCAGCAGCCATGTTTACAGTGCTTTGTGTCATCGGCATCACCACCATAAACGACTCCGATAAAATAGAAGAAATGCAGGTGGCGGCAAGGCAGGTCATTGCGGATTTGACCCAGCAGAAAATTCCGGATGCAGAGAATGACAATGCTCTCACAGCCAATGGCTCGGCGCATACCGCCGGTTCTGCAACAAACGGAACTGGCATCACCGGCACCACGGTAGCAGCAACCGGCGGCAATACGGTAACGGCAAACGGCACCACAACAACTGCAAATGGCGCTAACACAACCGGCGGCAATACGGCAACGGCAAACGACAACGCCACCGCTACCAATGCCACCGCTACATCCGGCGCCACCACGGGAAACTCTGCGGACGGCATGCCGTGGCCGGATGTCACCCCGCCGGATGCATTTCCTACCGGCACTACCACCGGAACTACCACCGACACTATCGGCACCACGCAGACCGCAACGCAGCCGACATCGTATACCATTATGCGGGGCGATACCCTCAATGCCATCTGCCGCAGAAAGTACGGGGATTTGGGCATGGTAAAGCAGGTGTGCGAACTGAACGGCATAAAAAATCCAAATAACATAGAAGTAGGACAAACTATTTTACTTCCCTGATATTTATGTGTTATACTGTGGAGAAGAAAGAGAGTATACCATGGCAGATATCAGGAACTTTAACGGAAACGAATCCAAAACAAAACAGAATAATCCGCTGCGGAAGCAAAGCAACCTTCGTCTGCTGAAAAATGAAGATACAGCAGATTATAAAGAGAAAATCCGCAAACACCGGCTCAGCAATCTGTACAAGACTACGCTGGTGATTGTGATTTGTGCTGCAGTGGTGCTTCTTTTATTTATTTTATACCGCAATAAAAGATATACGGACTATACGGTAAAAACCACGGTTCCCCAGGTGTTTGTGGGAGGTACGGAAAGCCTGCGTCTGGGAGAAAATATCCTGTCCTACAGTAAGGACGGCGCAAGATGTATGGACTCGGCGGGAAATGTCATCTGGAACCAGACCTATGAAATGCAGAATCCCATCATATCCGTCTGCGAAGATGTGGTTGCCATTGCCGATTACAACGGACGAACCATTTACATACAAAGCTCCGCCAAGCAGCTTGGCACCATTACCACCAATCTTCCCATCCGAAATCTGGAAGTGGCAAGCAACGGTGTCGTATCTGCGGTAGTGGAGGACAGCAAGGTAACCTGGATTTATGTGTTTGACACAGCCGGCAAAGAACTTTTAAAATTCCACATTACCATGGAGCAGACCGGTTATCCCATAGCGGTGAGCCTGTCGCCCAATGCTCTTTTGTGTGCGGTATCTTATTTTTATGTGGACGCAGCGGAAATGAAATCCAGCATTGCTTTTTATAATTTCGATGAATACGGCAAAAACCAGACAGATAACCTTGTAGGAGGTTACGATTATTCCGATACGGTGGTTCCCTGCATCTGCTTTATGAACAACTCGGCCGCGTTCGCCATCGGAGACGACTGTCTGCTCTTCTTTGCAGGCGGACAGAAGCCGGAGCTTAAGACAGTATATTATTTTGATACGGAAATCCGGAGCATTTACCACAACGAAGAATACGTGGGACTGGTGTTTGAAAACCAGACAGGCGACAAAACCTACCGCCTCGAAATCTATGATAAAAGCGGCAATCTGGTGAGAAAGCAGGATTTTGACATTGCCTATGATGACATCGTATTTTATCAGGACACTTACGCCATCTACAACGAAGAGGCATGCCTTATCGGCACCATGGACGGCAGAATAAAATATAACGGAACTTTTCAGGAAAAGGTAAATCTTCTGATACCCACCGGCAAAGGCTATACCTATACACTGGTGACGGAGGATGGCAAGAAATACCCGCCGAAGTATGTAATAGCTGTGGCTGCACATATCACGTGTGGAGCAGATATTTCGACA
>OHHH01000811.1_pt1 | contig 10368 bp, 8 predicted proteins | sample 1567951 | NCBI WGS metagenome assembly OHHH01 (sample SAMEA3879550, study PRJEB24766) | human gut metagenome | biome: human-associated habitat; feature: feces | place: USA | collected 1985/1987 | reverse complement strand
TTGTATCAGATGATTTATCTGCATTTTTGCGGTGCGTGGGTTTATCGACAGTCTGCGAAAGCTGTACCGTTCTTTGCTGTATAATCAGATATTTCCTGTAACCGTAATTACTGCCGTACCGGGAGTGACTGAAACTGTACCGTCTGTGTTTGTCGTAAATGTTGCCGCAGGTACTTCTATAGCGCCTGCTGTAGTTTCAAACACGCCTGTAGCCTCATTGTAAGTGTAGCCGGTATTGCTGAGAGCAGTGCCGTTGTAGGTTACTCCGATATTTTTCAGTATCGGATTGAATACGTCACGCAGAACAATATCGTCTGCCTGTGTGACAGCGGTGTTGCCCTTGTTCGTAACGGTAAAGGTGTAGGTTATCTGACCATTCTCGCTTACTATTGTCGGGCTGAGCGACTTTTCAATATCAAGCGCAGGAGCGCTTGCGGCATTTACTGTTTCTGTGGCAGCGATAGGTTCTGTAATGCCGTCACCCGTTATCGAGATGCTGTTGGTTATACTGCCTTCAATATTGAGCGGAGCATAAGCCGTTGCTATGGCACTGTATACTATCTGCGCCTCTGAGTTTGCGGGAACGTTTATTCCCGTTATTGTCATAGGCGGACCTGCTGTTACGGCAGGAGCTGTCTGCAATATGTCGTTGATATAATAGCGTATATCTCCGCCGTATGCCAGAGGATACACTGTTCCTGCACCGTAGGTGTAACCGCCGAGATTATCGGTTAACATAAGATTTGTAAACGCTGTGTTTCCCGTGTTCACGATATTCACGATATAGGTCAGAGTGTCACCCTGCTTGTAGGTCGTTGCAAGGGAATGCTTTGTTGCGGCAAGAGTCTGCTGTATCTCGCCTGTTGTTACGTTTGAATTTACTACCGTGCCGTTGTACGAAAGGGTAGCAACGTTTGTGAATGTTGCCATTGTTTTTCCTCCTTGAAAGTATTTTTTATTCGGGTACCCTTTACATTTTATGACACAGTGTGACTTTGTGTCACTGAAACTCACTTTCCTTTTATAAACCTTCGCAAAAAAAGAACGCACTTGACTGTGCGTTCCCGAAAGTGCGTTCTTATTAATTCTTTATATCGCTCTTGAAATGCTCCCCGTATTTATCTTTCATAGCTTTCCAGGAACTCTCATAGCCGGATAGCCCTTGAAAATATATATCGTCTTCTCCGAAAAGTGACGGTATATCATCACAAGCCAGGTCGTATTTCATAGGATATGATTTGTGATAAGCATTTCCGTCATTTGTATCAGGAATAGGTGTTACCGCAACAAAAGCAAGATATGACACATCTTTTTCCATAGGCGAGCCTTCATCTGCAAGCACAACTTTACCGTTATGAATGCGGATAAAATCATTTATTGCATTACAGTTTTTAATTTCTGCCTCTATAACTGCAATGTTATACTCATAGCTTTTAAGCGAATCTTCACTCGGTTCTGCTTTTGCTTTCTCTTCTTCTATATATTTCTTGTATTCGGCGATTTTCTCCTCTTTTTGCTTGATAGCTTCATCGGCAGACATCAAAACAGTATCGCCGTTTTCATCGGTGAACTCACCTATATTGAATCCTTCCTGAATATAAATTATATCTCCTGTTTTTAAGTCCGATACAGCGTCGGCTGTTTTATCTATGACTTCTTCAATAATAACCGGAGTATATATTCCGTTCAGAACGTTTTCTACGGAAGAATCCTGCACGGTTTTAATACCGCTCCTGCCGTTCTGGAATACACAGCTGTCCCCTGCAACTTTGCATTTTATTACGAGAATTTCATCCTGTACTGCATATCGTGCAAGAGGAAGCGTGACTGTTTCGCCGGTAAACGCTCCGTATCCGTCTCTTTTAAGGTTATATATTTTGCGGAACGTAGTTTTCACATACTTGTCTTTATCGTATGAAAACGTCTGATACCCCTCAATATTTTTTACAAGGTCTTCATCATTTTCCGCACCAGAATTATCGGAAGCCGAACTGTTTTTAATATCTGAGATTTTGTCTGAGCTTTCGCTTTCGGTAACCGAATTTTTCGCAGGCGGTGTAGTATCTCCTGCACTGCTCTGCGCAGAGTTATCTGCACAACCGAATAACATAAGTGCCGATAAGATTAGAACTGCTGTTTTAGTAAGTTTTTTCACGATAGTTCACCCCGTTTTTCTTATTATGCTGTTTTGTTTCTTGTGTTGACTTCCTGTTCTTGCATAAAGAAACACTTCCTTATTATTAGATTAATATTTTAATTGTACAAAATCAAGCTTTTACAATTGCTTTTGTGAATGTTCAACAACAAAAATTGTAAATATAAACAAATAACAATCACAACCTTTCGGCGTTGTTTATGTCGGCGCTCAGCAGAAAATCTTACCGAAAATAATCGCTTGAAATCGCATTATACCGTAAACGACAGCACCTCCTTTCTTTTGCGTAATATCGTTACCCGTTGCGACAAAAAACGCTGTCGGACAACTGTAAAATAATTACATAGTCGGTGACTGATGTCTGAAAGCGAAAGGAAGTTTGAAATGTCAAGGGCAGTAACAAAGGATAAGATAAATATCCGCGAACATTCGGTAATAAGATGTACGGCTGTAATGATAGCGGCGGCGGTAATTTCAATGAGTACGGTGCTCGGAAAGCCATCGCCGTTTGCGGCATCGTTTGCGGCGGCTATGAGCGGAATCGACTGTATCAGCGCATTTGTGGGAAGCGTGGCAGGCTATATTCTCGGCGGAAATTATACCGACGGCGTTACTGTTACATCGGCTCTGCTGTCGGTCATAGCTATAAGAATGATTGTTTCACGCAGAAAATCCGCCATGTCCGATGTTATATCCACTATTACGGCGGCAGGTTCGGTGTTTGCCGCAAATTTTCTTACATCAACCACAGTCAGCGATGTGATGAACTGCATTATTTTATCGGCTATGGCAGGAGGAGGTGCTTATGTTGCCCTCAGGCTTACACGCCTTGCAGAAAAGCGTGAGCTTGCAAAGATAACGGTTCGCAGTGATTCCGTCAGCTTTGTCTGCGTTCTTGCGGGATGCGCTATAGTTTCGGGCATACTTTCACACTATAGCGTCGGCATATTCAATATAGGAATTATCTTTTCCGCTTGTCTTTCACTCGGAATTGCCATGAAATACGGGAGCGGAGCAGGTGCTGTATGTGCGGCTTCAACAGCTCTCGGCACTGCGGCGGCGATCGGTGACAATGCTTTTCTTGCGGCAGTGCTCGCACCTGCGGCAGCGGTGGCGGGTACCTTTTCCAAAGGAAAAAAGATTAACGCCGCAGGCGGATTCGTATTCACTGCCGCTCTTTGCACCGCACTCTTTACTATGGATAACGCAAAGCTTGCAACCGTCGCAGACATTTTTATGTCATCCGCTATATTTATGCTGATCCCCGCAAAGTTTACCGCAGAAAGCACAGATATACTGAAGATGACGGCTGCCGAAAACAGCATAAAAAGCTTGTTTGCAAGACGGCTGAAATTTGCGGGAGGTGCGATTGCCGAGGTCAGAAGAACGGTCGGTATCACTGCCGAAAAGCTGGATAATAATATAGGAAGCGATATAAGCTGGGTGTACAATACAGCCTGTGACGAAATATGCCGTAAGTGCAGGTATAATATGCAATGCTGGGGAAAAGAATACGGCGATAACATAAAGATGTTCTCTAAACTTACAGATACCGCTAAATCAGGTGAAGATCTCACACCCGATATGTTTTTCGGACCATTGTCGGAGCGATGTCCGAAAAAGCAGGAATTATGCAGCAAAATACAACAGCTGTACACCGTATTTGCCGCAAACGGTGCGGAAAAGAGAAAAATCGAGCGTATGAGAAGCGTTTTAACAGCTCAGTTATCAGCAACCGAGCAGATTCTCTCGCAGTTATCCGATGAGATTGAAAACAGCGGAGATATTGAACCGCATTACAATGAAACCGCAGGCAAAATCCTGTCAAAGCTCGGCTGTGACGATGCCTCTTCTGTAAATGTACAGCTCGGCGAACAAGGCAGAATGTCCGTCGAAGCCTATTCTGACAGCGGTTTCTTCGCCTCAAAGCAGGATATATGCGAGGCTATGACGCTCGCTTTCCGCCGCCGTTTTGATCTTCCGAGCCTCAGTCGTGTCGGTGGCAGCTGCAAGCTCAGCCTCTTCTCCAAGACCACCTACAGCCTTGATGTTGAAATCTGCCAGATCAGCAAAACCGAAGGAGCCGCCTGCGGAGATTACTACGAGAGCTTTATAGATAAAAGCGGAATCGCTTATGTAGTGCTGTCCGATGGTATGGGTAGCGGAAGCAGGGCAAGGGTGGATTCGACGTTTGCCTGCGGTATGCTGATACGGCTTCTGCAAGCCGGAATAGGCATTGAAGCCGCTATAAACGTGATAAACACATCGCTTATGTGCAAATCCTCAGATGAGAGCTTTGCCACGCTTGAAATATGTGCCGTAGACCTTTACAGCGGTAAGATCGACTTATACAAGGCCGGCAGTGCCAACACTTATATCAAGTGCGGAAACCGCTTTGTCACCATAGGCTGTAAAGGGCTTCCTATAGGTGTCAGAAATGAACCTGTTTATGATAAAAGATCGTTTACTATCGGAAATCACGACATGATAGTAATTACCAGCGATGGCGCAGAGCTGAACGAAAAATGGCTTTACAGGGAGATGGATAAACAGCCCGACCTTAAGGAATTCTCCAAAGAAGTCGCCAATACCGCCAGATTCTATGCCGGTGACGAAAAGAGCGACGATATATCGGTGATTGCAATGCGGCTCAGCAGATAACGCCCGATAATTCGGTGCGATGTGCAACGAAATCCGCAATGCTGTCGGAATATCAGAAAAAACAGTATTGACCTTATTCTTTCAGAGTGATAAAATATATAGCGGTGTGTCTGTGTGCTTGTGCCGAAGATACACCGCTTATTTTGTGCATATAACGAGGTCATTATGAAAGCCGATATTTTGACAAAAACGTGGATAGCCGCAATTTTAGCAATATTCTGCTCTGCTTTGTGGGGCAGTGCTTTTCCCTGCGTAAAAATCGGTTACGGGCTTTTTGGCGTTGACACTTCACAGCCAATGTCATTGATACTGTTTGCAGGGATCCGTTTTTTCACAGCAGGAATTATGGTTATTATAACAGGAAGCATAATGCACAAAAAGCCGCTTGTTCCGAAAATCAAGGAACTGCCGAAGGTGGCGGCACTGAGCCTTACGCAGACGATTATACAGTATCTGTTCTTCTATATCGGACTTGCCAATACAAGCGGAGTGAAATCTTCTGTTATCGAGGGTATGAGCGTGTTTGTGTGCATACTTATCTCATCGCTTGTTTTTCGCCTTGAAAAGCTGACAAAATTCAAGATTATCGGCTGTGTGCTTGGCACTGCGGGAATAGTAGTTATAAATCTCGACCGCTCTCTGCTCAGCGGATTCAGCCTTACCGGAGATGGCTTTATTCTTCTTTCCACCATTGCCTATGCGATCTCCTCCGTGCTAATAAAACGCTTTTCCAAAGACACCGACACTATGATGCTCAGCGGCTGGCAGTTTCTGTTCGGCGGTGCGGTCATGACCGTTATCGGCTTACTTGCAGGCGGCAGCATAAATCTGCCCGAATCGCCCCTGCCTGCCGTACTGATGCTTTTTTATCTTGCGTTTATTTCCGCTTGTGCCTACTCGATCTGGAGCCTGCTGTTAAAGTACAACCCCGTATCGAAAATCGCTGTTTTCGGCTTTATGAACCCGGTTTGCGGGGTACTTCTTTCTGCGCTTCTGCTCGGAGAGGCACAGCAGGCATTCCGCCTTGAGTCGCTGATTGCTCTTGTATTGGTCAGCGCAGGAATATTTATAGTAAACAAAATGGGAGAGAGAAATTGACGAAACGTTTAAACTGTTAAGAATATAACTATAGGTATTTTTAAAAGCTGGAACAACCGAAAAAAATCAAAAAATATTTTAAAAAATGCTTGACATCGGCTTTTCAGTGTGATATAATAATCTACGTTGTCACGGCAGTGGCAACGAAACATTGGGGTGTCGCCAAGTGGTAAGGCATCGGACTCTGACTCCGCCATTTCGAGGGTTCAAATCCTTCCACCCCAGCCAAATATCATTTAAACCGCATAACAATGCGGTTTATTTTTTTACTGACCGAATTATAAAAACAAGCACAGCAACCGTAAAGCTATACGTTGATGTGCTTATTTTTATAACTTGATATAGTGCGGAATAATATCCTCATTATTTCCGCTGTACAATCCGAACTATTCAGAAATAACGCCAAACCTTGTAAGTTCAGATTGTTTATAAAGTGCCTGTATCCGCAGTATCCCCGAAATATTCAGATTTATATATGTTTTGCAAGCTCTGCCGAAAGTTGTTTGAACAACTTTCTGTTTTCGCTGTTCATCTGTCTGTAATTCATTATCAGTTCTTTTTCTTCAAAAGTGTAATCACAGTTGTCTTCCGTACCAAACAAATAATCTACTGATACCCCGAGCTTATCAGCTATTTTTTTCACAAGTTCAAAATCCGGCTGACGTGTATTTCTGATATATCCGTTGAGCGTTGTTGGTGCTATATTCAACTGTCTCGCAAATTCTCTTTGTGAAATTTCCCTGTCATCAAGTATACTTTTAAGGCAATCTCCAAAATTCATGTCATCACCTTTCCTTTCTTATAATACCCGATATTCATGTAGAAATTATACAACAGCAATTCAGATTATTTGGGAAAATTCACGAAATGCAAATATTTCTATTGACTTGTACGCATTATGAGTATATAATTTAACTGCAAAAAGAAAGATAATATATCCGTTAATAAGTTTATTTTTCTTTCGGATCAATGTCAATTGAGCAGGTTTCTGCTTAAAATATAATTAAAAAAGGTGAAATTTATGAGCAACAAAGGGAAACTGATTTTATCGACAAAATCTTCATTTGCTGTCCGCAAGGCGGTAATCGGAGTATGCGGACTGATTTTCATTATAATGGCAATTATTATGATAGTCAATGCCGAAGGAATCAAATCTGCATTCGGCGGTGGCAGTACAGGCGAAATAATAACCATTGTCGCAATTATGTTTTTTATTTTGTATCCGGTTATAATGTTTGTTATGCTGTGTCTTAAAAGCACGTCGTACTGTGAAGTTTATGAAAATTACATAGTCGGAAAAACGTTGTCACTTCAGGAATTTGAAATACCTATGAACGAGGTAATCAACGTGTCTGAAGAAAGAATGACGCTTGTCATATATTCGCAGTACACAAACTACAAGGTCATGGCAAACCAAAACCGCGCGGAAGCACTCAGGGAGATACGTTCGAGAATAGGAAAATAAAAACAAGCACAGCAACCGTAAAGCTATACGTTGCTGTGCTTATTTTTATAACTCGATATAGTGCGGAATAATATCCTCATAATTTCCGTCTTTAAGTCTGAAGCCTTTAGGGATAACACCAAGTTGTGTAAATCCGAGCGATTTATAAAGTGCAAGCGCCGCAGTGTTGCTCGCCACTACCGCATTGAACTGTAAAATGCCAAACCCAAGTTCCTTTGCCTTTTTGATACAGTCAATAACCACGGCTCTGCCTACGCCTTTTCCTCTTGCAAAAGAGCTTACAGCATAGCTTGCATTGCAGATATGACCGCATCTGCCGACATTGTTCGGATGAAGTATGTACAATCCATATACCTTTCCGTTTTTGTCACAGGCTATACCTGTATAACTCTGCGAGCGGAAAAAATCGTCCGCCTCGTCGTCGCTCATTTCATTTTCCTGAGGAAATGCAACTCCGTCACGCACGACCTCGTTCCATATCTCAGCCGCAATGTGTGCGTCACTGCTCTCATATTTTCTTACGGTAATATTCACAGTATACCTCTTTTACTCAATTATAATGTTTATTGTACCGCCATATCGCACAAATGTAAAGAGAACCACTGAGCGTTTTCATTTGAAATGTACAAATTGCACAATTTTCAGAATAATATTTCTACACCCGTATTTCATTTTTCACGAAAAATCCCTTGTAATTTTTCCAAAATCCGTATATAATGTATTTATCCGAATTTTTGATGAAAGGATAAAAGGATAAAACCATGAAAACTTACACTTGCAAAAACATACGAAACATAGCCCTCGCAGGACACGGCGGCAGCGGTAAAACATCCGTAGCGGAAGGCCTGCTCTACAAGTGCGGCGAGATTGAGAGAATGGGCAAAGTATCGGACGGCAACAGCGTCTGCGACTATGATCCCGAAGAGATAAAGAGAAAGATCTCACTCGGTACTTCGCTTGCTTACTGCCAGTGGAAAGACGTTAAAATAAATATTCTCGATACTCCCGGTCAGTTTGATTTTGCCGCAGGACTTTATGAGGGAATCAGCGCCGCAGAAAGCGTAGTAATAGCGCTTCCCGCAAAGGACGGTGTTCAGGTCGGCACCATAAAGGCTTACAGAGAGGCGATAAAGCACGGCAAGGCGACAATGTTCGTTGTCACCCGTATGGAAGAAGAAAACAGCAACTTCTACAAGTGCCTTGAAGAGCTTAAAACGCAGTTCGGTCCGTCTATATGCCCCATAGTAGTTCCCTTTGACAAGTACGGCACCGTTGAAAGCTACATAAACCTGCTTGAAATGAAGGCATATACTTATGACAACGGCATACCTACCGAAGTACCCATGCCTGCGTCGGAAAACCGTCTGAAAGGTCTGCGTGCCGCAATGGCTGAGGCTGTAGCCGAAACGGACGAAGAGCTTATGATGCGCTACTTTGAAAACGAGGGCGAAGACTTCACCGAGGCCGAGATAGTAAAGGGACTTCACGACGGTATACATAAGGGTTACATCACACCTGTTGTATGCTGTTCGGGCGACACTCTCGCAGGCATTGATATGATGCTCAACACTATAATATATATGCTCCCAAGCCCCGATGAAACAGGCGGTGAGCTTTGCGAGGACGGCTCAAAAGTACAGTATGCAAGCCGTGACACTCTTGAAGCAAAGGTGTTCAAGACAGTAGCCGACCCCTTTGTCGGCAAGCTCAGCTACATAAAGATAGTCAACGGTACTCTTGCCGCAGGAACTGAAGTAGTTAACCGCACAACAGGCAATCTTGAAAAGCCCGGTAAGCTTCTTAGTATGCAGGGCAAGAAAACAGAGGATATGATAGAAGCCTACGCAGGCGACATAGTAGCCGCAACAAAGCTCAGTGCAAACACGGGCGATACGCTCACTGCGTCAGGCGATGAAACGGTATTCGCCGCAGAAAAATACCCCGTTCCCTGCTTCTTCAAGGCTATCTCCGCAAAGGATAAAAATGACGAGGGCAAGATAAGCAATGCGATAAAGCGTATGGTCGAGGAAGACAAGACATTAAGCTACGACCACAACCACGAAACGCATCAGCGTATATTAGGCGGTCTTGGCGAACAGCACCTTGACGCCGCAATTTCAAAGATGAAGGCTAAATTCGGTGTGGATGTAATAGTTTCCGACCCGATAATCGCCTACCGTGAATCTATCCGCAAAAAAGTACAGGCTGAAGGCAAGCACAAGAAGCAGTCGGGCGGTCACGGTCAGTACGGTCATGTAAAGATTGAATTCGAGCCTTGCGACAGCGACGCTCTTGTATTTGAGGAAAAGGTTTTCGGCGGAAGCGTTCCGAAGAACTATTTCCCTGCCGTTGAAAAGGGTCTTGTAGAATCGACAGCACACGGTGTACTGGCAGGCTATCCTGTCGTTAATTTAAAGGCTACCTTGCTTGACGGCTCATACCACCCTGTAGACAGCTCCGAGCAAGCGTTCAAAATGGCGGCTCATATCGCATACAAGCAGGGTCTTGCACAGGCACAGCCGTGTCTGCTTGAGCCTATCTGTCTTGTAAAGGTAATTCTTGATGATGCAAGCACAGGTGATATAATGACGGTCATCAACAAGCGCAGAGGCACTGTTCTCGGTATGAATCCCAGCGAGGAAGAACAGGGTATGACCGAGCTTGACGCTCAGATGCCCCAGTCTGAGATAACCGACCTTGCGACCGTTGTCCGCCAGATAACCAGAGGCTTAGGTCATTTCACCGCTCAGTTCGACCACTACGAGCAATTACCGCAGGCTCTTGAAGCCGACGTAATAGCCAACGCTCCCAAATTCTCCGAATACGAAGGTTGATGCCGATGCGGCACTTCAAATTCCGCCTGCGGCAATGTGCCGCCTCAAATTCCGCCTTTAATAACGCTACATATCTTTAAAGGACGGCAAAACGGCGGAAGTTACACAAAGCAATAATCAATAAAAGCGGTTACAGTGATATGCTGTGACCGCTT
>OHHH01000810.1_pt1 | contig 10375 bp, 9 predicted proteins | sample 1567951 | NCBI WGS metagenome assembly OHHH01 (sample SAMEA3879550, study PRJEB24766) | human gut metagenome | biome: human-associated habitat; feature: feces | place: USA | collected 1985/1987 | reverse complement strand
TATGGCTATCCGGCTCCAAGTCTCAGGGCATGAAGCAGCTCATGGCTGGCGGCGGTGTCGCGCTGGTCGGCATTACCCTGATTCCTCTGCTGAGCGGCCTGTTCGGTTAAGAACCGCGGGCGGATTTATTCCGCCTGTACATACGCAATCGCTTCAATCCTCGCTGTGGATAACAGCCCCTATTATAATAGGAAGTGAATTGCTGCAAGACCATCCACCAATCAACGAAAGGCGGTGCTATTATGCAGCTTCTGACCCACATTATTTTTATTCTGAACCTTCTCAAGACCCTTATCAACCACTTCACCTAAAGGACGGTGACTGCTGAATGGAAACCGTTCTCAAAGCCATTGCCGACTGGATCAAAGGCATCTTGACGGCAGGCATTATGTCCAATCTTTCCGGCCTGTTCGACGATGTGAACACGCAGGTGGGCAATATCGCCCAGCAGGTGGGCACCAAGCCCTCCAGCTTTGAGCCGAGAGTGTTCGCCATGATCGAAGCCCTCTCCCGGAATGTGGTGCTGCCCATTGCAGGCATCATCCTGACCTTCATCGCCTGTTATGAGTTGATCGAGATGATCACCCAGCACAACAACATGGCGCAATTCGAGCCTGCCCTCATCATGCGCTGGATTTTTAAGACCGCTGTTTCGGTCTGGCTCATCAGCAATACTTTTGATATTGTGATGGCGGTGTTCGACATCACCCAGAAGGTAGTGTCCGATTCCAGCGGCATCATTGCCGGAAACACCCGTGTCAACGACATTGGTTTGTCCATGCTGCAATCCAGCCTGATGCAGATGGATGTAGGACCCCTGTTCGGGCTTTTCCTGCAAAGTTTCTTCATCGGCATCACCATGCGGATCTTGAGCATTATCATTTTTGTGATCGTCTACGGGCGCATGATTGAGATATATTGCATGGTGAGCCTTGCGCCCATCCCCATGGCGACTTTCGGCAACCACGAACAGAGCCACATGGGGCAGAACTACCTGAAATGCCTGTTCGCATTGGGTTTTCAAGGTTTTCTCATCCTCATTTGCGTGGCGATTTACGCTGTGCTGATCCAGTCGGTGGCGATTTCCGGGGATGCCATCAACTCTATTTGGAGCATCGTGGGCTACACCGTTCTGCTCTGTTTCAGCCTGTTCAAGACCAGCTCCGTGACAAAATCCGTCCTCGGAGCGCACTAAAGGAGGTGTTTGATTGGCTGCTTATATCTCTGTTCCCCGTGATTTGACCAAAGTCAAATCCAAAGTGGCATTCAACCTGACCAAACGGCAGCTTGTCTGCTTTGGCGCAGCGGCTCTCATTGGAGTGCCGCTGTTTTTTGTTCTTCGGGATTCCGGCGGCAACACTGCCGCTACCCTCGGCATGATGGCGGTAATGCTGCCGGCGTTCTTCCTTGGGATGTACGAGAAAAACGGTCAGCCCATGGAAAAGCTGCTGTCGTACTATGTGCAGTCCCGGTTTCTCCGCCAGAAGATTCGCCCCTACAAGACCAACAACTACTATGCACTGCTTATGAAGGGAGGCGTGACCCATGATCCCGTTTTGGAAAAAAACCGATAAGGGCGGCAAGAAAAAGCCGCAGAAACCCGCCGTGCCCCGGACCGCCCAGCAGTCCATTCCCATGCAACGGATGTTTGAGGATGGCACCTGCCGTGTGAAAGCAAACTATTATACCCGCACCATCCAGTATCAGGACATCAATTATCAGCTTGCCCAGCAGGAGGACAGGACCGCCATTTTCGAGGAATGGTGTAGTTTTCTGAACTTCTTTGATAGCTCCATCAAATTTGAGCTGTCCTTTGTGAACATGGCGACCGACAGCACCGAGTTTGAAAAGAGCATCCGTATCCCGTACCAGAAGGACGGTTTCGATGATGTTCGTGCAGAGTATTCCCAGATGCTGCGCCAGCAGCTTGCCAAGGGCAATAATGGTCTGACTAAGACCAAATTCATCACCTTTGGTGTGGAGGGCGAGAGCATGGCGCAGGTCAAGCCCCGGCTTGACCACATCCAGAATGACCTGCTGAACAACTTCCACCGGCTGGGTGTGCAGGCAAAGCCCCTGAACGGTGCCCAGCGGCTGAAACTCATGCACGATATGTTCAACATGGACGGTGCCAGCAAGTTTCACTTTGACTGGAAAGACCTCGTGAAAAGCGGTCTTTCGGTGAAGGATGCCATTGCGCCGACTGCCTTTGCGTTTAAGAACAGCCGCACCTTCCAGATGGGCGGCATCTTTTGCGCCGCCAGCTTTCTGAGCATTACAGCATCCGACATCAGCGACCAGCTTTTGAAGGATTTTCTGGACATGGATTCCTCGCAGATCGTCACCATGCACATTCAGAGTGTCGATCAGAACCGTGCCATCAAGACCGTCAAGCACACCATCACGGAACTGGATCGCAGTAAGATTGAGGAGCAGAAAAAAGCCATCCGTGCCGGGTATGATATTGACATCATTCCGTCAGATTTGGCGACCTACGGCAGAGATGCAAAAGCCCTGCTGAAAGAATTGCAGAGCCAGAACGAGCGGATGTTCCTCGTCACCTTTCTGGTGCTGAACACCGGACGCACGGAGCAGGAATTGGAAAATAACGTCTTTCAGGCCAGCTCCATCGCTCAGAAACACAACTGCAACCTGTGCCGCCTTGACTTTCAGCAGGAGCAGGGGCTGATGAGCAGCCTGCCGCTGGCAGACTGTCAGATCGAAATTCAGCGAGGGCTGACCACCAGCAGCACGGCCATCTTCATCCCGTTCACCACACAGGAACTTTACCAGTCTGGCAAAGAAAGCCTGTATTACGGCCTGAACGCCCTGTCCAATAACCTTATCATGGTGGACCGGAAGAAGCTGAAGAACCCCAATGGTTTGATCCTCGGCACGCCCGGCTCTGGCAAGTCCTTCAGCGCAAAGCGTGAAATCGCAAACGCTTTTCTGGTGACGGACGATGATATTATCGTGAATGACCCAGAGGGAGAGTATTCTCCTCTGGTGAATCGGCTGAAAGGTCAGGTCATTAAAATCAGCCCCAACAGCACCCAGTTCATCAACCCCATGGACATCAATGCCAACTATTCGGAGGAAGATAATCCGCTTTCCCTGAAAGCTGACTTTATTCTTTCTTTGTGTGAACTGGTGGTGGGCGGCAAAGAAGGGCTGCTGCCGGTGGAGAAAACCGTCATCGACCGCTGTGTGCATCTGGTTTACCGCAGATATTTTGCGGACCCCTGCCCGGAGAATATGCCCATCCTTGAGGACTTGTACAACGCCCTGCTCCAACAGGACGAAAAAGAAGCCCACCATGTTGCCACCGCACTGGAGATCTACGTCAAGGGCAGTCTGAACCTGTTCAACCATCGCACTAACGTGAACGTCAATAACCGCATCGTCTGCTACGACATCAAGGAACTGGGCAAGCAGATGAAGAAGCTGGGAATGCTCATTGTGCAGGATCAGGTCTGGGGGCGTGTCACGGCAAACCGCAGCAGCGGAAAGTCCACACGGTATTATATGGACGAGATGCACCTGCTTCTGAAAGAGGAGCAGACTGCGGCGTATTCCGTGGAGATCTGGAAGCGTTTCCGCAAGTGGGGCGGTATTCCCACGGGGCTGACCCAGAACGTGAAAGACCTTCTTTCTTCCCGTGAAGTCGAGAATATTTTCGAGAACAGTGACATGATCATCATGCTGAATCAGGCGGCAGGAGACCGGCAGATCCTCGCAAAGCAGCTCAATATTTCGCCCCATCAGCTTTCCTATGTGACCCACTCCGGCGAGGGCGAAGGGCTGCTGTTTTTCGGCAATGTCATTCTGCCGTTTGTGGACCGATTCCCCACTGATTTGGAACTCTACCGCATCATGACCACCAAGTTGGGTGAAGTCTCGGAGGGCGCGCAGAAATGAGTGAACCGAAGCTGAACATCAAAGAGGAATCGTCTACCAAAAAGACCCGTTCTCCTCCGAAAAAAGCCAAGGTGGAGCAGTCGGTGCCCAAAAAGAAAAAGCTGAAAACGGATGTAGACAAGGCGGCTGAGAAAGCCCAGCATCTGCGATTTGGCAAGGCCGAACTGACCCCGGACGAACTGAGCCGGTTGAGTAAGGCGCAGAAGCGGGAGATGTACGCTGCCCATGCCGCCCGGTCTGCGGTGCATCGGGAGGTTGAACAGTACGAGGATGAAAACGTCGGTGTGCAGGCGTTGAGCGAGGGCGAAAAGGCGGCAGGAAATGTCCGTGATATTTCCAAAAGCCGCTATGCCCGGAAGCTGAAAAAGAAAGCCAAGATGCAGGGCAAGAAAGGCTCCAAAACCGCAAAATCTTCTGCACGAGAGCCGACTGCGGCACAAGATGCAGGCGCATCCGGCACCAGCGAGGGCGGTTCCAACTGGCTTTCCCGGTGGCGGCAGAAACAGGACATCCGGCAGAGCTACTATGCCGCCGCCCGGTCGGGCACGGCGGCGCAGACCGCAGGCGGCAAGGCGGCATCCAACGGTGCATCTGCTGCCCGGTCCGGCGTGGAACAGGCGGTGGAGAAAGGCAAAACTGCCGTCAGCACCGCTGTAAAGGGGCTGATGAATGCCGCCAAGAGCAACGCACACGTTCTGGTGATCGTGGGCGTTTTTCTTTTGCTCATCCTCATGGTGATGTCCGGCTTTTCCTCCTGTGGCATCCTCTTTTCCGGCGGCACACAGGTGTCCGGGCAGACCATGTACTCCGCCGAGGACAGGGACATCCGGGGCGCAGAACAGGACTACAAGAAGCTGGAAAAGGAACTGGATAAAAAGATCAAGCGCACCCCTACCGACCACCCCGGCTACAACGAGTACCAGTATCACCTTGACCCCATCGAGCATGACCCGTGGCAGCTCACTTCGTATTTGACCACACTCTACGACGATTACACTCGCAGCGAGGTACAGGGCAAATTGAAGGAGACCTTCAAAAAGCAGTATAAGCTGACCACATGGGTGGAGGTGCAGATACGGTATAAGACTGTGTGGGTCATGACTCCCGCAGGAATCCCAGTCCCCACGCAGGTGCCCTACGAGTACCGCATCTTCCACACCAAGCTGGTGAACCGTGGCTTGGAGGTGGTCATCCGGGAGGAACTGAACAACGACCAATGGAAACGGTACGAGATCTTTCAAGACACCTTGGGCGGCAGACCCTACCTGTTCAACGGCGGACTGCCGCCCGGTGGCTCCGATGGCTCCGGCGCACCGGGCATCGACTATCAGGTACCGGCAGAAGCCCTGACCGACAGCGAATTTGCAGCCATCTACAAGGAAGCCCAAAAGTATGTGGGTACGCCCTATGTGTGGGGCGGTTCCACCCCTGAAACCGGCTTTGATTGCAGCGGCTATGTCTGCTGGGTCTACAACCAGAACGGCTACGATGTGGGCAGAACCACCGCCAACGGATTATGGCAGAAAAGCCAGCACATTTCCGAAGCAGAAGCAAAGCCCGGAGATTTGGTCTTTTTCAAAGGCACCTACGACACCCCCGGCGTTTCCCACGTCGGCATTTATGTGGGCAATTCCGTGATGTTGCACTGTGGCGACCCTATTTCTTACACCAACCTCAATTCGAGTTATTGGCAGCAGCATTTCTATTGTTACGGGCGTCTGCCTTGACGCCAGAAAGGAGTTTTGACTATGGCAAACAAACTTGACCGTATCGAAAAGGACATTGAGAAAACCAAGGCCAAGATCGCGGAGCTACAAAAGCAGCTTCGTGAGCTGGAAGCGGCAAAGACCGAGCAGGAGAATTTGCAGATCATCCAGCTTGTGCGCGGCCTGAACATGAATCCGGAGGAATTTGCGGCGTTCCTGCGCGGCGGCGCTTTGCAGAGCGCCCCGGCCCCGCAGCCGGATTTTGAACAGGAGGACAATGCCAATGAAGAATAAGATCATTCGCACGTTTACCGTGACGCTGGCCGCCGTGCTTTGCCTGACGGCCTTTTCCACCACCGCGTTTGCCGGTGGCACTGACCCCAACCCGGAGCCTTTGCCGGAAACCACCGAGGCACCGCAGGAGGAAGAACCCACCACCGGCGGCATGGAGCCGAAGGGCGTACCTGTTACCCCGGAGGGCAATGCAACACTGGTGGATGATTTTTATGGGGATAAGCAGCTTATCACCGTTACCACCAAGGCGGGCAACTACTTTTATATCCTGATCGACCGCGCCAACGAGGACAAGGAAACCGCCGTTCACTTCCTCAACCAAGTGGACGACGCTGACCTGCAAGCTCTGTTGGAGGACGGCAAAGCCGCCCCGGAAACCTGTACCTGTACGACCAAGTGCGCGGCGGGAGCCGTCAACACGAATTGCCCGGTATGTAAAACCAATATGACCGAGTGTACCGGCCCGGAGCCGGAACCGCAGGAGCCGGAGGAAACCGAGCAGCCGCAGGAAGGTGAAGCGAAAGGCAGCGGCATGGGCGGCCTTGTCGTGTTCCTTGTGGTGGCCCTGATCGGCGGCGCGGCTCTCTACTTCTTCAAGTTTAAGAAGCCCAAGGCCGACACCAAGGGCGGCGACGAGCTGGACGAATACGATTTTGGCGAGGACGAGGACGACGAGGACGAACCGACCCCGGAGGACGAGGAACCCGCGCAGGATAAGGAGGAATAAGGAATGAGTATTCAGTTGGTAATTGCAGAGAAACCGAGCGTCGCCCGCAGCATTGCGGGCGTCATCGGAGCCAACAAGAAACAGGACGGCTATATGGAGGGCAACGGTTATCTGGTAGGCTGGTGCGTGGGACACTTAGCCGGACTTGCAGACGCTTCCCATTACGGGGACTATAAAAAATGGCGTTATGAGGATTTACCTATCCTGCCAGAAACATGGCAGACCGTAATTGCCCCGGACAAAAAAGAACCCTTTGACACTCTTAAAAAACTAATGGAGCGTGAGGACGTGACCGAGCTTATCTGCGCCACGGACGCAGGACGTGAGGGAGAACTTATCTTCCACTTTGTCTATGAAAAAGCTGGGTGTCAAAAACCGTTCTATCGGTTGTGGATCAGCAGCATGGAGGAAAGCGCAATCAAGAAAGGATTTAAAGATTTGAGAGCCGGGCATGATTACGACAACCTTTACCAATCTGCATTATGCCGAGCAAAGGCTGACTGGCTAATCGGTATCAATGCGACCCGTCTTTTCTCTGTCCTTTACAATCATACCTTGAATGTGGGACGGGTACAGACCCCTACCCTCTCCCTTTTGGTGGAGCGTGACAACGCTATCCAGAGCTTTGAAAAGAAAAAATATTATGTGGTACATATTGGGAACGGAAAGCTGGAAGCCGTAAGCCCACCGTACACAGAAAAAGCCGAAGCGGAAAAGCTACGGGCTGCTTGTGACGGGCAGACGGCTACCTGTACGTCATATCAGAAGGAAAATAAAACCGAGAACCCGCCTAAATTGTTTGACCTTACTTCACTTCAAAGGGAAGCAAACAGACTTTACGGATATACAGCAAAGCAGACCCTTGATTATACCCAATCACTCTATGAGAAAAAGCTCTGCACCTATCCCAGAACCGACAGCCAATATTTAACGGACGATATGCTCCCTACCGTGAAAAATTTAATATCGGGATTGTTTGATGTGCTGACCTTTGCAAAGGGGATTGACCTCCCCCCGGATATTCCCCGTATCTTAAACAGCAAAAAGGTATCAGACCACCACGCTATCATTCCCACCGCCGAAGCCATAAAGACCGCCCCTGCCGCCCTGCCGGAAAATGAAAGAAATATCCTGTTTTTAATTGCGGCAAAGTTGCTTATGGCAGTTGCACAGCCCTTTGAATATGAAACCGTGACCGCTTCTTTTTCCTGCGGTGGAATGACTTTTGCGGCAAAGGGAAAAACTGTTAAGAAAGAGGGCTACAAAGAGTTAGAACGCCGTTTTCACTCCACCTTAAAGGAGCAGACAGAGAATAAGAAAAATAAGGACGTTTCCCTGCCGGAGCTTAGTGAGGGACAGACCTTTCCTGCAATGGCAGCGAAGCTTTCCGAACATGACAGCACCCCGCCCAAACCTTATACGGAAGCTATATGCTGTGAAAGGGGGATAAGAAATCGCCCATAGAAAGGAGAGTTTTTCAATGAAAGCAAAGAAAACGGACAACGGCAAGATAACCGCACTATACGAGCGTCTTTCCCGCGACGACGACCTCACAGGCGACAGTAACAGTATAATCAATCAAAAGAAGCTGCTTGAAGATTATGCAAGGGAACATGGCTTTACGAATTGTGTCCACTTTACTGATGACGGCTGGTCTGGCGCAAACTTTGACCGCCCTAATTGGAAACGCATGATTGCAGCCATAGAAGCCGGAGAGGTTTCCCATGTGCTGGTAAAGGATTTGAGCCGCGTTGGTAGAGATTATCTGCAAGTGGGTTTTTATACCGAAGTTATGTTTAGAGAGCATGGCGTTCGCTTCGTTGCCATTGCAAACGGCGTTGACAGCGACAAGCGCGAAAGCAGCGAGTTTGCACCCTTTTTGAACATTATGAATGAGTGGTATGTTCGGGACTCAAGCCGCAAAATCAAAAGCGTTCTCCGGGCAAAGGGAATGTCTGGCATACACACTAATTCCATTGGTATTTATGGGTACAAGAAAGACCCTAACGACAAAAACCATTGGATTGTTGATGATGAAGCCGCCGAGGTTGTTCGCCGGATTTACCGCATGGCGATAGAGGGAAAAGGCCCGTATGAAATCGCTCGTATTCTTGCTTCGGAAAAAGTTGAAAGACCGTCCTACTACCTTGCACAGCGCGGTTTAGGCAAACATAAAACCAGTTACAACCCCGACGAGCCATACACATGGCGCGGCGGCACAGTTGCAGATATTCTATCCAAGCCGGAATATATCGGGCATACGGTAAACTTTCGGACTTATAAGGAGAGCTACAAGGACAAACACTCCAAAATGACACCAAAAGAGGATTTAGTCATTTTTGAGAATACGCAGGAAGCAATTATTGACAAGGAAACATGGGAGCGCGTTCAGACCTTGCGAAAGACAATCCGTAGGACAGATACCATAGGCACAGCAAATCCCTTAACAGGCTTGATGTTCTGTGCTGATTGCGGGGCGAAGATGTATAACCACAGGGGCAAGGCTGGCAATGCGCGGGATTGGGCTGGGCGACCAACTGGAAAGAAACGTCCAGACCGCGACGAATACAACTGTTCCCGTTATGATTTAGGCAATCAACACTTTGATGATTATTGCACCACACACCTTATCCGTACTGCCGTTGTTAATGAATTACTGCTTGAAGCGATAAAGGAAGTTTGCGACTATGCACAGAACAACGAAGCCGAGTTTATGGCGCAAGTCTGTTCCGCTTCCGAGGACAGACAGGCAAAAACGGCTAAAGCTATCCGACAGAGGAAACAGCGCAGCGAAAAGCGCACCGACGAATTGAGCCGCTTAATTCGCAAGCTCTATGAGGACAATGTAAATGGGCGGCTTTCAGACAAGCTCTTTGAACAAATGTTGCATGATTTTGAAGCCGAGTTAGAGGGCTTGACCGATAGTATCACACAAGACCAGCAGGAGCTTGACCGCATAAGCAGGGAAACCGTCAATGCCGAGAAGTTTCTTGCCCTTGTCAAAAAATATACGGATTTTTCCGAACTCACCCCCGCAATGATAAATGAGTTTGTTGAAAAAATCCTTGTTCATCAAGCCGAGGGCAAAGGCGCAAGCCGTACACAGGAAGTCGAGATTTTCTTTAACTTTATCGGCAAGGTAGAAATCCCGCGCAAAGAAATTGAACTAACAGAGGAAGAAAAGGCAGCATTAGCGGAACAGGAACGACGCAGGGCGAAGAAAGCCGAGTATAACCGCCGCTATATGGAGAAGAAGCGCAGACAATGGAAAGAGCAACAGGAACGGGAGAAAGAACAGCAGGAAGCTCTTGAATTACCCGCTGCTTCCACCGAGAAAGGAGAACGCATAGCATGAGAATACTCATTGACAATGGCAACACCCCCGCCGCCCCGCGCCCGTATATCGGGCATTACGGGCGGTTGCGGAAAGCCTACCTTGAACAGTACCGCCCCGACCTCTACACCGCCCTTGTCGCAAATGAGAAGCTGCATGAGCATTGCGCCGAGATTGACGAAGCCGCCCGGAGCCGGATTGACCTTATCATGCCGCAGCTTGCAAGGAGCGCGGGAGCTACCGAAGCACTCAAAGCTACCGACCCCATGAAATGGGTGGGACTGATGAACGCTTGCAGGGCGCAAGCGGAGGAAATCGCCAAGTTTGAGCTAATCTATGTTTGACGGTCAAGAGCCGGAAAAAACAGAAATCTTGCGATAACAGCCGCCCCGACGA
>OHHH01000809.1_pt1 | contig 10378 bp, 9 predicted proteins | sample 1567951 | NCBI WGS metagenome assembly OHHH01 (sample SAMEA3879550, study PRJEB24766) | human gut metagenome | biome: human-associated habitat; feature: feces | place: USA | collected 1985/1987 | reverse complement strand
GTCACCGCTCTGGAACTCAGCCATAAGCTTTGTCTGCGCCGACTGGTTGAAGTAAGCGTCAAGGTTGTCGTCGCTGTACACCGCAGGCAGATAGCTGACACGGACATAGACCTCGCCGTCGCCGTTGAAGTCCTCGCAGTAGGGTTCGAGAAGCTTTTCGATATCGCCCGTGCGGAAGTCAAGCTCCGAGTCGGAAGCCATTATCATTATCGCAACATCGGGCTTTTTGTTGGTGACGATATCCCTTATAAGGAAAAATGCCAGCAGGACAATTATCACGCCGACTATAACAGCGATCTTATTATGGTAGAAAAAGTTGCTTATCTTCTCCCAAACAGTGTATTCCTTGACAGGTTCGGCTTCGTGAGGGATATCCTCATCGGAGATGATGCCTTGTTTGAGCTTCATAAGCTCGATGCGGTCACGTTCAAGCTTTTTCTCATAGCGTTCACGTTCAAGACGTTCCTTTTCGGCACGCTCCTTTTCACGCTCCGCTTCGGCTTCAAGCTCCTCCCGGTGCTGTTTTTCGTTTATCCGGCGCATATTTTCGAGAACGGAGACCTTTCCGCTTACCTCGGTCTTTTCGCCGGATTCATCATTTTTTATATCATTGCTTTTTTCTTCGGACATAGCTTTCTCCTATGATTTAAAATATACTATTATAAAATTTTAAGTCATTTTTCCGTTCAAGTCAAGGGTGAAGCCGAAAGTTTCAGTAAACTTTCATACATCAGAACAATTCCGTAAGCGAAGAAAGGCTGTTTATCTCTGCATCAAAACGGTCAGCCGAACCGAAACCGTAAGCCGCATGGATAAATTTTGCGCCTGCATAATATGCGCTGTCGCAGTCGCCCTGAGTATCTCCGACATAGACTGCATTTTTAAGTCCGTTCCGTTCAATAATAAGCTTGATGTTGTCTCCCTTTTTAAAGAGATTATCGCCCCAGCAGATATGGTCGGTGAAGTATTTTTCAAGCTTGTAATGCTTTAAGAAGCACTCGATATAGCCGCACTGACAGTTGCTGACGATAAAAAGGGGACAGCGCTCTTTGAGATACGCAAAGGTCTCCTCGGCTCTGTCGTAAATTTCGCCGCCGTGTTCGGCAAGATAGTCATTCTCGTGCGAAGCGCAAAGCTCCATTATCTCCATGCGGCGTTCCTGCGGATATTTCCCGAAAAATTTATCGGCGATAACGTCCATCGTCAGACCCATTATGCTCTGTATGTCAGTATGCGTTATTCTTACGTCAATGTTATTTTGTGCAAGTGCTTCATTCCACGAATCGGCAACGCCCTTTGAGCTGTCCCAGAGCGTTCCGTCAACATCAAATATGATACCGTCTGCGTTCATTTTTCCTATCCTTTCGGCTTCCTTATTTCATACATTATTATATAGTATAAACCCAAAGCTGTCAATATCAATGTCGTGGTGCTTTTGGCGGAGAAAACAAACGACAAACATTTTGCCTTAAATCCGTATGCCCGAAAACGGGCGAATATGGGATACGCCCTACGGAAAATTGTTGCTTTTACTCACATACTTCACCGCCGTTCATACTGCGTTTATCCATTCATACTGCATTGAAGCTTCAAATCCACTCACTTCGTTCGCGGATTTTTGCTTCAAGGATAGATTGTTTGAAGAAAATAGTGTTGGCGCAATTCACATTTTATAGTTTTACAAACTTGATTTCTCATATTCGTTTTACCTTTTTTGTGTGAATTGCGCCTTTTTTAGCCGTTATTGATTTCGCTATTGCGGCAATACTTGATGCTGTTAGTTTAAGGAGTTTCGCTTCTGCGGAAGCGACCAAGGGCTTTGCCCTCTGGACACCCACAAGCCTTTGAAAAGGCTTGACCTAAACTTTAATTGGCTTCGCAACGCCAAACATATTTTAGCTATGCCAATAATTCCGAATTCCGCATTCCGAATTCCGAATTTAATAATTTCCTTCAAACATTATTGCATTTACAGCGAAAGTTTGGTATAATTAGTACATTGAATATTTTTCCTAAAAATCGGAAAGGAACGATAATATATGAAGAAAACAAAGCGCATCTCCGCTTTTATTGCGGCACTGATATGCATTTCTTTGCTCGGCGGCTGCGGAAACAAGACCGACGATGCAGGCTCTTCCGAAACGAGTGAGGCAACAGCAGTTGTTACTACCGCTGTTTCGGTCGATGAAACCGCTGTTGACCCGAGTGTACCGTTCGACCTTGAGGGCGGCGTTACCGACAAGATGTACAACCGTGCGCTGCTCAACGAGGGCAACACCTCCCGTCTTGCGGCGGCTATGGAAAAGGCGAAAAAGGGCGAGAGCATCACCGTTGCCACTATCGGCGGCTCTATCACGCAGGGAACAGCGGCTTCAAGCACGAACAACTGCTACGCTTCGAGATTTTTCTCTTGGTGGCAGGAAAAGTTCCCCGAGTGCGAGGTCAACACTGTAAACGCAGGTATCGGCGGAACGGACTCCTACCTTGGTGTTCACCGTGCGGATGAGCAGCTTCTTTCCTATGCTCCCGATGTTGTTATCATCGAATTTTCGGTAAACGACACGGATGCGGTCATGAACAAATACTCCTACGACAGCCTTGTGCGCAAGGTTCTTTCCGCTGAAAACGAACCTGCTGTCATTCTCCTTTTCACCACGCAGGAGGACGGAACGAGCCTGCAGGACGTTCACAGGGAGATAGGTGCAGCTTACGATCTGCCAATGATAAGCTACCGTGAAGCTGTTTATCCCGAGGTTGCGGCAGGAACTATCAACTGGAAGGATATTTCCCCCGACAACATTCACCCGAATGATATCGGTCACGGTATCATCGGTCAGCTTCTTTCACGCTATCTTGACGGAATTTACGACTCCGACACGGCTTCTCTTGCCGCTGAAGTAACGGCATTTGATGCGGAGGGCTGCACTAACGATTACTACAAGAACGCCAAGCTTGTCAATGCTTCGCAGATCGAATTTACCGCCGACGGCTTCGAGGTCGGTCAGAACAAGGTCTACTCACAGTTCCCCGAAAACTGGATATCCGAGGGCGGCGGAACGCTTTCATTCGATGTTGAATGTCAGAACATCGGCATACTTTATCTTAAAACTACCGACGGCAAGAGCGGCACATACGAAGTTTATGTTGACGGCGAGCGCAAGGGCAAGCTCGAGGGCGACTTCTCGGGCGGCTGGGGAAATTACGCTTTCCCGAAGCAGGTCCTTCTTGCAAAGGACACCGAAAAGCACACAGTCGAAATAAAACCTGCCGAGGGTTCGGAAAGCAAGGGCATCACGATCCTTGCAATAATGGAAAGCTAAGGAGAATAAAGCTATGAATATCAATGAAAATGAGCTTATAAAACTTTACGGTGAAGATCAGCTTGACCGCCAGAAAGCACGTTACAAAGCTGCTGAGGAAAGCTTTGTCAAGGAATTTGGCGAGCAGAGCGGCGTGAGAGTTTTCTCCGCTTCCGGCAGAACAGAGGTAAGCGGCAACCACACCGACCACAATCACGGCAAGGTGCTTGCGGCAAGTGTAAACCTTGACGTTATCGCCGTTGTAGAGCCTACAGACGACAACATCATCACGATAAAGAGCGAGGGCTTCCCCGAAGATTCGGTTGACATATCTGACCTTTCTGTTCACGAGGATGAAAAAAATTCATCTGCCGCTCTTATAAGAGGTGTTGCCGCCGGTTTCAAGAACAACGGTTTGAATATAGGCGGTTTCAAAGCTTACACTACATCAAACGTTATGAAAGGCTCCGGTCTTTCAAGCTCTGCGGCTTTTGAGGTACTTATAGGAAATATACTTTCGGGCATATATAACGCAGGCGGTATCAGTGCGGTGAAAATCGCTCAGATAGCGCAGTACGCCGAGAACGAATATTTCGGCAAGCCCAGCGGACTTATGGATCAGATGGCAAGCTCGGTAGGCGGTTTCGTTGCTATCGACTTCAAAAACACACAGGCGCCTATCATCGAGAATATCCCCGTTGATTTCTCGTCATACGGACACGCACTGTGCATAATTGATACAAAGGCAGACCACGCCGACCTTACAGACGAATATGCCGCTATCCCCCGTGAGATGAAAGCTATAGCAGGCTACTTCTCCGCAGAATATCTGCGTGAAATCTCCCGTGCGGATGTAATACTCAATATGGGTATCTTAAGGCAGAAGTACGGCGACCGTGCCGTTTTGCGTGCGCTCCATTTCTTTGAGGAAAACGAGCGTGTGGACAAGCTGGTGCATTCGCTGAAGCATCAGCATTTTGATGATTTCCTAAGTTCGATAAACGAAAGCGGAAACTCAAGCTACAAGTACTTACAGAATATTTTTGCCGTTTCGGACTATACGCATCAGGCGGTAGGCATCGCACTGAACGTTGCGGAACACGCTCTTACAAGAAAGGGTGCGTGCAGAGTTCACGGCGGAGGTTTTGCGGGTACTATTCAGGCATTCGTTCCGCAGGATATTTTAAAGAGCTTTATCGTTGATATAGAAAAGGTATTCGGTGCAGGAAGCTGTCACGTTCTTTCTATTCGTCCCGTCGGAGGTACTGAGGTGGAGATCTGATTGCGGCGGGTAAAACAAAACAGCCCTTTCGGGCTGTAATGTATATCGTCAGATGACAAACTCCTCATACTCATACTTATGCAACTTGTCCACAAGGGCGGTTACGGCGATGCCGTTTTCGAGGTACTCCTCGCTCAGCACCTTTCCGTGTGAGTGGAGAGCCGCCGCAAGTCCCGACTTGTCATACGGTATCAGCATTTCCATACGGCTTACCTTGTCGGTAAGATTATCCGATATGGCTTTCAGCAGTTCGTCAAATCCCGTGCCGTTCTTTGCGGAAATCATTACGGTATTTTCTGCGGGCGGCAGTTCATAATCGAGCTTGTCACATTTATTGAGAACGGTTATTACCGGTATTTCGCCGCAGCCAAGCTCCGACAGCAGAGAAAGCGTTGTTTGTGCTTTTTCTCTTGCCTCAGGATCGGACGCATCGCAGACGTGCAGGATAATATCCGCACTTGCCGCCTCCTCAAGCGTTGACTTGAACGCTTCTACAAGGTGGTGAGGAAGCCGTCTTATAAGCCCTACGGTATCTACAAGCGTAAGACTTCTTCCGTCGGGCAGTTCTATTGCCCTTGAGGTAAGATCCAGCGTTGCGAACAGCTTGTCCTCCGCAAGAACACCTGCGCCTGTAAGTGCATTGAGCAGGGTCGATTTTCCGGCATTCGTATATCCTACGATAGCGCCGACGCATACGCTGTCTTTCTTACGGCGGCGACGTGACAGATCACGGCGTTTTTCAAGCTCTTTAAGCTCATCGCTGAGTTTATCTATTCTGCGTCTTATGTGACGGCGATCGGTTTCAAGCTGGGTTTCACCCGGTCCTCTCGTTCCTATACCGCCGCCAAGACGTGACAATGACGTACCTATTCCCATAAGGCGTGGCAGACGGTATTTAAGCTGAGCCAGTTCAACCTGAAGCTTTCCCTCGTTTGTCACTGCCCTGCCGGCGAATATGTCAAGGATAAGCATTGTGCGGTCGATAACACGCACCGAGGTTATATCCTCGATATTGCGTATCTGGCTTGAGCTTAGCTCCATATCAAATATAATAAGCTGTGCGTCAAGATCCTTTGCGGCGGCACTGAGTTCTTCGATCTTGCCCTCGCCCAGAATTGTCGCACTTTCGATAGCAGGACGTTTCTGAATAATACGGCACACTGTCACCGCACCTGCGGTTTCAGCCAGTTCTTCAAGCTCGTCCATAGATATTTCCGCATCATATTCGCCGGTATCTACTCCTGCGAGTATGGCACGGGTCGATTCGTTTTCCTTTAAGATCGGATTGTTTACGGTTGATTCGTTCATACTGTTCCTTTCTGATTGTTAATAATAAAGTAAATTTATGCGGTAATCCGCAAAAGGTGGTAATCTTTATGAAGTTCAAAGAATACGACGTAATAATTGTCGGCACAGGCGTTTCAGGTCTTTATGCCGCACTCAACCTTGACAGCAGTATGCAGATACTTATGCTCTCAAAGCGTGAGCTGACGCTGTGCAACTCGGCTCTCGCACAGGGCGGTGTCGCTGCTGTAATGGACACGTCAAACGACAACTACGAGCTGCACATCAAGGATACTCTTATAGCCGGCGGCTACAAGAACAATATCGACAATGTACGCATACTTGTCGAGCAGGGACCGAAGGACGTTAAGAATCTGCTCAATTACGGAGTTGACTTTGACAGAAAGCAGGACGGCTCTATCGACCTTACCCTTGAGGGCGGTCACTGCCGTCACAGAATCGCTCATCACAAGGACAGCACCGGCTTTGAGATAGTTACTTCGCTTATCGAGGGTGTAAAGAAGCTGTCCAATGTCACAATTCTTGAAAACACTCACCTGCTCGGTCTTACCAAGCGAGGCGACGATTTCCTGTTTGATGTGCTTCACGAAGGAAAGCACAGCTATTATACCACAAAGAACACCATACTTGCAACAGGCGGTATAGGCAGAGTTTACGATTATACCACAAACTCTGCGATAGCAACGGGCGACGGCATACAGTTTGCTTATAATATGGGGGCTGATATTCAGCATTTAAGCTATGTGCAGTTCCACCCCACAGCCTTTGCCGACCACGAAAACCGTGAGTGCTTCCTTGTATCCGAGGCGGTACGAGGCGAGGGCGCATATCTGCTCAACTGCAACAAGGAACGTTTCATGCACAAGTACGAGCCTGAACGTAAGGAACTTGCTCCCCGTGACGTAGTTTCAAAGGATATGATGAAAGAGCAGAAGGAAACGGGCAGTGACAAATTCTATCTTGATATTTCGTACAAGGATCCCGAATTTATCAAAAACCGCTTCCCTATGATATATAACAAGGTTCTTGAAAAGGGCTACGATATGACCAAAGAGCCTATCCCGATATACCCCTGCCAGCACTATCTTATGGGTGGTATCGGCGTAAACGGACACGGCGCTACGAATGTAAAGGGCTTATATGCCGCAGGAGAATGTGCGCATACCGGCGTCCACGGCATCAACCGCCTTGCAAGCAATTCTCTGCTTGAAGCGCTGGTATTCAGCCGTCTTATCGCAGAGGACATAAACAAGAACAATACCCACAGAGAGCTTGGAACGCTTGAGGCTGATTATCACTCGCCCGACGGCAAGCCGCTCCCTAAGGGAATACGCACCGAGATAAGACACATAATGCAACGTTCTTATTTCGTTGTACCCGACTATGTTGAGGCGGCAAAGGATATAAAGCGTGTAACGGAACTGAAAAATCTGCTCGATAACGGCGGTTTTGAGGTAACTCCCGACTATATCGAAGCAAAATCACTGACGACAGTTGCTTACATAATCCTCAGCGAAGTAGTCGCAGAGGGAAAGGAAAAGGGCATTATATAATGAAATTATTACAGTTTTACGTTGACGATCTGATAAAAAGAGCGATAACAGAGGATATAAACTACATTGACAGCACCACCGACCTGCTTATTGACGAGGACGATATATCCGAGGCATATTTTGTATCAAAGGCTGACGGCGTCCTTGCGGGAATTGATGTTGCGATGCGTGTGTTCACATTACTTGACGACACTATCGAGATGAATATTCATTTCAAGGACGGCGACGCTATAAAGAAAGGCGATGTTATCGCTGAGTTCAAGGGTCACACCTGCGCTATGCTGAAGGCGGAGCGTACAGCGCTCAATCTTTTACAGCACATGAGCGGTATTGCAAGCTACACAAACAAGTGCGTAAAGGCAGTCGAGGGTACTGATGCTTCTATCGCAGATACGAGAAAAACGCTCCCCGGCTTACGTCCTTTACAGAAATACTCCGTAGTGGCAGGCGGCGGAAGAAACCACCGCTACAATCTTACCGATGCGGCAATGCTCAAGGACAATCACATTGACGCATACGGCGGTATAACACAGGCTGTTACCGCTCTGCGTAAAAAAGCGGGACATATGCTTCAGATTGAGGTCGAGGTGCGTAACTTTGACGAGCTGAATGAGGCGCTTGCGGTAAAGGCAGACGTTATTATGCTTGATAATATGAGCTGTGAGGATATGAAGAAAGCGGTAGAGATAACCGCAGGCAGAGCAAAGCTGGAAGCCAGCGGAAACGTAACGCTCGACAATATCCGTGACGTTGCGCTGACGGGCGTTGATATAATCAGCCTCGGTGCGCTTACTCACAGCGTGACAGCTTTTGATATTTCGATGAAGTGGAAGAAGAAAGCATGACCAACTGTGATTGTTGCGTAAACTATGTTTATGATGATGAGTACGACTGCTACACCTGCCTTGTAAATCTTGACGAGGACGAAATGCGCCGTTTTATAACGGGCGACAACTACAACTGTCCGTATTTCAGAAACGATGATGAATACGAACTTGCAAGAAAGCAGTAACGCTGAAAGGAAAAGCTATGACAAAGATACCGAGAGGTGACAAATCATATATCGGAAAGACTGTCACTGTGACGGTTGACCGACCGATAGGCACGCATCACCCAAAGCACAGGGAGATAGTATATCCGATAAACTACGGCTATGTCGAAGGGCTTCTCGGCGGTGACGGTGAGGAACAGGACGTATATATTCTCGGTGTTGATAAGCCGGTTGACAAGGCAGAGTGTGTTATCATCGCAACTGTTATGCGTACAGACGATAACGAGGACAAGTGGGTAGGAGTACCGTCTGAGCTTGTCGGCTCTGAGCTTTGCTGTGAGTGCAATATAGTAAACGCCGTTCATTTTCAGGAGCAGTTCCATACCTCTGAGATATTCGCCTTATATGAAAAGACCTGCGGTGCGGTAATGTACACAGGGGACGGCGGTGACCGCAGATATTTTCTTATCAAGAACAACAGCGGTCATATCGGCTTTCCGAAGGGTCACATCGAGTACGGCGAAAATGAGCGTGAGACCGCTCTGCGTGAGGTTTTCGAGGAGTGCGGACTTGAGGCGGAATTAGATGAAGATTTCCGTGCGGAGTACACATTCCACACGCTTGATAACACCGAAAAGACAAGCGTATTCTTTGCAGGAAGGTTTGACAGGGATGCCGCCGTGAAGATTCAACAGGAAGAGGTAATAGGCGACTGGCTGTTAAGCTACGGGGAGGCTATGAACAAGCTGAACTGGGAGCAGGACAAGGCGATTTTAAAAGCCTGCGAGGAATATCTTAACGGAAACTGCAAGTAAATTATTTATAAAAACCGCCTCTGATGCTGAATCCGAGGCGGTTTATCATTATGTATATAAGTATTACTGCTTTATTTTTCTTCTTCCTTTTCTTCCAATGTGATAATTATAAATGCCGTAGTCATAAACACGGCGCAAATCATCACAGCCCACTGATTTATAGCTGTCACGCACAGATCGCCTGCGACAGCGCCGATGGCGAACATTGCGTTTATGCTGAAAAGAAGCAGACCTTTTCTGAGATCGTCCCTGTTTTTGTGAGCGACATATTCGCATATAGATGAAGCCGCTGTTCTCATATTGCCTATACACATTGTAGTGGCGCAGGCATAGCTCTGCGGATATGCGCCTCTTATGCTTATCTTTCTGAATGCTTCTACCTGTGCGCCGCAGGCAAGAGAAATAATGCAGTTGCAAAGGATATTAAGCTCATACGGTATAAATGCCGCCGCAAAGAGTGCCGCCGCCTCGAACAGAATAACTATCTGCCGTCTGTGGAGCGCTCTGCCCTTGAAGATATGGTGTACCGTCTGTGCAAGCACAACACCTGCTATAAAAGCCATTACGGGAGCAAAATATCTGAGGGCGACAACAAAATTGCCTTTTGCCAGATTTACTGCCATAAGAAGAATATTTCCCGTCTGGGCGTTGGCGAATACCTCTCCCCTGCACATATAGGAGTATGCGTCCATAAATCCTCCGGACATTGCAAGAATGTATACAAGCACCATTGAATTTTCGCAGACGCTGATTTTCTTTTTCATAACATCACCGATAGTAATTGTATCACAATGCCGCCGTACATTCCATTGTTATTTGCAACAAAAATTACTGCCTGCACGGTAAATATAGATGTAAAAATTGAACGGACTGCAAAAGCAGCCCGTTCAGCGTGTAGAAAAAGTATTTTGTTTAATGTGCTTCTGCTATATCATTCAGAACCGGCTACGATAGTAAGTTACCGATAGTTCTTTTTGTCGGACAGCACTTCTCGGGTTCGCTATTCAAATTAATACACTTGTCAATATGAAAGAGGGAGACAACCAAAGGGAGCAGGGAGAGGGACTGCCGCCCCTATCCCTGTCCCTTAGGTTTTCTCCCAAATCAGTTATTCCTCTTGAGCGACGTGAGGA
>OHHH01000807.1_pt1 | contig 10389 bp, 7 predicted proteins | sample 1567951 | NCBI WGS metagenome assembly OHHH01 (sample SAMEA3879550, study PRJEB24766) | human gut metagenome | biome: human-associated habitat; feature: feces | place: USA | collected 1985/1987 | reverse complement strand
TGTAACAAAACGGTTGTAGGTATCGTGGTCGGCTTTAAGTCCAAACGAAAGCACTCCGCCGAACCCGTTTTTCATCTGCTTAACTGCAACATCGTGATTCGGGTGATCCTCAAGTCCCGGATATGCAACAAAGCTTACACCTTTGACCGTTTTCAGATAACGAGCAACCTTGAGGGCATTTTCGTTGTGCTGTTTCATACGCAACGGAAGTGTTACCGAGCCTCTCATAATCAGCCATGCATTGAACGGGCTGATTGTTGCGCCAAGGTTAATCTGCGACTGCGCACGAATAATGTCGAGGTATTCTTTTTTGCCGATTATTGCACCTCCCATTGCATCACCGTGACCGTTGATGTACTTTGTAAGGCTTTCAACGGTAAAGTCTGCACCGAGTTCAATCGGTCTTTGGTTGAACGGAGAAGCAAATGTGTTGTCAACCGACAAAAGTGCGCCGTTTGCATGGGCAAGCTCTGCAATCTTTTCAATGTCGGAAATTGAAAGAGTAGGATTGCCCGGTGTTTCAATGTGAATGAGCTTTGTGTTCGGACGGATTGCCGCCTTAACTTTTTCAATGTCGGTTGTGTCAACAATTGTTGTTTCAACACCGAATTTGTCTTTGAGAAGTTCGTTCAGAAGTCTGTAAACCGCAATATATGTTACACTTGAAAATACAACATGGTCACCGCTTTTGAGCAATGCAAAGAAAAGTCCCGACAAAGCCGCAACACCGCTTGCAAGAACAACGCAATCCTCTCCGCCCTCAAGGGACGCAAGCTTTTCCTGAAGATACTGCTGATTTGAACCGCCGTTGCGTGTGTAGAGGTTTTTGCCTGCACTGCTCCAGTTGAGGTCGCTCGGATCATATGGGAGTTCATAGCTGTTTGCCATTGTGATAGGTCTTTTGATTGCTCCTGTTTCGCTGTCAACATCATTGCCCGTGTGAACAGCCCTTGTCTGAAATCCGAACTCATCGCCAAAATTTCTTTTTGCCATAACTGTACTTCCTTTCTTAGCATGATTTTTATGTGCTTGATTATGTATGCGTTTTATTTCTACTATTCCTATGTATTTAGTATGTTTTAATTATAGCACCATTTTTTGCATTGTCAAGATTAATTTTATAAATGGCGAACACGGTTTGCGACCGCCGCCTGTGGCGGACAAAGGGAGCATAGCGCTGTCTGAAATATAGTCGCCAGGCTACCCCTACTGATTCCATATAAAACAAAAATTGCATCAGAACCTTATTCGGGCATCTGATGCAATCTCTTTATCTAACTATCTTCTCGAATTGACAGCGGTGGCACACCGCCGACTGTAATTTTACATTTTAATTTTCAACTTTCAATTCGCAATGCTCATTGCATTACCGAGTTTGCCATAATATATTTTCTGAGCGGTCCCTGCATAATGGATTCAATCTGCTCGGGTTCGTCGGGCAGAAGAATAAGAATCTGATTTGCGGCTCTGACAACATATCCGTCATCGCCGTTTTCATTTTTCAGCTTTTTGCAGTCATTAACAGGGGTTTCACACAAAGCACGGGAAATTATGCTTTTTATTCCCTTTTCATCGTCAAATCCGAGTCCGCCGACAACGAAAACCGCATTCAGTTTTTTGAAAGCGTCTGTAAGTTCATTTCCGAGTTGTTCGGAATCGGTTGCAAAGCAGGTTTTGACGAGTTCAAGGTCAAGCTCGGAAAAGGATTTTTGCAAAGCTCTTTCGCAAAACGAGGTTTTGCGAGCAGCGAAAAATACAAGCCTGCAATTCATTTTCCGTCCTCCTACTGTGCGTTTGCGTATTCGGGTTTCAGCGTTGCCTTGAATTTTGGTGCAATGCTCAAATTAGCCGTTACCTTTGTATAGTCATAGGTGGTGTCCCAACCCTCAAAGGTGTAGGTATAATACTCATCACTCGGTTTTTTCGGTACGGTCTTAGGCACAACCGCCGACTTGCCGTACTCAACCTTTTGCGTTGACAAAGCTGAACCGTCGTAGTTAAGGAAGGTTACATTGCAATAAACCTTTGCCTTTGTTGTAGGCTGTGGCTTTTGCGTTACAACCTGACCTTTTGTATCTGTTGCGGTTGTAGCCTCGGTTTTCTTGGTTACCTTTTGGTTCTTAAAGCTGTAATCTCCGTCATACCAGGTAATCTGACCTTTCTTGTAAGCTGTGTCAAAGTCTGTGACGGTAGGTCTTGTACCGCCGTAGGATGAGTAATAAACCTGCGGCCATACTGCATTCTTATTAAGCGATGCCTTTGAAACATCAACCTTTGTTGACTCGCCCGCTCTTACCTTTCTTGCAACAATAACCGTTCTGAAGTTTGTGAACTCATACGAACAGGTTGAAAGTGTTACAAGCTCATCGTCCTCGTTTACATCAACAGGACAATTAAAGAGTGAACGAACACGGACATTGTAAACATAGTTCATAAAATCCTTGTCATTTTCAAAGTCGCTTATCATATAGTTGAAGAAATCGCCATGTGCGGTAAGAGTGTTTGTCTTGAACACGGAGATGATCTTATAAGTACCTTTGCCCTTTGGAGTGTCAAAACGGAAGGTCGGAACTTCTTTGTAGAAATCGAGATCACCCGTTGTTCCGCCGAACTTCATAAGATCACCGAACATTGAACCGTCCTGAATGTGGTGAGAGTGAAGAACAAGGTTCTTGCCGTCTGTACCCTTTGTTGAACGGTAGTCAACAAATACGCTTCCGAAGCCGTCCCACTCATTCTTGTAGTTATGGTTAAGGTAATACTGTTGCGGTGTGCTGTCTGCCTTATGCCAAAGAACGGGGTAGTCAATGTGGGTATCCTTCATCTGAATCCAGCCGACAATTTCATCGTTAATTTTCAGAAGTTTATCCCAATTGATTGTGTCATCCTTTTTCTTTTCGGGTGTTGTTTCACCGTCATCAACGCTGTGAGCAATTCGCTGAATCTCGCCGTTAAGCTCAGCATTTCTCAGGCTGAGGTAAATCATATTGTAGAACAACAGCGAAAGTGCCGTAAGAAACACAAGAAACGAAACAATTACAACGCATTTTCTTGTAACTTCCTTTGAACCGTCACCACGCATAGGAATGAAGTTGTTGACAAAGCCTGTCTTTGCCGGAACAAATTCCCTGTCGCTGAAACCGTTAGGATAGTCAATTGCAGAATTTTCAAAGTTTGACTTTGCTCTTATGCAGGCAAGACAAACCATATCTTCGGGATTTTCACCGGCAAGAGCCGACTTTGGAAGAACGGCAACCTGAATACCACGGTACATAAAGCAGTAGCCACGATAGCCGTTGCCCATATCTTTAAGACTGAAAATTCTTGACTTTTTACGGAACATTCTGTACTTGTCCTCAAGCTGTTCCATCTCTTCCTTGTCTGCCTTACGCTTTTTGGCATCGAGAAAATCAAGATTTCTCTTTCGCCAATAGTCCTTCGGCACGGGAGTATTCTCATACTTCTCGGATGCCGCAACAACCTCGGCAAACTTTTTGCGAAACGATGTGCTGTCCTTTGTTGTAAGAGCCTCTGCAATCACAACCTGATCAGGCGCTTTTTCGCTTTTCGCAAGCTCGTTAAGTGCAGAAATAATTTTAGAATATGAAGGTGAAACGCTTTTTACTTTGGTTACGGAAAAGCCGTTTTGTTCAAGCTTTTTTGCAATTTCACCGCTTGTTTGAGAAAGGTCAGCGGAATTTTTGCCCGTTAAGGAAAAAATCTCAACATCCATATCAATTCCCCTTTCAATCGTTTGATTATTCATCATCAGCCGAAATTCTTGTAACTTTTAGGTTCTGAAGAGCCTCCTCAACAAGAGGTCCGAAGTTCGGCTTTTCCTGAGCCTCTTTTACATATTTGAGAACAGGTCTTGTACGGGGATGCTTTGGTGTGAACACGGTACAGCAGTCCTCATACGGCAGAATGGATGTTTCATAAGTACCGATTTTTTCGGAAATATCAATGATATCCAGTTTGTCAAACGCGATTAAAGGTCTGTAAACCGGCAGTTCGCATACCTCGTTGGTCGCTGCTAAGCTCTGCATGGTCTGGGATGCCACCTGGCCGATGCTTTCGCCGGTAATAAGTCCCAGGCACTCTGTTTCCTGTGCAATCTTTTCTGCAATCTTCATCATATAGCGGCGCATGATAATGGTCAGCTCCTCATGCGGGCACTTTTCATAGATGTACAGCTGGATATCCGTAAAGTTGATGATATGCAGGTAAATCGGTCCGGTGTAACGGGACACGATTTTGGCAAGGTCGATAACCTTCTGCTTTGCTCTCTCGCTGGTGTAGGGCGGCGCATTGAAATAAACCGCATCTATCTTGACGCCTCTCTTGGCAATCATGTAACCGGCTACCGGAGAGTCGATACCGCCGGATAACAGCAGCATCGCCTTTCCGCCCGTACCCACGGGCATGCCTCCGGGTCCCGGAATTGTTTCGGAATAAATATAAATCTTCTCGCGGATTTCCACATTCAGCATGATTTCGGGTTTATGCACATCCACATGCATTTCGGGGAACGCATTGAGGATGGCTTCTCCCAGATCCATATTGATGGTCATGGAATCCTTCGGATAATTTTTTCTGGCTCTTCTGGCGTTGACCTTAAAGGTCTTGTTTTTGTCTGGATATACGCTGTCCAAAAAGGCAATGACATCCTGGCAAAGCTTTTCAAAGCCCTCATCCTCCACGTAAACAACGGGACAGATGGCTGAAATACCGAATACACGCTGCAGATGCTCCACCGTGTCCTCAAAGTCAAAATCCGTCATGGCATCCACATAAATTCTGCCCTGGGTCTTTCTTACCTGAAATTCTCCGTCACATTTTTTCAGGGCATATTTAATCTGGTTTGCCAGCGCATCTTCAAATAAATATCTGTTCTTTCCTTTTACACCGATTTCAGCGTACTTTATCAAAAATGCTTTATACATATATCTCCTCTCGTTTTCAAAAAACGGTGTCTTACCGGCACATATCAGTGTCTCGTGTATTTTCGCAACATAGGGATAATATCATACATTACCTGCAATGTATAGTCCAATTCTTCCCGGGTGGTGTAGACTGACATGCTGAAACGCAGTGTGGAGTCTAAGAACTCCTCCGGAAGCTTAATCGCTTTCATGGTTGCCGAACCTGCGGTATGGGGTTTATTGGAGGAGCAGGCGCTGCCCGCCGATACATAAATCCCCTTATCCTCCAGCGCATGCAGAAGCACTTCGCTGCGGACTCCCGCTACGGAAAGGCTGACAATATGGGGCGCGCCCTCCATGCCCTCCGGGTTGTTGATCCGGATGTCGGGGATTTTCCTGAGTCCCTCACAGAAATAATCTTTCAGGCTGTAAAGTCTTTCCGCATCTTCTTCCAGATGGTTGTAAAGCATTTCTGCCGCCTTTGCCATACCCGCAATGCCTGGCACGTTTTCGGTACCGGAACGCAGGTTTTTCTGCTGGCCGCCGCCGTAAATAATGTTGTGGATTTTTACTTTTTCTCCGATATACAGGAAACCGACGCCCTTAGGGCCGTGAATTTTGTGACCGCTTACAGACAAGAGGTCAATGCCCATACGTTTGGGGTAAATGCGGTATTTGCCGAAGCCCTGCACCGCATCCACATGGAACAAGGTGGACGGGTTCGTGCTCTTAATAAGTCTGCCCGCTTCCGCAATCGGCTCCACAGCACCGATTTCATTGTTGGTGTGCATTATGGATACTAAAATGGTATCTTTCCGCATGGCATTCTGCAGTTCCTGTAAGGAAATCTGTCCCTTGTCATCAACTGACAGATATGTCACTTCAAATCCCTGGTCCTCTAAATAATGCATCGTCTGCAAAATGGCCGGATGTTCGATTTTCGTGGTAATCAAATGCTTTCCCGCTCTGTAATTTGCCATGGCGCAGCCTATCAGTGCCAGATTATCTGACTCCGTTCCGCCGGAAGTGAAATAAATTTCTTTTTCATTTACCTTCAGAATTTTGGCAAGCGTCTCTCTTCCATACCGGACATATCTCTCTGCCTGCACACCCTTGTTATGCATGCTTGAGGGATTGCCGTAATCTTCACACATGATTTTTGACATCAGTTCCGCTACTTCCGGAAAAGTCCTTGTGGTAGCCGAGTTATCCAGGTATACTTCCATGGTTTTTCTCCTTTTTCCGTCCTATATAACAATATATGCTATTCTTCTTCCAGCTGATACATTATCCACGCCATGACGGTAAGTCCTGCGGTTTCGGTGCGTAAAATGCGCTTTCCGAGGGTAACGGGTTCTATGCCTGCTGCCTTTGCCGCCTCCGCTTCCTCCGGTGCGAATCCACCCTCAGGTCCTATAAACACCGCAATATCGGCACCCTTCGGCAGATTTTCCAGAATCTTTTTTGTGGCGCCCATGCCCTCCGCCAGCTCATAGGGCAGAAGCTTTACTTCCATATTGGATGCCTCTTTTACTGCTTCCGCAAAAGAAATGGGCTCCCTGACAACGGGAATGATGCCGCGCTTGCTCTGCTTGGCGGCCGCTTCCGCAATCGCCTGCCAGCGCTCCGTTTTCTGTCTGCCCTTTTTATCATCCAGCTTCACCACACAGCGTTTCATGGCTACCGGAATGATTTCCGCTACGCCGAGCTCCACGGTTTTCTGGATGATAAGCTCCATCTTGTCCGCCTTGGGAAGCCCCTGATAAAGGTGGACTCTTGACGGAAGCTCCACGCCGTCTTCTTTTATGAAGCGAAGTTCGCAGAGGATGCTCTCCTCGTTCAGTTCTTTAATGCCGCAGCGGTATTCCCTGCCGTCCCCGCCGTTGCTGACGGCAATTTCTTCACCGGGCTTCATGCGCAGTACGTTTTTGATATGGTTCACATCACTGCCCAGAATAACGACAGTATTGTCATTTGTATGTATCTGGGACGGTTCCACGAAAAAATGATACATGTCTGTTTCCTCATTCTGCCGGACTTAATTTAAACGGTATATCTCCCGCTCATCCTTCTGCCCCTGATACTGGGCTACGCCGTAACCGATGGCGCCGCCCATACTGAACAGCATCATCAGCACTAAATTACCGTAATAACCGCCGCTTGCTCCGGCTAAATCATAATAGAATTTCTGGTCCACCAGACATTCTCCGAAGGAAAGCAGGCCATCCCATGCAAAATACAGGGTGGTGGCGCAGTCAAACAGGAATGCCACATAGGTCATGGCAAGAGCAATAACCGCACAGATAACAAGACCCGCTACGGACATCTTGCCTGCCAGCTTTTTATAACCGAAAATAACCGCAAGTCCGAGCAGCACGCCTGCCCACATGGAAACATAACCCAGTCTGGCAATCAGGAAAATAACCAGGGCGCCTACCACGGAACCTGCCAGCGCGCCTAAAATACCCAGCACATAGTTTTCCTTCTTCATGGCAAGTGCGGAAGCCTCCATGCTCATTCGGTTGCGCAGGGAAACCGCTCCTTCGGGACTTAAAATCATATAGTTTCCTTTGGCACGCCATACCTCCGTCATATTGGGCATACCGTTTTCATCGCAGTTTACGCCGCCCTGTGCCATTACATAATCCAAAACGGTACGGAGTGCGGTGGTAATGTTGCCGATGATGGCATTATTCTTCCCCTTTAAGGGCGTGGTAATACTGATACTGTACTGTGCCACAGACACTTCCACGCCCTTCGGCATGGGCAGATTCTGGATTTCAAAGCCGCTGAGCGGTGTTCCCTGTGCGGTTGCCGCCATCAGGCTTATCCAGACCTTCGGCACGTTGTTGGATTGCTGTAAAAGCTGGATGACGGTGGTAAATCCTCTGTGATTGCCGTAAACCACTAATCTTTTGGCATCGTATTTGAGGCCCAATGCCGGAGCTGTTTTTTCCATTACTTTTTTAATGTTTCCCATTTGTGTCCTCCCTCATAATATGAATTTGAATTTCCTTAATTTTTTCTGGCGGTAACGCTGACCCATTCGCCCTGGTAGGTAACGTCAAGAACTTCTAAACCTGCTGCCTTCACCGCATCCACTACGGTCTGCTCCTTGTCGTCAATGATACCGGAGGTAATGTAAATGCCGCCCTTCTTTAACTGGTTCACAATCACCGGGGTCAGAGGCACCAGCACATCCGCTAAAATATTTGCCACTACGATATCGTAGCAGTCATAGCCCACTTTGTCCTGAATTTCCTTATCCGTGATGATGTTGCCGATCATCATTTCAAAGTTGGCGGGATCAATGCCGTTGCTTTCGCAGTTTTCCCGCACCGCGTCCACGGCGCAGATATCAAGGTCCGTACCTACAGCGTGCTTTGCGCCGAACATCAGGGAAAGAATGGCTAAAATGCCGCTTCCGGTCCCCACATCCAAAAGATTTGTTTCCGGTGTCACATACTTTTTCAGCTGGCGGATGCAGAGCTGCGTGGTCTCATGCATACCGGTGCCGAAAGCCGTACCGGGGTCAATGTGCAGCACTAACTTATCCTTATCCTTTACTTCCACCTCCTCCCAGGAAGGGATAACCAGAATATCGTCTATGTAGAACTGGTGGAAATACTGCTTCCAGTTGTTTATCCAGTCAATGTCCTCGGTTTCATCCACGGTGATGCTGCCCTCACCGATGTCCATGAACTGCCTCAGGCTGTCCAGTTCTTCCTTTACCATGGAAAGAATGGCGTCCACGGTGGTATCTTCGCCGTTAAGCGTCAGTCCGCCGTCCTCTTTTTCTTCCACAAAAAAGCTTAGGTACGCAATGCCGTCATCCGCAGGTCCTTCCGGCAGGATGTCCACAAACATCTGCTCCTTTTCCAGAGCGGTAAGCGGCACCTTGTCCTCAATCTGCGCGCCCTCCAGCCCTAAATCATACAGAGAGGAAATGATGATGTCCTCGGCATCAGTAATGGTTTTCACTTTGAATTTTGTCCACTTCATGGGGGAATCCTTTCTTCATCTATGTTTCTTATATGCCTTGCAGTTACTGTATGCAGACCCGCTTCCGCTTGGAAATTACCGCAGCGGTACCTAAGATGTCAAAGAACGCCATCTAAGTACCGGCGGTAACTTACAGTCTTTATACAGTAACTGCAGGGCAATACATAACATATCCTGTATAAAGTCTATACACTATCTTTTTTATTGTATTCTTTTAGGAAATGTCTGTCAATGTATGCTGAGGATATCAAAGTACTTTAACATGCCGGCAGAAGATGGATTCCATGCAGCGAATTGAGCTGGGGACTTCCCCAGCCTTTTCTCTACAATTCTGCAAACTGGAAGTTATCCGCATTTCCACTTCCTTATTGCCTGCTCCACTGGGTCGCCTTCATAAAGCCCGCACAGAAAGCTGAAATTGTTACTGGTTAAAGCAATCACGAATTGAAGTAGACAACTCTTCATATCCTTTCAATATTTCTTCTTTATGTGCCTGCATTTCTTCATTCATTTTTGTATAGTCCAAACAGTTCTGATAACCTGCCTCACCCCAATATAGAACATTTTTGTCGGCATTATATAAAAGTCTGTCAGCACATTCAATGGAGAAATTCTCAGCATTTTCAAACTTTATCGTCTGGTCAGCAGTATATATAATCTCGATAAAGCAGTCTGTATCATTCCAAATTTCACCTTCAGAAGTTTTTTGGATTTCCAGCAAATGACCGCCGCAATTGGAAATCTGACTTGCAAAAGAGCGGTATTGATAGGAATCAATGCTAATGCTCCGTTCTTCTCCCTCAGAATAAACATTGATTTCAGCAATGCTATTTTCGACAGCAGACAGTCCATCCGGTAGCTGTTTTTCATTGTCCCCCACTGCATAAATTCCAATCAAACAAAGTGCAAGGGTCAAACATAGTGTAACAATGGAAACAACTGCTTTTCGGCGATTTGTCTTTCTTTCGCATATGGCGGTACAGACAATATAGCCTGAAAATCCGCCCAAGGTATTGATTAGAAAATCTTCCATTTCCGCATATCTGCCGCCAAACAACTGTAATAGTTCAATCAAGAATGAGATTAAACCGCTAATAATCGCCACCTTTTTCCAATTCCCTCTACAGGAACGAAAAATAAGCGGCAACAAAAAACCAAGAGGAAAAAACAATAAACGGAAGCAAATTATAATTGAAAGGACCATTCAGACTATAACTTAGTGTGAAAATCCCCGTTAGGTTGAGAAGCGTAACGCAGTAAATGCAGAATATTCCCTCAAACATATAATTCCATGAGATAGTTCTGCGTTTTTTGAAAAGATACAGCAACACAAAAATAACAATATAAATTATGATACCTAAGAAAAACGATTCTTTAAGTGCTTGTATACCTTTTATCATATAATTCATACTATCACCTTCCCTCAAGAAATCCCGATTTTTCGTTCTCTGTGACTTCCCAATAA
>OHHH01000806.1_pt1 | contig 10403 bp, 7 predicted proteins | sample 1567951 | NCBI WGS metagenome assembly OHHH01 (sample SAMEA3879550, study PRJEB24766) | human gut metagenome | biome: human-associated habitat; feature: feces | place: USA | collected 1985/1987 | reverse complement strand
CTCCCCAATGGATGAATTGTCCCAGTCCATGCTGACGCCAACGTTCCATATCTGCATCGGTACGGTTACCTATTCTATGAGCTCCATGCTGCAAGGGAATGGATGCCCGTCTTGTCTGTGCTTGTGCCCAAAGGGGCATTGACAGAAATAAAAATAAAATATAAAAACACTTTTTCATGTTTTCGTTCATTTTAAATTTAGTTTTGAGTTAAATGTATAAAAAATCCACCACGAATTAGAGTCCGACATGTTCCTTTGTTTTCTCTTTCGGATCGGACAAATTAAGTCTATTTTTATTTTCCGGTGAATAACTCCATCGAATGGTATCTTCAAGAGTTTTCCCTTGATGATCCACTCGGGCTTCAATTACATTTTCCCCTTTATTCAATGTCACATTTTCAAAAATATAATGTACCGAAGTCTGACTGTTTTCACTTCTGTCCCATTAACAAACAAACGGGGAACACCTACGTTACAATACACCGTTACGGGAGTCACTTCATTCTCACGCTCAGTAGCTCTTCGTTGGGTTATATAAAGCACCGGCTCTTTGCTCCAATTGGCTTTATACCAATAGAAAGGATCTTTCTTTGTTTGTCTATCAAAAGTAACCAACCCCTTCATATTACGTGCCTTTACGCCACCCTGTGCCGTGGCCGGAGTAGCAAAATCAAAAGTATTCCAAATATAAGAAGCTACCAAATAAGGGTGTTTGGAGATTACCCCCCACTGAATTTCGTGAAATTTAGTAGAGAATGTCTCAGGATAAAATTGAGAAAAGTATCTTCCGACTTCGCCTACTGCCTCTTCCTGTTGGTGAATATTGGCCTCGGCACCATACTCAGAGAAAACAACCCGGTAATCTGGGAAATTCTGCTCCATACCTGTTACCCATTTTTCTATGTCGCCAATCTTGCCTCCATACCAACCGAAATAATGATTGATACCTTGAACATCAGCGTTCAGGTTAGACTCTTGATTTACCACAGAATATCCATTGACGGAAGCAGTAAGACGATAAGGATCTTCCGTTTTGGCCAGGTCATTCAATTCGGTGGTCAATGACACGGTATAATTATAAGGAGCGTATACTTCGTTATGAAGTCCCCAAATATAAATGGAAGGATGGTTGTAGTTCTGACGGATCAGCTCCTCCATCTGGGTCAGGGTATTGGCACGGCCGTTGGTCATGTGCATGGTGATGTAGGGGATCTCTGCCCAGATGACAAGGCCCTTTTCGTCGCACAGGTCATAGAAATGCTGTGCGTGCTGGTAGTGCGCCAGCCGGATGGTGTTGGCCCCGATCTCCAGAATGAGGGCAATGTCCTCCTCCATCATTTCGTTGGTCAGGGCAATGCCCGCGTCTTTGCGGTCCTGATGACGGGAAACGCCACGCAGCGGGTAGCTGCGTCCATTCAGGAAAAAGCCCTTCTGGGGGTCAATCTCAAATTTCCGGCAGCCAAAGCGGGCAGAAGTCTCTTCACCGTTGTCCAGCTTGGCAGAGACGGTGTAAAGGAAGGGATCGTCCACGCCATCCCACAGGCGGGCATTGTCCAGGGTGAAAACAGCCTTTGCAGTGCCGTTTTCCGCCGGAGCGGTGATGCTCTGGCCTTCCAGCGCAAAGGTAACGCTCTGTGCACCCACCACGGCGGCTTCCACAGTGACTTCGGCGGTCTTAGCGGCAAGGTCGGTGACGATGGGGGTCACCTTCAGAGCCGGTGCGCCGTTTGCGGGCAAAGCGAAATGCTCTGCCGGAACGATGTGCAGAGTTACATCGCGGTAAATGCCGCCGTAGAAGGTGAAGTCTGCCTTCTGGGGGTACACGGTGTCGTTGTCGCTGTTGTCCACGCTGATCGCCAGCAGATTTTCCTCTTTGAGATGTTCGGTCAGGTCAACCCGAAAGGTAGAATAGCCGCCCTTGTGCTCGGCCAGCTTTTCGCCGTTCAGGTAGACTACAGCGGTCATAGCGGCACCGTCCAACTGCAAAATTGCTTTGCCGCCTGCCGGGATGGCGGGCTTTGCCAGAGCCAGCGTATACCAGCAGGTGCCGCGGTAGTAATCGTTGCCGCCGTCCTGACCGTCCACGGCGTTCCATGTGTGGGGCAGGGTAATGGCCTCGCCCATCACGGCGGTGGGGATGCCGGGGTTCTCCTTGGTAAAATGCCAATTGCTATGATTCAGCAGGATGGTCTTGCTCATGGTAAAAACTCCTTTATGAAAAATGGATAGAATCAGCAAAAACCGAAAGAGCGTATGAATCCTTTCGGTCTTTGCGGGGTGTTACTGCATATTCTCTGCAATTACTTCATGACGAAGGGCGTCTTTCTTATCTGCGATGCGCTTCTGGACGTTGACCATTTCCTCCTTGGTCAGGGGGCAGCCGACCATGGCCATCAGGGTAATGAGCCAGCCCAGCATCGGCAGACCGTACTTGATGGCAAGGGTCATCCAGAAGATGCCGGAGGTGTAGGCATCCGTGGGCTGGGGCATCGTGGTGGTGTAGCCCAGAATAGCCACGGCACCGGTGGCGATGACAGCAGCCACCGAGGTGATGAGTTTGTCGATCAGGCTGTAAGTGCCGGAGACCACAGCCGGGATGTAACGGCCGCTGCGGTCCAGCTCGTAGTCGATGGTGTCAGCCATATAAGAGGTGTTGGAGGTGGTGATGCACATATTGGAGCCGTTTTGCAGCAGGGTCAGCAGGACGTAAACGATCATGTTCCAGCTGCCCATCACGCCGATCTGACGGGTATCTGTGAAGATGAAGAACAGGATCAGCACAGAGGTGATGGCCATGCTGATGCAGGTCCAGGTTACGATGCCCTTCTTGCTGCCCTTTTTGCCCACATATTTTGCGCCGAAGGCTGCAAAGAAGATAGAAGGCACCATGCTGATCACGCCAAGGGTGGTGGCAAGACCCATGTTGCCGATCAGGATGCCGTTCAGCATGGTGTTGATGATGGCCTGGCTGCCCACCTGCTGTGCCAGCTTGTCGGAAGCGTTGGAGGCGATGTAGCACTGCAGGGGCTTGTTGTGCTTGAGCACCTCAAGAATATCCGCAGTTTTCAGCGGCTCGTGTTTTTTGTTGGTGCCCTCAAAGTTTTCGGGCTTATCGTAGGCAGAGATACCGGCGCAGACGATCAGGGTGCCGATGCCGGCAATGATCAGGACGATGGTGCAGACGGTGCTGAGGAAGTCCTGATTGAAGGTGCCGCCGCACTTGGGCAGGATGACGGTGTAGATCAGCATGCTCATGCCCATGGGCACGGCGTAGTTCAGTGCAGTGGTCCAGACACCGATGGTGGGACGCTGCCGGGGATCGTTGGTCATGATGGCGGGCAGGGTCTGGGCGGTCATGTTGGTGACGGTGTAGCCGATGATGTAAATAATGTAGGTCAGGGCAAACACCGGCAGGCCGAAGCCCTTGCTGGAGCACAGGTTGAACATGCACAGCAGGCCGACTGCTTCGATCAGGTAGCCGCTGATCAGCAGAACGCGCAGCTTGCCGAAACGGGTGTTGACGCGGTCGTAAACAAAGGCCAGCATCGGGTCGGTAAAGCCGTCCAGAATGCGGGCCAGCATCAGGATGAGACCCACGGTTGCGGTGGTGATGCCGTAGCCGATGCTGGCCGAATAACTGGCCATACCGATCAGAGAGTAGACGCTCATACCCACAAAGGCGTTGCAGGCATAACAGATGATCTGCCAGAGCTTTGCACGGCGGTACTGGACACCGTCTACCTCACTGGCGCTGGGTTTCTTTTGGAACATAATGATTTTCCTCCTTTTTGTGTGAACCGGTTTCCGCTTTTCCTGACACCAGAATAACAGAATGCAACAGATACTGCAGGATGAAAAACTTGGATTGAGGATAAAAATTCGTGCAGTTATACTCGCTCAATGAAAAATCTAACAATAACGTGAAAAATTATCCTTTTTGCGCCGCACAGACCTGTTACAATAGGCACAAGAGAAAACACTGCTTCTGGATAAAAGGAGAACCATCATGCAGAAATTTGAAAAAGGCTTTTTCATCGGTGCTGCAACAGCAGCCCATCAGGTAGAGGGTAACAATACCAACAGCGACTACTGGGCACAGGAGCAGCTGCCCCATTCCAGCTTTACAGAGCCCAGCGGCATTGCCTGCGACCATTATCATCGGTATGAGGAAGATATTAAGCTGCTGGCCGATGCCGGGCTGAACGCCTACCGTTTTTCCATCGAGTGGGCACGGGTGGAGCCGGAGGAAGGCAAATTTGATCCGGAAGCCATCGAACATTACCGCAAGGTCATCGCCTGCTGCAAGGCGCAGGGCGTAGAGCCCATCGCCACCCTGCTGCACTTTACCAGCCCGAAATGGCTCATCTGCAAGGGCGGCTGGGAAGCAGAATCCACGGTCGAGGACTTCAAAAAATATGTGACCTATGTGATGGAGCAGCTGGGCAGCGAGCTGCGCTATGTCTGCACCATCAACGAAGCCAATATGGGCCTGCAGCTGGCCGCCATCTCCAAGCGGTTCCGCCTGATGGCAGAACAGGCTGCGAAAAATGCCGCAGCAGCCGGAAAGTCTGCGGAGGGCACGGTGCAGGTGGGCATGAACTTCCAGAAGATGATGGAAAACATGAAGTTTGCCGCCATGGAAAACGCACAGGTGTTCGGCACACCCCAGCCCCAGATCTTTGTCAGCGAGCGCACCCCGGAGGGTGACCTGCTGGTGCTGCGCGCCCATGCCGCCGCACGGGATGCCATCAAGGCCATCTGCCCGGAAGTCAAGGTGGGCCTGACCCTCTCGCTCCACGACTTGCAGGCACAGCCCGGCGGCGAAGCCTTTGCCGAGGCCGCATGGCAGGAGGAGTTTACCCACTACCTGCCCTACATTAAAGAGGACGATTTCCTTGGGGTGCAGAACTACACCCGCACTCTTTATGGCCCGCAGGGGCAGCTTCCGGCACCGGAGGGCGCAGAGCTGACCCAGATGGATTACGAGGTCTACCCGCAGGCACTGGAGCACGTCATCCGTAAAGTGGCAGAAGCATTCAAGGGCGATCTCATCGTCACCGAAAACGGCATTGCCACCGCCGAGGATGCCCGTCGTGTGGCGTTTATCCGGCAGGCACTGGACGGCGTGCAGCACTGCATCGCCGACGGCATCCCGGTGAAGGGCTACTTCTACTGGAGCCTGATGGACAACTTTGAGTGGCAGAAGGGCTACGCCATGCAGTTCGGCCTGATCGCCGTGAACCGTGAAACCATGGAGCGGACCGCAAAGCCTAGCCTTGGGGTGCTGGGCAGTTACGCAGAAAAATAAGCTGCAATAGCAAAAAACAGGCTGCGGAAGATGCTTCTCGCAGCCTGTTTTGGTTCAGTGGGAAAGATGCAGACCATGGACACCATTTGCAACCACGGCGGCAATTACGTTGATGTGCTTTTGCGCCAGTTTGGCGTCGGTGTTCAAAAGCCCGGAAAGACCGTTCATTACAAAAATCAGGATGGCACCGACATTTTCATATTGGGACGGCTCGATATTGTCACCTTTGATTTTTTCCAGAATGGCATCCCGCAAATGCTGCGTAAAGCGGTTCATCGCGGATACCGGAACCACACCGAGGTAATCCGTTGCCTGCTGGAGAGCAGCAAACATTTCCTGCACAAAGGCCTCCGGTTCATCCAGCAGCTGCTGTGCGCCGCGCATATTGTCGCAGACGAGCTGGACTGTCTGCCGCTCCATTTCGGCGGTGAGTGCATCCAGCGTTTCATAGTGGGAATAAAAGGTCGTTTTGTTGATCTCGGCGCGTTCGGCAATTTCCTTGACCGTGATCTTTTCAATGGGCTTCTCCCGCAGCAAGTCGATAAACGTTTTCTGAATGGCACGCTTCGTTTTTTTGACCCGGATATCCATACAATTCCTCCGTCAATGTATTTCGTAAAGGATGCTTAACCAACGCTTGGAACGTGATCCGTTGCTTAAACACCGGACACGCCGGAAACTGCTGATTGCAGCCCCTGCGGCATAGTGCTATTATAACACCATAGAGATGGATAAGCAACTAAGAGTTGCAAATCTAGTTCGTGAATACGAAAAATAAAAAATGGAGGATGCTTTATGAAAATGATGAATTTCAACAGTGTCAGAGATAAAGTTGCTATCGTCACCGGCGCAAGCCGCGGCATCGGCCGCGCCATTGCCGAGTGCTTCGGCGAAAACGGCATGAAGGTAGTCTGTGCAGCCCGCAGTGCCCAGCAGGGGCAGGCTGTGGCAGACGGCATCTGCGTCAAGGGCGGCGACGCCATCTTTATCCAGACCGATTGCAGCAAGGCTTCCGCCATCAAAGAGCTGGTGGACAAGACGGTGGCACACTACGGTAAGCTGGATGGCGTTGTCAGCAACGCAGGCATCGGCATGGGCGGCACACCGCTGCATGAGTATGAGGTAGAGGATTACGAGAAGATCTTCTCCCTGAACAGCGAGGGCGTCTTTGCCGGGATGAAGTACGGTGCAGAGGCTATCCTGAAAAGCCACAGCGAGGGCGGCTTCCTCATCAATGTGGCATCGGTGGCAGGGCTTGTGCCCCAGCGCGGACAGGCATTGTACAGCGCCACCAAGTTTGGCGTGGTGGGCATGACCCGCGCAGCGGCACTGGATTATGCGGAATACGGCATCACCGTCAACGCCATCTGCCCCGGTTACACCAAGACCAGCATTTTCGGAGATGCACCGGCTGCGGCCATGGACTTTTTCGCATCCGACTGCCCGGCAAAGCGGATGGGCGACCCGGAGGAGTGCGCCGCACTGGCACTCTTCCTTGCCAGCGGTCTGGCACGGTACATCACCGGCGCAGCCATCCCGGTGGACGGCGCACTGTCTGCCGGGCACCAGAGCATCAGCAGCTGGAAGCACCCGGAAATTTTGACCGGCGGCAAGCTGAACAGCCAGAGCACCATTGCAGCCCTGATGGAAAACGAGGCTGCAAAGGCTATCGTGGAGCAGTATCTGCCCGGCTTTGCCGAGAATCAGCAGGCAAAAGCCGCCTACGGCATGACCTTTGGCAAGATCGGCCCCATGCTGGGGCTGCCGGAAGCAGCGCTGAAGGCACTGCTGGATGCGCTGGATAACCTGTGATAGATGCCGCTCTGAAAGCCCCATGACCGGGGCTTTCGTTCTGCCTGCGTGCGGTTGATTTTTGGAGGAGATCATGAAGAACGAAGCACTTTTCCGTACCGGCTCTGTCTGGAAGTCCATTTTTTCCATGGCAGTGCCCTCCATCATCATTATCCTTGTCATGGTGCTGTACAACATGGCAGATATGTTTTTTGTGGGCTGTCTGGGCGACACCGCACAGGTGGCGGCAGTCTCCGTCGTCGGGCCGGTGTTCTCGATTCTTGCGGCGGTGGCCACGATGCTTGGCGCAGGCAGCAGTGCCATCATCGCGCGCTGCTTTGGCGCGGGTGAGATCGAGCAGGGCAAGATCTGCTCCTCGCTCTGCTTCTGGACCAGCTTTTTTCTGGGCGTTCTGGTCAGCATCGGTCTGCTGGTGGGCAGAGTGCCGCTTTTGGGGATGCTGGGCTCCAATGCAGAAATTTTTCCCTATGCGGAGCGGTATCTTCAGGTTCTGGCACTGGGTGCACCGTGTTTCATCCTGTCCAACAGCATGGCGATGCTGGTGCGTGCAGAGGGCGCAGTAAAAGAGGGCATGATCGGTAATCTTCTGGGCACGCTGGTCAACTGCATTTTTGACCCGCTGTTTATTCTGGTGCTGAACTTCGGTGTCAGCGGTGCGGCTGCCGCCAGTGTGCTGGGCAACCTTGTGGCGACTGCCTGCTATCTGCGCTACATCGTCAAGAACGGCACGGTGCTGACGGTTGATTTTCGCCCTGCCCTGAAAAAGCCGCAGATGCTGGGCGAGCTGCTGGCCATTGGTCTGCCCAACGGCATCAGCAGCCTGCTGGCCGGGTTTGCGTCCTCCTTCAGCAACCGGCTGTTGGTGACCCACGGCACGGCGGCGGTCGCAGCTATGGCAGCGGCAGGCAAGACGACCATGGTCATCAGCATGATCGCCATGGCGATCTGTATGGGCTGCCAGCCGCTTCTGGCGTACAGCTACGGCGCAGGCGACGCGAAACGCCTGAAGCAGCTTTTGAAGAATCTGATCCTGCTGACTGTTGTCTTTGGCGTTCTTGCCGGAGCAGCCAGCTTTGCCGGACGCAATGCGCTGATCAGGATGTTCATCAAGGAAGAAGGCGCTTTCCGTCTGGGAACGCAGCTGGTGGTCTATCTGGTTCTGGGCAGCCCGGTGATCGGTCTGACCTATCTGGCAACCAATTTGCTGCAATCTGTGGGCAAGGCAAGCGGTGCGGTGGTGCTCTCTCTTTTGCGGCAGGGGCTGCTGCTGATTCCGCTGCTGTACCTGATGAATGCGCTTTGCGGCGTGCAGGGCATTGCGGCGGCGCACCTGATAGCAGACGTTGGTGCTGCGGCTATCTCTGCGGGCATCCTGCTGCACTGGCTCCGGGCATTGGTAGAAAAAACGGCGGAAGTATGATATACTGTTTTTATCAATGAGCCGGAGGGGTTACACATGGATGTTCTCCAGAATATGATGCTGCTTTCCGAACTTGTCCAGTGCGGCGGCAATGTTTATACATGGTGCTATGATGCACAGGGAAAGCTACTACGGAGCAACTGTCCGGACGAGGCCTTTCTTGCCAGCGCATTTGAGCTGTTCGGCTGCAAACAGCGGATGCTGGAGCATGGGAACCGGGATGATGTGCCCGTTACCTTGGGGACGGCTTTGGGTCTTTTGTGGGGAGCAGCCTTTGAAAAGGAAGAGGAAAAGCTGAAGCGTGTCTGGGTCATTGGACCGGTGTTCTATCAGGACGTGACCCTGCGCGGGATCGAGGACGGGCTGAAATACTACAGCAAGCTGGAGATCAGTGTAGCATGGACGATCCAGCTTTACAAAGCCCTTGAAAAAGTCCCCACCCTGCAAAACACCATTATGAACCGCTACCTGCTGATGATGCACTACTGCCTGACCGGACAGCGGCTGGAACTGAGCTGTGTCAACAGCAGCACAGCGCAGGAGGAGCGGCTGAAAAGCGCCACAATTCCCCACGACCGGCATAAGATCTGGATGGCAGAGCAGGGAATGCTGCAGATGGTCCGCACCGGAGATATGAATTACAAGCAGGCGCTTTCCAACAGTATGAGCATAAGTGCAGGTGTACCGGTGCAGAGCAGCGATGTGCTACGCCAGAGCAAGACCTCCATCATCGTGTTCACCTCGCTGGTGTGCCGTGCCGCCATTGAGGGTGGTCTTTCCCCGGAGGAGGCGTACTCGCTGGGGGACAGCTACATTCAGGCGGCAGAATCGGCAAAATCGCTGGATGAGCTGAGCCCCCTTGCAATGATGATGTACGATGATTTCATCCGACGTGTCCACAAACACCGGACAAACCCGAACCTCAGTAGACAGATCCAGAAGTGTGTGGATTATATCGAGATGAATCTGGACAAAAAGATCGTAGCGGAAGATCTTGCCGCCCTGGTGGGCTACACAGAATATTACCTCACCCACAAATTCAAGGAAGAAACGGGTCTGAGTGTCACGAACTATGTAAAGTTTGCAAAGGTCGAACGTGCGAAAGTTCTGCTGAAAAGTACACCGTTCAGCGTCCGGGAAATTTCCGAGCAGCTTGGCTTTGCCACCCGCAATTATTTCAGCGCAGTCTTTCAGCAGGTCACCGGAAAAACGCCCATGGAATTCCGGGAAACATAAAGCAGAACAGGCATCCTGCGATACCGTTTGGCGGTATCGGACAGGATGCCTGTTCTGCTATGATGAAGAAAAATGGAGGAGAATGGCTCAGTTGAGGAACTTCTCGTTCAGGGTCACGCCAAAGTCGCGGGCAATGGCGCGCAGGTCGTCGTCGGTGATGGTCTGCCGGATGATGCCGCCGCCCATGGAGAGCACCTTGACGTAAATTTCCGCGCTCTTTTCGATGGTGTGGGCCAGACCGAAGGTGATGTCAAAGTCCGGGCCGGAGGCAAACAGACCGTGCTGTGCCCAGATGGCGGCCTGATAGGTTTTCATCAGCTCACTGGTAGCCATGGCAATGTCTGCCCCGCCGGGCACCATCCACGGGCAGACACCCACGCCCTCCGGGAACACCACCGGACACTCGGTGGCGCTCTGCCACAGGGCACGGGTGAAATCCCGGTCGGTCAGGGGCAGAATGTAGGTCAGGGCAATGACGTTGGTGGCGTGGCAGTGGTAGATAACGCGGTTTGCGCCATTGGTGGCGGCTTTGCGGACGCTGTGATTCATAAAGTGGCTGGGGAACTCACTGGTGGGCTTTGCGCCGTCCTCCAAGCCCCAGACGATGCGCCAGCTGTCGCCCTTGTC
>OHHH01000803.1_pt1 | contig 10416 bp, 7 predicted proteins | sample 1567951 | NCBI WGS metagenome assembly OHHH01 (sample SAMEA3879550, study PRJEB24766) | human gut metagenome | biome: human-associated habitat; feature: feces | place: USA | collected 1985/1987 | reverse complement strand
ATATTGACAAGTGTACCCACTCGAATAGCGAACCCGAGAAGTGCTGTCCGACAAATAGCACTATCGGTAGCTTGCTATCGTGGTCTAAGCTGAATGATATAATCGAAGCACATTAAACAAAAAACATTTTCTCACCCCAACGTACAATCAAGCACCATCATAACAACAAACCCTGCCGCCGCACCTATCGTTCCTATGTTGCTATGCTCTCCTCCCTGTGCCTCGGGTATAAGTTCTTCTATCACAACATACATCATAGCCCCTGCCGCAAACGACAGCATATACGGCAAAAGCGGAGCGATGAAAGAAGCGAGCAGTATCATCACCGCCGCACCTATCGGCTCGACAACACCCGACAGCACTCCCATCACAAACGCTTTTCCCTTTTTCATTCCCTCGCTTTTAAGCGGCATTGAAACCACCGCTCCTTCGGGGAAGTTCTGTATTGCGATACCCAGCGCCAGTGCAAATGTGCTTGCAAGAGTAACACTGTCGCCACCCGTACCGGTTGAACCGGCTACAGCCGCACCGACAGCCATTCCCTCCGGTACATTATGGATAGTCACCGCAAGAAGCATCATAGTAGTTTTTGAAAGCCCCGAGCGCACGCCCTCAGGCTTGTCGCTGTCAAGATGCAGGTGCGGCACAAGGCTGTCTATCCCGAGCAGGAACAATATCCCCGCCGCAAAGCCGACCACAGCAGGCACCCAGTTCATGTTCCCGTAGCCCTGTTCGGACAGTTCCATTGACGGTATCAGAAGCGACCATACCGAAGCCGCTATCATAACTCCCGATGCAAAACCAAGCAGCAGCTTCTCCGTCCCTGCCCTCACCTTATCACGCATAAGGAACACCATAAGCGAGCCGAGCGTTGTTCCCATAAGCGGTATCATCAGTATCAAAAATATCTCCAATTGCGTCACCTCAATATAAGTTAGTTTAGACTTACCGCTTATATTCTACCACAAACAAAAGAAAAAGCCAAGCGTTACACTTGACTTTTCCCGTAATATTTACTTTTTGCGTTTTCTTGCCGTAACTGTGCTTATCATCACCGCAACCGCAACAACAGGAGCAGTTGCCGCCGCAAAAGGTATATCTCCGCTTGTATTCGGGTTTGTCGGTTTATCCGGCTTTGCAGGCTGTTCGGGCTTAGCAGGATTTTCCGGCTTTACGGGCTGTTCCGGCTTCGCAGGATTTTCCGGCTTTGCAGGCTGTTCGGGCTTTGCAGGTTCTTCCGGTTTATCCGGCTCTTCGGGCTTTTCCGGTTTATCCGGCTCTTCGGGCTGTTCGGAATCTTGTTTTACCGTCACAACAAATTCCGATATATCGCTTATCAGCCTGCCGTTTTCATCTCTCGTTACGCTTACGGCAAAATTCTCGTCACTTACAGCCGTATACCCCTCAGGAATATCAGCCTCGGCTTCATGTTCGCCGTAAGGTGCGTATTCATTGTACTCGTAAACTATGTTACTGTTTTCGTCAACGATCTTTACTTTGATTACAGGGAGTTTTTCAACAAGCAGTACGATCTCGCTGTCGGCAGGATACCATTTGCCGTCTATATACAGCAGCTTCGTGATAGCGTCATTCCTGTTTTTCAACTCATACTGATAATGGTCATATCCCTCAGGGCAATCAAGATTATCTATGTTGAATATTGTGTGATAAGCAAAAGTCACTATGCCCTCATCCACTACATCTCCGGTGAATGCGTCACAGTAAACAACACGAGTTGTTTTGTCCGAGTTATCAACGGCAGGCGTTACATCGAATATCACATAACTCTTATCCGAAACATACTTGCCGTTTTCTTCTGTGATATTGACGATTGCCTTGTTTGTTCGTGTAAATACATATCCGAATTTTGCAAGATCCTTCTCGTCATATTCGATTACGTTTTCACCAAGCGTTGTAAACTCTTTCTCATCGGATAAAACAACCGTTGCGTAGTAGGTAAAATATACAGGTACGATAACGCCCTTTACTGTTCTTACCGTGACAGTCGCAATATCGGAAGTAAATTCGCTGTCGGTAGCTTTCTTTCTTACCTCAACCGTATATTCCGTGTCACTGTCAAGCCCCATAATATAGTCGCTGTCGCTTACCCACTTGTCCTGACCTTTTATACGGTATTCATATACTCCGTTGCCGTCAATGCCGATATAATCCGGTCCCGGCTTTGCCTTTACATTTTCGGGAGCGGCAGGTCTTTCAGGCACTTCTATGCAAAGCACCTCGCTTGCAAATCCGTTTAAATCAGCTATACGCTGAAGGTAGATATTCTTTCCGGGTGTAAGCGGTATTGTTTCCTCGCCGAGTGCTACCGCATCGCTCATATCGGAAGAATACGAGTACACGAAATTCTTCGAAAAAGTGTAAAGAGTAGCCTCATTGCTATAAACAATAGTCTTTACAGCGGGAATAATCGTGTATCTCTTCGGCGTTGTTTCCGTTGCAAGCAGTTCACCGTTTATATCATAAATGCTTATCTCCTGCTTTGTAAAGTCCGACACCGAGTCGCCGTCTGCGAGTATATTTCCGTCCTTATCTTTTACGGTAAATCTGCTTTCATCATACCGTATCGTTTCCTTATCCTTATCATATCCGATATACCGCTTTGTTACCTTTACGGTATATTCCGAAGCGTCCTTTCCGCTTGCAGACGATTTTATTACTATATCACGGCTTTCGCCGGGGGCTAAAGTAATTTCCTCAGACCACTCATCAGACATAACTCTTTTGCCGTCAACGGTTATTTCATCGCATCCTCTCGGACGGATCGAAATACCGCTCACGCCGACAGGAAGGGCTATCACGTTATCATCTGCATAGTCATCGGGCATTACATACACCTTTTTATCCCCGTATCTTATCGCATACTCCGTAAGCGCCGATTTTGCCTTTGTATATGTACGGCTGACAATGTTTCCGCTGCTGCCGTCCGTCTTGCTCCACGCCGAAACAGTGCAGGCTTTTTCAAGAATGATCGGCTTTGTGTAGCGTATCGCCGCACCGCCGTCTATGCTGTACCATATTTCATCCGCTCCGCTGAGTTCCAGCTTGCTTCCGAGTGCAACAGGACCTTCAATTATCGAAAACCTCACATTTTCCGATGCGATCCTGCTCTCCGGCAGAGGATTTGTAAGCGCACTAAGACAAAAGCCGGTAGCGCATAATGTATATCCGTCGGTTACATAGGACAGTTCCGACACGTCATTCCAATCCTTGCCGTTTTCGCTGTACATTGAAACTCTGCCGTCATCGGAATACTTCGGTGAAGAATTGTAAAAGCCGTTAAAATACGTTTCGATCGGCAGCGGATATTCATACTGCGGATTAGTCAGCTTTACCACTATCGAAAAATTTTCTCCGCTTTTAAGTGCGACCGCCTTGTCAAGCTCCACTGTATGATAACCGGGATATTTCTCCGTTCCCGTAAGACCGCTTGAAGCTATATTGCCGCTTACGGGGGTTTCCTTGTCCGTACCGGTATAGACAGTTATCTCATACTGCGTATTTACATCGGTCGTATAGAACGAAACCGCTTCAAGCTGTTCATTGCCCTTTGCCGTGAATATATTCGACATATAGCCGTATTTCTTGGCGTCTTCGTCTTTATAGAACGTATCCGCCGAAGCGTTCAGCGACCACATCTTTCCGACACCGTAATAATTGCTGTAGTTGTCCTTGCTGTCAACGATATATGTTGCCACCGAGCCTATAGTCGGGTCTTCATACGACAGCCAGAAATATCCGTCATCTCCCCAGTCTGCACCCCAGCTGTTCTTTATGAGCCATGCGCCGTCTTTTTCGGGACGTGTGTCATCGCTTGTGCCGAATTTTTCTCTTGAAAAATCATCATCCCATCCGACGACCGAAACCGCATGGTCGGAAACTTTATTCTCGTCATAACAAAAGGAAGTGTAATATTCATTGTTGTAGTAAGCATCATCACTGCAAAACGAAATCGTCGATGCGCCATATTCGCTTACAAGCTCCTTTATGATATTTTCGGAAACTTCTTTTTCTAAAATATTATCATACCCGTCCGTAATATAGGTATTTGCCGTTGCAAAGTACACATCTGTAAGATGAAAATCGCTTTCCCCCGTCAGATGCTCATCGGTATCGTCCTTGTCATACGGCAATCTGTAGGAATAAACAGGGCCGTTCCATTCCGCCATCGTAGCCGCCGCAAGACCGACAAAGCCACCCATATTATAGGGATCGGCGAAATCCTCTTTGCTTCTTGCCCCGTTGAAGAATTCACGCATATATTCGTTTTCGTATGAGTTCCAGACAAGGTGTTTTTTAGAAAAGGAAATATCGGTAAACTGCGTTATAAGCTGTGACTCTATCGTGCCAAGCGACGCAAACGACCAGCAGGTACCGTACGGCGACTGATTCTCAACCGGCGACACCCTGCCGTAATCCCTCAGGTCATACGATGACGGGAATTTTTTATTTGCCGTCTGTGTAAGCTGTGCGTAGCTTTCGCCAAGATACGACATATCAAGCATAGACGGTGCAACCCCTGCTTTGCCGCCCTCACCGGAATCAATATATCCTATATATTCTTCCGACACCGATGAAAGCATACCGTGACCGTTAACCTTCACAGGCGCAAGCTGTGCCGATGCTGTCATATTAAGCGGCACGCTTCCTGCCGCAAGCGTAGCGGCTGTTATCGCCGCAATAATTCTTTTGAAAAGCTTTTTCATATTTCCCCCTTTTTCAGACTGTTATCAATCTGTAATACAGTAATTGTAATAATAGTATTATACAGTATTTTTTGTGAAGTTTCAATATATTTCACAAAAAAATCTCCGCAGCCCAAAGCCACGGAGATAAAACCGTCAATATGTAACGCCGTATTACTTGATTACTTCGACCATCATGCCGGGAGCGGCCATTACAGCGTTTGATTCGTCTGTATCAATGTGCATAGCGTCAGCAAAATTCTCGCTTACTCTGATAACAACATCGCCGAGAATTGCCTTTCTTCCGTCAGAATCAACCTTTACGCTTACAACGTCCTTGTTCTTTACGCCCCACTTTTCAGCGGTTTCGGGAACAAGGTGGATGTGACGCTTTGCAACGATAACGCCCTCGCTGATTTCGATCTCACCCTCAGGACCTGTTATCTTGCAGCCGGGTGTGCCTGCAATATCGCCCGATTCTCTTACGAATATAGGACATCCAATAGAACGTGCGTCCGTAGCGGAAAGCTCAACCTGTGTAGCAGGACGTACAGGGCCTAAAATAGATACGTTTGCAAGCGATCTCTTGGGGCCTGTTATAGTAACTCTTTCCTCGCAAGCGAACTGACCGGGCTGAGAAAGATCCTTCTTCTTTGTAAGCTCGTGACCCTTGCCGAACAGTGTTTCGAGAGCCTCCTGCGTAACGTGGATGTGACGTGCGGAGGTTTCCAGTAATACTTCCATTTTTTCCATAATGTTATCCTTCTTTCATGCCAAAGGCAATTTTTACTGTTAACATTATACACCCGTGAAACGAAAATTTCAAGTGTTTCATATAACGAATATCGGGCGGAACAAAAAAGTTATAACAGCGTCCGTTATCCCCAGCAGAAAGCACCCGATACAGCACACCGCAAACCGCTCAAGATATATCTTATAATAGTGCGGAGCCTCGTCGCGTCTGCCTTTAAGCACAGCCAGCACACTGTTTGAGCATAACACGGACAGACGGCACTGATAACAGCAGATTACCGTTCCTATAAATGCGGACGGAAGAACAAACACCGCAAAAGCCGGTATCCCGTTTGCCCCGTATATATTCACAAGCGCCGCAAACGTCATTCCCACGCCTATACCCTTGAATGCAGGGATAAGCGCACCCACAGGCTGTCCGACAGCGCAAAGTCCGGTTAAAAACGGCACTATGCACCATATAAGCGCCGATATGAACGAAGCGGCGGCATTCCCGAAAAATCCGCCGTGTATCCTTCCTTCGAGAAAGCCTTCCAGCATCTCATCAGGCACGGTCACCGTTGCCTTTCCGTAAAACACCGCCCCGACAACAGCGCCGGCAACCGCCGTTATAAAGAGTATCAGCCCCGCATACTGCCTGTTGCGCCTGCCCTTCACCACTACTTCCGATACGGTTATACCGTCGGCATTCAACTTCCCGTTTTCCTCCGTCATAACCGCCGTATCCGCATTCTGCCCCTTGCAACCGGCGTCCTCACCTGCCACAGCGTCAGGCTCGTATACCGCATTTCGTTCCTTTAAAAATTCTTCCCTTGTTATAATTTCGTTCATACTGCACGTCCTTTCCTTTCGGGTACTCTACAGTAAATCTATGAAATGAGAAGAAAATTTATGACCGTTTCGCAATAAAACACAACCGCTATGCCTCAGCACAGCGGTTCAGACTGTCGATAAACCCACGCACCGCAAAAATGCAGAAAAGTAAACCGGTGCAAACTAAAAATCCGATAAATAAAAAGAATTTCACACAGCCGTAAAAAACGGCTGTGTGAAAGCATTTTTGCTTACTGCGTCAACCGCCCCTCAACGTACCTTTGTACGCCTGTCGGGGCGGTTTCCTTGTCTGCGTGTGTCTCTCAACGTCTGCAGCGTGTCGAAAATACTTTTTCGACACGCAACAACCGCTATGCCTCAGCACAGCGGTTGTTTCCTGTTATCCGTTAAATTTCATATTAATAATATCCGGGATCCGGCAGACCGCTGAGATAATATCTCGGGTTCAGTCTTTCCGAACCGTACCTTACTTCAAAGTGGCAATGACAGCCGTACGCAAGTCCGGTTTCGCCTACTGCGGCAATGCACTCGCCCTGATTTACCTCCTGACCTGCACTGACGAATATCTCACTGTTGTGGGCATATACCGTTGTGTATCCGTCGGGATGAAGTATCATCACGGCATTACCGAGTCCGCCGTTGTCCCAGCCTGCAAATATTACAGTACCGCTTGCTCCGGCATATACATCCGTACCGTAAGGTGCGCCTATATCAACGCCTCTGTGTCCGGCATAACCGCCGTCCCACCAGCCCCACTCCCAGAATGTGCCGCCGTCAACAGGCCATATATACTTCTTGCCCGTATCGGCAGAAGCATCTGAATAATGCGATGACTGCGGAGGCAGAGTACCCTGAAGGATTATCTCCGTTACAGGCTCTTTCACTCTTTCGGTTTTCTTTATGGTACGCTTGACCTCTTCGCCGTTTACATAATACACCTTTGCGGTGATTTTGTTCGTACCGGTCTCGCCCTCCTGGTAAACCGTTTCAACGCCCTCATAGCGTGTATCATCGTCCTCATATTTCGTTTCATACGGAACTTCAACGTTGTATGTTTCCGTTCTTGAAATACTTACCGACAGGAAAGGCACCTCCTGCGTTTTGAGCAGCTTTTCGCCGGCTCTCAGCACATAGTCCTCATCCATAATACCGGGATTCAATGCCTCAAGCTCCTCCATGCTTATTCCGAGCTTTGAGCATATTCCGGAATGGCTGTCGCCGTCAACCACAGTGTAATAGGACGCTTCTTCCTTTTTGGAATTTATCAGCTTGATGATTTCATCGCTCGACACAATACTGTCCGACAGATAAAGACCGGGAACATACTCTATATCCTTCTCAAAGGCAACGTCCTCGTCCTTTGCGTTTGTGCGGTAACCGTCAAGTATCTTCTCAAGTTCAGCCTCAACCGCTGTGTTGTCAACAAGCGCACCGTAGAACTTTCCGCCTATGTACATTCCGTATGCATACTCGATAGGAGTATCGCTCAGTTCAAGCAGCTTGTTTGCAAGCTGATATTTCGTCAGATATTCCTGGTCACCGAGCATTTCGAGCGAATATCCCGGCTCCATGCTTATCTTCTTCTCGTTGCCGATATATGTGATACGCTCCTGCATTATACGCTCCGCGTCATTGAATACCTGCTCGCTTTCGATATATCCTACAAACTTTCCGTCAACCGTCAGCTTTATCGCATAGTCTGTACCCGTCGCATATCCGACAACGCTCATAAGAAATACTATTGCGATGATCGGTGCGGCATAGTTGAACAGCGTTACCGCAAGACCCTGCTTGCCGAATACTGCGTCCTTTGCTATACTTCCGTACAGCTTTGCCGCCTTCTTGCTGTCGCCCTGCTCCTTTGCGGTCTTTATCCGCCTGTTTGTACGCTGAAGCACACGCTTTGACTTTAACAAAGGCGCAAAGAAGAAACTGCCTATTTCGCAGAACGTCCTCTTTACTGCGTCCCTGAAAAGCGCCGTATGCTTCCATATAAACACGGCGGCATAAGCCACATATACAGCAGGCTTTGAAAATACATCGACTATGATATGGCAGAAATACTGCCCTGCCATAACCAGAAAATCAAAGATCCTGTCGGCAACAACCGAAATACCGGTTTTGCCTTTATCTTTTTCTTCGTTGCTTTCTTCATTCCGATTCTCCGACGTATCGTCAACCGCAGGCTTTACATCAGCCTCCTGTGCTTCCTTTTCACTGTCGCTGTCAGGAAGTATAGTTTCCTCAATATCGTCACGATAATCGGGCATCATCAGTTTTCCCATTATCAATCCTTTTCCGTATAAACCAAATCAAACGGGCATACGCCCCAAACAATCAATATATATAATAACCCGCCGTTGTGAACGGCAGGTGATAAATCAACGCTTTTTCCGTTAAAAGCAGGAACGGGCATAATGCCCGCTCCACACCTTTAAGGTTGCTTTTCCTTCCGTCATGAAAGACAGCAAATCTTTTCCGTCACCGCCATTATAACATAAAAGATTACAAACCCGCAACAATTTGTAACTATTTTGTTACCGTTTTGTAACCATTTCGCCCTTTTGTACAAAAATACATCTACTTTCGCTTTTGTAACAGTGCATTTTTAACAGACTTATTTTATTGTGATTTTACATAAACGATACACATTAATTTGTGCAACCCTTACAAATATTTTTGGGCAATTTCAGTATCTGTTGACACGCTCAACGCATTTGTGCTAAAATATAGATGTGAAATTATGCTTACCGTTAAGTTCAGGCAAAAGGCAGGTGATACCCATGAACACGAACGAAGAAAATAAAACCGAAAACCCGGAAAGCGGGATTCAGACATACAACAGGAAAAAGAAGTCACACGGCAATTTTCTGAAAATCGGCTGTGCGTCATGCGGTTTTGTCGCCGTAGTCGCTCTTTGCGTTCTGTCAAGCCGTTACTCATGGTTCGGAGTCAAAGCCGATGACGAGGGTATCAGCTACAACAACGGTTTAGCGTCATCATATTCCACTACTGCACCTGTCGAGGAACAAAAGCTTCCCACCAAAGCCATCAAGCATAACGAGGCGCAGGAAACCACCGTTGCAACATCGGCAACCACAACAGCCAAGGCTACATCGGTAACCACATCGGTAACCACAACAGCAAAAACCACCCAGACCACAGCGGCGACAACCAAAGCTACAACCCCTGCGACAACCGCCGCACCAAAGCCCGCATGGACAGAAAAGAAGTGCAGCGGCACAATGTACATAAACATTTCAAGCTGTTCCGCAAGAAAAGAGGGCTTACAAGGCGCTGAGGTCGTTTCCTATAAATATTACGGAGATGCGGTAAATATCGCCGCACTGACTGACACCGGCTACTATAAGCTTGATGACGGTACATATATCCACAGCGACTATCTTTCCGAAAGCAAGCCTGTCGCAACTACCGTTCCCGCAACAGCAAAACCCACCGTGCAGGACAATGCAACTCCCGCACCGGTCATAACCGACAGTCCCGTAAACTGCACCGCAGAAGAGGCGGAGGTTTTCCGTATCGTGAATGAAATCCGTGTTTCATACGGACTTAAGCCTTATAAGTGGGATGCAAACGCATACAAGGCGGCGAAGGCACGTTGCAGCGAAATTGAACAGCAGTTCAGCCATCTGCGGCCGGACGGCTCAAACTTCAAGACCATATACGGCTACAGTGATGATGAGCTTTGGTATAAGTTCTGCTCCGTCGGAGAAAATCTCGGCTCAGGTCAGCCCACCGCACAGAGAGTAGTCGACAGCTGGATGGCTTCCACCAAGGGCCACCGTGAAAATATTCTCAATCCCGATTTTGAAAATCTCGCCGTAGCATTCGGCACATATAACGATGCTTATAAGTATTACTGGGTACAGGAATTCACAACCTACAGATAAGCATAATAGCAAGCACAAACGCACAGGCTGTCGATAAACTGATTATTATCAAAGCCCACGCAGTGAAATATATCGCCAACACTGCTTAAAACAGTTTCCATATCGACAAGTAATTAATAATTTCGTGGGTGTATCAGTGCAACTGCACTGACATTGGTCTTTCAAAAAAACGCCACTAACCTGAGATATATGTACTAATCTGCGGACGTGTAGCG
>OHHH01000799.1_pt1 | contig 10458 bp, 6 predicted proteins | sample 1567951 | NCBI WGS metagenome assembly OHHH01 (sample SAMEA3879550, study PRJEB24766) | human gut metagenome | biome: human-associated habitat; feature: feces | place: USA | collected 1985/1987 | reverse complement strand
GTGGAATGAGCATGGCGGAGTTCCTCCTGCTCATGTTCCCCTACACGGTCGTTTCGCTGCTGCTTCTGGTGGGCTGGGCGGTCATGGTCTGCCGCAAACAGGCATCCTCCTGCATCGGTGCGCTCCCGGAGCAGCCGAACACCACCGCAGACCGGAAAATCATCCTGCTGGATGCGGTGCTGTTTGCGGTCTGTCTGCTGGCGGTCGTCCGGGTATTGCCCTACGGCGTTGCCTTTGCCGCTGTGCTGGTCTGTACCCTCTGCGCTGACCGCTCCACTCTCCGCAATGTGGACTATTCCCTGCTTCTGACCTTTGTGGCTTTTTTCATCTTCATTGGCAATCTTGGCCGCATTCCCGCTTTCTCCGGCTGGCTGCAGGAGTTTTTGACCGGTCGGGAAGTTCTGGTAGCGGTTCTTGCTTCGCAGGTCACCAGCAATGTTCCCGCTGCCCTGCTCCTGTCCGGGTTCACGGATGAAACTGCCGCGCTTATCATCGGCACGAATCTCGGCGGCCTTGGCACCCTGATCGCGTCCATGGCCAGCCTGATTTCCTACCGCCAGATCGCGCGGGAGCTGCCGGAGGAAAAAGGCCGCTACTTCAAGCTGTTCACCCTGTCCAACCTGATTTTTCTGGTGATCCTGCTGGCTGAATGGAGGCTCATCGGGCGATAAGACCGAAACGTGGAGGTTCCGAAATGAAGCATCGTATTGTCACGGTTGCACAGATGAAGGCCATCGAACAGGCCGGAAATGCTCACGGCCTGCCCTATCTGCAGATGATGGAGAGCGCCGGGCTTACAGCCTACGCCGAACTGAAAAACGTCCTTCCGCAGCCCGGCTCTCTGCTGGTGGTCTGCGGAACTACCGTGGACGAAACCATGAAGAATGACATTGCCCTGGCTGCCCGGTTTCACAAACCAGCCACTACTCTGGAAGGTATTCTCGCCGTAAAGGGTCAGGGCCGGAGGTGCCGCAATGGCAGCTAAGACCATTGCCCAGATCATGGAGGAAGCCCGTATCCGTGCCGGTGCCCAGAATTACAAAGGGCATGACTATATGGATTTGGCCCGGTTTGATGAAAATACCAGCCACATGATTATCTTCCGTGTTCTGACCAACGATTCCCCGGTTGGTGACAAAGGAGATAGAATGCGGCTGTATCTCTCTGAAAAGGGCTATGCCAAGGCACTGGAAAATCAGGAAAGCGGTCATATCCGCATCCTCTCTCACGCGAAAGTGAAGAATGGGGATTTGCGCTATGACCGAAAAGACCAGATCAGGTAAAGGAGGTACTGATGTGAAAAGTCTGCTGCGCCGCCTGGTGGTTCCGCCCTAGCATTCCTGCTTCTCCCCACAAACGTGAAAGGAGTGATTCACCATGCAGGAAGAAGTGGAACAACGGGTCGTTACTTTGGCCATCAACTGTACGAAGCTGACCGAACAGGAACTGAAAAAGGCCCTTGTGAAGCTGCTTCAGCATTGGAAAATGCATCAACAGAAAGGCCCTCATGGGAAAATGACCGTCAAACAGCTGGCTGCCCAAAATCGTGGCTTGCAGAGCGTGGAGGTCACAGACCAGAACATCGGCTCATTTAAGAAAATTGCCCGGAAATATGGTATCGACTTTGCCCCCTACAAAGCCAAGGGTCAGGATCGCTACCTTGTCTTTTTTAAGGCGCAGGATGCGGATGCCATGACTGCCGCTTTCAAGGAATATACTTCGAAAACCGTAAAACAGCACAGTCGTCCTTCCGTTCTGGCAAAACTGGCACAGTTCAAGGAACTGATGCAGTCCATGGGCGTGAAGCGGGAGAAGAAAAAGGAGTTGGAACGTTGAGAAACTGGTGCTGAAAAGCGAAGCTCGAACCTATGATAGCCCAACGAAAAAGGCGGGCTGGAGGAATGGGCTTTAGTCGGAAAGTCAAAGAAAATGCTATTCAGTCGTAATAAGGATTGCGAGTAAGACAAAAAGGGACACTTTCCCATGAAAGGAGAGTGATGCCTTATGCCTAATGAGAAAGCAAACAACAAGAAAGAAAAACTGCTGTGCGTGGACAATCTGCGCCATGCGGAATACTACGAAATGCAGGGCGTATTTGACGACTTGTATGCACGGAGCAAATGCGGCGAAGAATTTACCAATTTAATGTCTCTGATTTTGAGCCGTGAAAACATTCTCTTGGCGTATAGGAACATCAAGACCAATGCAGGGAGTAAAACCGCTGGAACAGATGGGCTTACGATTGATTATGCAAAAGAAAGATGCTCAGTTTATTCTAGATTTTTTTGCTGAATCCATGGAAGAAAGTGAGTTTTTTAGAATTGCTATTTTACTCAGTAGCATGTAAAGGAGATAATAAAAAATGAAAAGAAAATTAGCTGTGTTTTTGGTGTTGGCCATGTGTGTTGTTGGCTTTGCGCCTCCTGTTTCGGCTACCACGGAGTTCAGGGATGTAGAGACAATTCAGCCAAGATATACATACATTGATGCTGTTGGAGCCAAAATATCAATTGATTCAAAAGGCAAGGCGACCTGCACGGGGGTTGGTTACGCAAAAGACACCTATGCAACGGTTGACCTAACGGTTCAATTGCAACAGTATAAGAATAATACATGGACTACTCTACAAACATGGACTGGCTCCGATATTAACATGGCCGTTGTCAGCGGTGAATATTATGTTTATAAGGGATATAAGTACAGGACCAAGACAAATATGATCGTCTACGATGAAAATGGAAAGTACCTTGAATCTGCGATTGGAACGCAGGAAACAACCTACTAAATAACAGTAACGGCCATGGAGGCATATCTGCTCTCCCTGGCCGTTTTCTGTTTTCCAACGATTGAACCGGTAAAAATGCAACATAAAATTCATTGGTAGCTTGTATGAAAAATTTCGACAGGATTCGTGCAAATACCTGAATTTGTTCTTCCTCCGTTGCGGATTTTCTTCCACTGTCGTTTAGATTATTTGAAAACCATTTGATAAGTCTGAAAGGCGGTGAATCCCATGGGCTACTCTTAGCAGAATGAAGCGGTGTGGTACACTTTTGCTCGCAATCAACAAAATCTGCACTACGGAGGAATAAACATGAAATATCCAAAATGGAGTAAACTGTTGTCGTTGTTCCTGGTACTGGCAATGCTGGTTCAAATGATGCCGGTCATGTCTTTTGCGGATGACGACGATCTTCCCTCCTTCTCTGAGACGGCACCGGAAAGCGCCGTTGTGACGGTCCTTGGAGAGGTGGAAGAGCTGCGTGAAGAAAACACAAAACACTTTCGATTATCAGACGGCACTTTTGTGGCCGTAGACTATGGCATGGCAATCCACTACGAGGACAGCGAGGGCAACTGGCAGGACATCGACAATACGATTTCCCAGGACGCCGCCACGCAGACCTTCAATCTGGAACGGGATGATGCCATCGTCTCCTTTGCGTCCAGCCTGACCAATGGCAAGGTTTTGACCACTTCCAAGGGTGACGCATCCATCACCATGACCCTGCTGGACAGCGATGAGGTCAACCGGATGCTCGGCATCGAGGACGATACTCCCGATGAAACGGAACCGGAAGAGACGGAACCTGAAATTACGGAACCCGAAACCACAGAGCCGGAATCCACGGAGCCCGAAGCTACCGAACCGGAAACTACAGCCCCGGAAGAAACGCAGCCCGTGACGGAGCCGGAAGAAGTGCCCACGGAAGCTACAGAAGCGGAAAATACCGAAGCTGCGGAATTGGAAACTGAATCCGCTGCTACGGAGGATGATGCCTCTGAAAACGTCGATTCTTATACTTCTGAAGACAATTCTGACGAGCATGATCTGACCGAGCCGGAAGAAACCATGACAGAAAATACCTCCGATGAAAACGCCGAGGGTTCCGATACCGCCCCCGGCGAGGGTGAGGAGGAAACCACGGTTTCTACTGAACCGGAGGCTACGGAGCCGGAAAGCACTGAGCCTGAGACAGAGCCGGAGAAAACAGAGCCGGAAACCACCGGGGCTACGGAAACAGAACCAGAAGAAACGGAAGCACCCGCGGAATCGGTATCTCTGAAATATGACCGTGGTGCCTCTGCAAGTATCATCGAGAGCAATTCCGCTCTGTTTGATCTTCAGAAAAGTACTGCCTGGAATGTGGAAGATGTCATTCCGAAAGCATTGCAGTCCTCTTTGATTTACAAAGACGTATTCCCGGATACGGACCTTCTCTATACTGCTTATGGTTACAACCTGAAAGAGCAGATCGTGGTGAATGCGCCTCAGACCGGCTACCGTTACAGCTTCCTGCTGAATCTGGACGGCCTGACTGCCGAGAAGAATGAGGATGGCTCCATCAGCTTCCTGGATGCGGACGGAACTCCCGTTTATGAGATTCCCATCCCGTATATGGAAGATGATGCCGGCGTTATCTCTGAGGACGTTGCTTTCACGCTAAACGAAACCGAGGCTGGCCTTGTCCTTACAGTGGAAGCCAACGCCGAATGGATCAACAACGAAGAGCGTGTATTCCCCGTAAAGATCGATCCGTCCTTTACCATTGTTTCCGGTAAGGCTCTGGACGAAATCTATTCCGTTTACACCATGGAAGCCGCACCCAATGATACAACACTGGGCCGCCAGTATCTGTATGTGGGTGCCCAGCCCTACAGCACTACAAACGATGGCCGTTACAGACTGTTTATGCACTTCAACAATATGCCTACGATCCCTGCCGGTTCCGAGGTGGTTGGTGCATCTTTGAGCCTGTATCAGCATCAGTATGTGCAGCGGTATTGTACCTCGTTCCCCATTGGTGTGTATGAGGTTACTACCGATTTGCCCTCCAAGTATTCCAGCTATTACAACTGGTTTGCGGCAATGACCTGGCGCAACAGTATGCCGGAATATGACAGCTCCAATGCCATTGACTACGTCATGGTGGATTCCACTAAGGGATACCGGGATTGGAACATTACGGAGCTGGTAAAGAAGTGGTACGCGGATAAGACCAGTAATACAACCTGCGCCCTTGTCATGATGAATGAAAGCGACATTGATACCTATTACTACTATGCCTCTGCCGCTTTCTACGCATACGCAGGTTCTATTCCACCGGTCATGATTGTGTCCTACCGGGACAATACCGGTATTGAACCCTATTACACCTATGCCACGCTGGGTGCTGCCTCTGCCGGTACTGCTTATATCGCAGACGCAACCGGTCAGCTGAAGGTCGGCAAGGAGCTGGCAAGCTATGCATCCACGGTCAATCCCTTCTCTCTGAACCTGATTTACAACTCTGACTACTTTTCCCTGTCCTCCGGCACGGATTATCAGCCGCCGAACAAGCTTGGCCTGAGCATGACGGTTGGCTCCGGCTGGACACTGGACTATGTTCAGAAAGTCGTTCCTGAAAATATTAAAGGTATTGATTACCTGAAATATACGGATGGTGACGGAACCGTCCATTATTTCATCAAGGATTCTTCCCCGAAGGATTCCAGCTATCCTTACTACGATGAAGACGGCCTTGGTCTGAAGATGAAAATCAACAGCACCAATGATTACACCATGGCCGATGATAAGGGCAATGTCTGGAATTTTACGAGCAATTACCTCACCAGTGAAAAGGATGAATCCGGTAACGCGATCAACATTACCTATTCCAGCGGCCGCATTACCAAAATTGTACAGAAGAACAAGGACCAGGCGGAGATCACCTTGGCGACCTTTGCCTATGACGGAAACGCACTGTCTACTGTTACCGATAACGCGGGGAACGTCTATACCCTTGGCTATTCCGGTGGCAAACTCGTTTCCATCCAGAAGAACGGGACTGAAATTGCGAAATATGAGTATGACGGCTATCGGCTTGTCAAGATGACCGACAGCGAAAGCAGCTACTCTCTGGCATTCACCTACGCCTCCGGCAAGGTGTCCTCTTACAAGGAATTGGGCGGCTCTGCTACGGGCGCCACTGTCGCAATTACCTATCCCAACCACAGCCAGACCACCTACCGTGATTACGGTCAGGACCGGCAGGCCAACACCGCGGACGATATTCTGACACACTACCTGTTTGACTACGCCAGAAGAACCGTCAACGCCTATACCACCGACAATGACGGCGTGATCATCGGCGCTACCAATTCCGCGTACTATGAGCGCAGCAGCACGGACAAGAGCAACGACAAGCGGAATAACCGCACTGTCCGTACCGCAAGCATTGGTTTGGCAAGCCAGCAGCTTCTGAAAAACACCAGTATCGAAAGCAGCAGCGATGAATGGACCTTCAGCGGCGCTTCCCGTGCTACAACGAAACCCAGAACGGGCAACCACTCCATTAAGGGCACACTGGACAGCAACGGAACGCAGTATGCAATGAAGTCCTCTGAGAAGCTGACTGCAGGAAAGAAGTACACCTTCTCTGCCTATGTAAATACAAGCGAGGTCACCAAATTTGAGGGCAGCGGCGTTTGCCTGCTGGTTACGGACGGCTCCCAGAGCTGGACCAGTAACTATGTTAATTACACCACTTCAAATGAGGTCGATAACGGCTGGGTGCGTATCAGTGTCAGCTTTACCGCACCGGCAACTGATATTTACGGCATCACCATTTTCAACAGCGGGTGCATTGGCACCTTCTATGCGGACGATGTCCAGGTAGAAGAAGCGGAGGCACCCTCCAGCTATAATCTGCTGGAAAACGGCAACATGGAGACCTCCGGCTATGGCTGGACGATGGGCTCCGGCGCATCTTACTATTCCGGAAAGGGTGTAGCCGCTTCCTCGAACTCCATCCGGATCAATGGCAATCCCACGGATCAGGGCACAAACGCTTATCAGGATGTGGCTCTGAACCTGCCGGGAACACAGACCTACGTTCTCTCCGGCTGGGTAAACGCGAACGCAGTCCCCGATGATGACCAGAATACCGCAAAGGATCTGGAAAGCAAGACGAAGGAATGCGGCCTGCGTGCGATCATTACTTACTCTGATAATAAGACCGAAACCCAGTATGTACCGTTCAATTCTGACCTCTCCAATACCTGGCAGTTCGTCAGCATGACGGTCGTTCCGAAGGAAAGCACAAAGACCGTTTCCAAGATCCGGGTCGTGTGCGCATACGAAGGCAATGCCAATGTGGCATACTTCGATAATATTTCCCTGGTTCGGGAATCTGCCCAGACCATGAAGTATGACAGCGACGGCAACCTCGTCAGCGTCACCACCAGCGGCCTGAAGGAAGATACCAGCACCTATGAAAACGGGAATCTGATCAAGACCGTCACCGGCGGCAACGGAACTTATAAGTACACCTACGACAGCACCTATAAGCACCGCCTGACCTCCGTTACCAACGATCTGATCACCCAGTCTGTTACCTATGACAGTACCGGCAACGCAATCACGACCAAACTCACCGGCAGTGGAAGCAAGACGATCAGCACAGCGGCATCCTATGAGGGCGGGCTGAACCGGCTGGCGTCCACTACAGATGCCGCGGGCACCAAGGTGACCTATGGCTACGGCACCAAGAACGCCCAGATGATGGCCCTGGCCACCACGATCACGGATGCCTACGGCGTAAAAACCACCACACAATACGATGAAAACTATCGTGCTGTGGAAACAAGTGTTGCGGATTACGCAACATTGGTGTATAATTACGTTAATGGCAATCTGGGTTCCATTGAGAGAACCGATGATGCCAACGCAGCCCAGACCTATAGCTTTGTCTACGACAGCTTTGGTAATATGACCGAGCTGAAGGTTGGCTCTAAGTCGCTGGCAACCTACACCTATGGTCCCGGAAACGGTCTGCTGCAAAAGCAGAGCTTCGCCAATGGCGACAGCATTTCCTTTACCTATGACAAGCTGGGACGCACCAAGACCGCCGTTTATTCTGACGGCACTGTGCTGACCTACGTCTACAATGGTGAAGGAAGCCTCCACAGCCTGACGGAGACAAAGGACGGCAGCAGCACTACTTACCTGTACAATTACGATTCCCTCGGCCGACTGATCAACAGTGAGAAACAGGTGGATGGATCTTCTGTGATCCACACCCACGATATTTACAACACTTACAATCAGCTGGTAAAGGAAAGCTGGCAGGTCGGCAGCGATGCCTACGCGCAGAGCAGCACCTACAATTCTGCGGACGGTACGCTGGACACCTTCTCCGTGGAACAGAACGGAAATGAGCTGGCCAAGTTCACTTATGGCTATGATGAGTTGCGCCGTCTCTCCACTGTTAGCGGTGCTCCGTTCACCAAGGGCTACACCTACCGGGACACTACCGGGTCCAACACGACCACGCAGATTTCCGCGGTTGACTATTCCAGAACCTCTTACGGCAATACCTATAAGTTTGCGGGCTATTCCTACACCTATGACAAGGCCGGCAATATTCTGACGGCTACGAACAACATGGGGAACGTCACCAAGTTCACCTATGATAATCAGGGACAGCTCCTGACGGAAAGCGGCACAGTCAGCGGCTTTCCGGAAGCACCCTATTCCTACAGCAACGCGTACCAATACGATTCCGTCGGAAATATCAAGTCCTTCTCTGACGGAACAACTACCCACACCTACGCATACGAAGATGCCGATTGGAAGGACCTGCTGACCTCGTATGACGGCCAGAGCATCACTTATGACAGCAACGGAAATCCTACCAGCTACTTCAACGGCAACCGCTGGACCTTTGGCTGGGAGAATGGCCGTCAGCTGACGACTCTTTCCAAGCAGGCCCCTGTCATCATCACGACCCAGCCTGAGAACTTCTTCGGCACCGCCGGCAGCACCGCCACCTTTACCGTGAAGGCAGAAGGCGACCGGGTGACTTACCAGTGGCAGCGCAGCAAGGATGAGGGCAAGACATGGACGGACATCAGCGGTGAAACCTCCGAAACCCTCAATGTGACCATTCAGAGCAGTGACTTCGGAAGCCAGTACCGTTGTATCGCCAAGGACTTCATGGGTCATGTTGCTACCTCTCAGGCGGGCAAGCTGGCTTCCTCTATTGCGAGCCAAAGCGCGTGGGATCCTGAGTACACCGTCATCAATGAGCCGGACGATTACTACGGACGACCCGGTGACATTGCTACCTTTATCGTAGAGGCCGAGGGAAAGAACCTGTCCTATCAGTGGCTGTACCAGGCTCCTGGCTCCGATGAGTTTGTGTACTGCACCAGCAGTGACGCCACCACCAATACCATCCGCGTAGAGATGACCACCGAAAGCGATGGTGCCCAGTACCGCTGCTTCATCACCGACGCCAATGGCGATATGGGCAGTACCCGCTGCGCAACGGTCAAGCTGGATGTTCGTGACTGGACCATGGAGTACGAGGCCGGCGGCCTGCGTACCAAGCGTTCCAGTGCCGAGAAGACCTACAACTACATTTACAGCGGCGATAAGCTGGTTCGGATGACCTGTGGCGATAACATCCTGGACTTCACCTATGATGCCAACGGAGCGCCTTTGACGCTGGTCACTGGAGGGAAGGTCTATTATTACCTCACCAATCTTCAGGGCGATGTAATGAGCATTGAATCCAGCGACGGCACCCCTGTGGCGAGTTATTGCTACGATGCCTGGGGCAAGATCCTGGCATGTGATGGTGCCCTTGCGGAGCTGAATCCTCTGCGGTATCGCAGTTATGTGTACGACCAGGAGACGGGGTTCTATTATCTGCTGAGCAGGTATTACGATCCGACTGTCTGCAGATTTATAAATGCTGATTGCTATGCCAGCACAGGACATGGAATTGCAGGCTACAATATGTTTGCGTACTGCAATAATAGTCCAGTCTCTCAGCTTGATCCTAACGGTGAAATTGCAATTACGACAGTAATTCTTATTGGATCGGCTGTTTTGGGGGCCATAAGTGCTGGGTATACAGCTTACAAAGAGTATAAGGCTGGGAATAGTACTGGTCGTATAATTGGGGATTCCGTTTGTGCGGGATTTGCAGGCTTTAGTGTTGTATATTCTGGAGGTATGTCTTTATATCAATGCTACCAGAATTACTGCTACCTAAACGCGCTTTCTCCCGTTACTAGTATTGGAAGTTCAGCCAATATATCAAGTCAGCTTCAGTCGTGTGCGGATACAACAAATTCAAAAGTTTCAGGGTTTGGTCATGTTGCGGGAACAAAAAACACGCGGTCTTTACAGCAGAAGTCAACGCTCTACAAAACAAAACTTTGGCAACGGAAGTGTCGTATTTGAATGGCGAAATCGTCCCATATGGCACCAGAGGAAGCATCCGCTTCGATGTGTTGCAGTACAATCAGAATGGCATTCCTATTGCCGCATGGGACTTTAAGACAGGTACAGCTACTTTAACTGCTGCAAGAATCGAGCAAATGCAGGAACGGTCTGGTTTGTTTATTCCAATTTGTATAATAAAATGAGGGGAAAATATGGAGGTAATACGAAAGATTGTTAATCAA
>OHHH01000794.1_pt1 | contig 10495 bp, 8 predicted proteins | sample 1567951 | NCBI WGS metagenome assembly OHHH01 (sample SAMEA3879550, study PRJEB24766) | human gut metagenome | biome: human-associated habitat; feature: feces | place: USA | collected 1985/1987 | reverse complement strand
AGGCTTCGCGCTGCATTATGTTTCCGAGCCATGCGCTTGTGTCTCTTTCTTCATCAACCCATGAAATAGGATATGGCACACTCAGACTTCCGGCACTCTTTGTTTTTGAACAAATTTCCGAAGGTGTGGAAAAAGTTATGCCGCGCTTTTTGGCTTCTTCAGGCAAAGCCTTGAAAAATTCAAGTATGTTGGATGACAAAGGTTGGAAAATGCCGAGAGCGCAAAGCTCCATGAATATGTTAATTACCTGTTCGTCTTCCGGCATCTTGGCTATCCAGTCCATATATTTGTCTGCGAAAAGCGGAAACTCACTCCACGAAGGATTATTAAACCTCAGACTTATGTCTTCGGAGAGACGATGGTCGCGCAAAAGAAGTTTCAGTTTCGGGGCAATGGAACAGTTGTAAACAAAGTGCGGACTCTTCCAACCTAAAATGTGTTTTGCACCTTCGGTGATGACACCTTTATAACCCATGCTGAGGATCTGGGGAGCCATTTCGTCGCAGTAGATAAGCTCGGTGTTGCGGAGCACTTTCGGGGTGACGCCGAAGAGTTCGCGGATCTTATCGTCGTGCACTTTCACCTGGCTTGCGAATTCTTCAGGGTCGGTGAGCGATGAGAGGGAGTGGGCATAGGTCTCGGCAAGGAATTCGACGCGGCCGGTGGCTGCGAGTTTCTTGAGGAGGTCGATGAATTCGGGCACATACTGCTCGCACTGCTCCAGGGCTACGCCGGTGATTGAGAGGGCGAAGCGGAAGTTGGGATGCTGCTCGAGCATGCGCAGGAGGCTTTCGGCAGCCGGGATGTAGCTGCGCTGTGCTATGCGGGTGACGATATCGTCGTTGGTGAAATCGTCGTAATAGTAGTGATCGTTGCCTATGTCGAAAAAGCGGTATCTTTTGAGGCGGAACGGCTGATGGATTTGGAAATAAAAACAGATAGCTTTCATGATTTTATCGTGGAGAGGTGTTGATGGTTTCGTTAATAATTAAGGTTGATGCTTAAGGGGGATTCAGCGGTTGTTGATGACGCGTTTGTATATGTCGATCACTTTCGCGCCGGCTTTATCCCATGTGATGCGGTTGACTTCGTCGAGGCCGTCTTCACGGAGCTGCTTGTACATAGCAGGGTAGGTGATGATTGAATGGATGGCGTCGGCCATGGCGTCGATGTCCCAGTAGTCGGTTTTGATGACATTGTTGAGGATCTCGGCGCAGCCGCTCTGCTTGGAGATGATGGAGGGGACGCCCATCTGCATGGCTTCGAGGGGCGAGATGCCGAAGGGCTCCGAAACGGAAGGCATGATGTAGACATCGCTGGCCTTAAGCATTTCATAGACCTGCTTGCCTTTCTGGAAACCTGGGAAATGGAAGCGGTCGGCGATTCCGCGCTCGGCGGCCAGAAGGATCATCTTGTCCATCATATCGCCTGAGCCGGCCATTACGAAGCGCACGTTGTGGTTGTTTTTGAGCACCTTTGCCGCTGCTTCAACAAAGTATTCCGGACCTTTCTGCATGGTGATGCGGCCGAGGAATGTGACCACTTTTTCTTTGGGCTTGTTCACTTCGACGTTGAGCAGCTCGTCGCTCAGCGGGGTGACAGCGTTGTGGACGGTGGTCACCTTGGCGGGATCGATGCCGTATTTCTCGATCACGGTCTGGCGTGTGAGGTTGCTGACGGTGATGATGTGGTCGGCCTGGTTCATGCCGTCCTTTTCGATGCCGAACACGGTGGGGTTGACATTGCCGCGCGAGCGGTCGAAGTCGGTGGCATGCACATGGATCACGAGGGGCTTGCCGGTAACCTGTTTGGCGTGGATGCCGGCGGGATATGTGAGCCAGTCGTGGGAGTGGATGATGTCGAAGTCGAGAGTGCGAGCGATGACGCCGGCGCAGATCGAGTAGTTGTTGATCTCTTCGAGGAGGTTGTCGGGATAGCGGCCGGAGAATTCGAGGCATCCGAGATCGTTTGTGCGCATGTAGTTGAAGTCGGCATAGATGTTTGACCTGAGTTTGAAGTAGAGGTCGGGATCCATGTATTTGCCGATGCGCTGCTCGACGTATTCGCGGCTGACGTCGCGCCAAGCTATGGGGATCTGGGAGGCACCTATAATATTAGCGAAGCTTTTGTCTTCATCGCCCCAGGGCTTTGGGATGACGAATGATATTTCCATATCGCCACATTCCCACATACCTTTTGTGAGGCCGTAGCTGGCAGTGCCAAGACCGCCGAGAATATGAGGGGGGAATTCCCACCCGAACATTAGAGCTTTCATATAGCGTGAGAGTGTGACGGATTAGATGTTGAATTTCTTAAGAGTCTTGATGGTGCGAAGGATGCCGGCAACGTTAGTGGCGTGGCTGATGGCACCGCGGCCGGAGAATGGCGGGTTGCCGTCGTAGAGCTGCGAGAGGGATCCGACGCAGGCATTGGTCATTTCGTCTTCATAGCCGATGAGCATGCGGTCGATGTAGCTAACGCCGCTGAGGCCGAACACTTTGAGATAGGCGTCGGCATAGAAGCTGAAGAGCCATGGACGTGCGGGGCCGTTGTGGAGGGCCATTTCGCGTTCGTCGGGCGAGCCCAGATAGTTGGGACGATAGCCGAAGCTCTTGGGCGAGAGGGTGCGCAGGCCTTTGGGGGTGAGGAGCTCGCGTGTCACCACGTCGAGCACGCCTTTGCGCTGGCGACGGTCGAGCGGCGAATAGTCGAGGCCGATGGCCACGGCCATGTTGGGGCGCACCGACGGGTCGGCGTAGTTGTCGTTGACATAGTCGTAGAGATAGCCGTAGTCGTTGAGGAAGGTGGCGACGAAAACCGGTTTGAGGCGTTCGGCCACATCATTGGCGCGGTTGACGAGGTCGGTGTAGGCGTCTTTGCCTTCGGCGAGTTTGGCGGTGAAGACAAGAGCGTTGTACCATAAAGCGTTGAATTCGACCAACAGTCCGGTGCGCGGAACGACGGGACGGCCGTAGAGCGAAGCGTTCATCCATGAAACCGGGGTGTCGGTGCCGACGGTGCGGATCATGCCGTCGGGCTGCACCTGCAGGTTGGGATGACGGTTGGCGAGGATGTAGTCGACTATCTCGGCGATGAGCGGCATGTATTTTTCATAGCATGCGTCGGAGCCGTAGGCTTTGGCATATTGCTGGAGTGCCCAGATGCACCACAGTGGGATGTCGGGCAGGTCGATGCCCATGATGCGGCGGTCGGGGGCGCCGGTGATCATGAAGTTGGAGAGCGCTTTTGAGGCCGTTTCCATGATGGCTTCGTAGTCGTCGCGGTGATCGATGGAGATGGTGTTGCCGGGGAGCGCCATGAAAGTGTTGCGGGCGAGGATTTTGCCCCAGGGATAGCCGGAGAGCATGAACATGCCGTCGGCGTCCTTGAGATAGAACTGCTTGGCGGAGTTCTTCAGGCAGTTGAAGAAGCTGGTGCGGCAAGTGCGGGTGGCGATTTCGCTTTCATACATTTTGGCGAGAGAGCGGGGCGACACTTCCGACAGGCCGGCGGAGAAGATGATGGATTCGCCTTTCTTGATGGGGATTTCGAAATAGCCGGGCACCCAGAGGTCTTCGGTGTAGGGGACGCCACGCTCCATATCTTTCACGTATTCAAAGCCGTTGTACCAGTTGGGCTCGTAGTGCCATTCGGGTTTGTGGTTGAACTGCATGAAGAGTGTGGGATAGCCCGGATAGAGGCAAGTGGAGATGCCGTTGGCGGTGGGGGCGCACTCGGTGTTGAGGTTGTCGTTGGCCATAACCAACTGGTTCACTTCGCGGAAGGCGAGCATCGGGCGGAAGCGGAGAGTGGTCTGCGAGTGAGCTTCGACGAGGGTGTAGCGTATGAGGAGGCGATTTTCGTGAGAGATGAAGATCTTTTCCTTGGTGAGGATAACGCCACCCACGCGATAAGTGGTGCGGGGCACGCTTTCGCAGTCGAATTCGCGGATGTATTTGTGACCGTTAGGACTGTAGACGCCGCCTTGGTAGCGGTGGAGTCCTAAATTAAACTGAGCGCCGTGCTGAATGACCGACACGTCCATCGAAGATAGGAGGACGTGCCAGGAATTGTCCATTTCAGGTATCGGCACAACGAGAAGTCCGTGTTGCTTGCGGGTGTTGCAGTCGACCACGGATGTACAGTGATAAGCGCCCGATTGATTTGTTCGGAGCATTTCTTTCAGAAGTGATTGCTCCAAATTGATCATGAGGCTTTTATCAAATTTCAAGTAACTCATGTGGTATTATGGATTTTTGGTTTTTTTCAGAGGGTACAAGAATTTGTTGTTAGAGTATGGCGAAAATAGTAATCTTTTGGCCGATATGCAAATTAAATCGAAAAAAATTGAAAAAAACCGCGAATATAGTGTCGCAAGCCAGACAAACATATGGTTTGAACTGTTGAAACATGTTGCGGCGGTTGGTGAAGCGTTGGATTTATATTGCCGAGTCGCAATCAGTTTTTGTTTTGTAAATCAGCCTTTCTTAATGTGTGGTCGATCTTATGGAACTCACGGGCGATCATGGCGAATGTCACGATGGTAGCCAGAGCGTCGGATACGGGGAACGACAGCCAGATCCCATCGAGACCGAATCTGTCGGTAAGGATGAGGAGTAACGGTATGAGGAAAATCACCTGTCGTGTGAGGCTGAGGAATATAGATTGCGGGATTTTGCCGATTGACTGGAAGAAATTTGTTGAAACAATCTGGAATCCAACCACGCAGAAGCATATCATGGCCAATGAAAACGCATTGGATGTGACCTGAATGAGATTGGCGTCGGTTGTGAAGAGTCGGGCTACCAGCTGCGGGCAGAATAATCCAATGGCGGCTCCGACAGAAACCACTCCCGTACCCCACACGACGGTGAGGAAGTATGCGCGTTTAAGCCGGTGTAAATTGCCTGCGCCGTAGTTGTAACCGACTATAGGCTGCATGCCCTGACACATTCCGACTACGGCCATGCAGAGGAGCGAAGTGAAGGTGGTGAAGATTCCGGCAGCGGCTACGGCGTTGTCGCCGCCGTATTCATATAGATTGGTATTGATAATGATGTTGATGAAGCAACTTGCCAGATTGACGAGCGAAGGGGCAGCTCCTATGCCTATAATGTTCCATACGGTCTTTCTCTGCAGTTTCCAGCATCCGCGTCGGAAATGGAGCGTGTTTTTCCTGTTGATGAAATGCATGAGCACATAGACGGTGAAAATGCCCATCGATATGTCGGTGGCAATCGCAGCTCCTTTTATGCCCATGTCGAGTGCGAAAATAAAGATCGGGGCAAGCAGGAGGTTGCAACCGGCACCGATAAACATCGCTTTCATGGCCTTGATGGGGTAGCCTGAAGCGCGCATCACGTTATTGAGCGAGAAGCCTATGTTCATGATGAGCATTCCGGGGAGAATCCAGGCCATGAAATCGTGGGCGTAGGGCAGCGAAGCGGGGCTTGCCCCGAATGCTATGAGGATGTCATCGAGATATATGCGCATGAGGGTCAGGTAGACGCAGGCGTTGACGATGATAAGCACGAGTGAGTTGCCGAGTGTGACTTCGGCTCCGTGCTTGTCGCGGGCGCCCAGAAGGATAGATACCCTCGCGCTGGAGCCGGCGCCGATCAGCACACCGATAGCCGCAGAGATGTTCATCACGGGGAAGGTGATGGCCAGACCGGCAATGGCTTCGGGACCGACGCCCTGTCCGATGAAAATGCGGTCGATGACGTTGTAGAGCGACATCACGAGCATGCCCACTACGGCCGGAATGCTGTATTCCCACAACAATCGGCCGATCTTGCCGCTGCCAAGGCGGTTAATGTCGCCGTTAGTAGCGCTCAGGGCGTCGTCGGATGTATGCTTGGATTCGTTCATTTTGATGCTATTTGGGATGATTGGCCGTATTTTCCGGAGCGGATGCGGTAGAGTGTCTCTTTCGTCACTCCGAGATAGGATGCTATCTGCGTGATGGTGGCGCGCTCAAGGATCTTGGGATAGCGGTTGATGAGCCAGCTGTAGCGCTCCGATGCCGAAAGCGACTGCAGGACGAGCATGCGCTCCTCGATGGTCTGATATTGTTCGAAAAGCGTTGAGATCACGTAGCTTGCCACGACGGCCATGTGCTCGTTGCCATAGGTCTGTATGAGCTTGCGGGTGTCGTCGATGGGCATGAAAATCAGTTCGGTGTTCTCGAGAAATTCAACGGTGACGATTGCGTTGGGGTCATGGATGAGCAGTGAGAACGGCATGGTCACGAACTCATCGTCGAATGAAAACGAGTAGGTGTGTTCGCGTCCCAGATGATGGTAGAAAGTGCGCGTCGAGCCTTTGCGGATGTAGAAGGCAAGGTTGCGCAAGGCGTGAATGCCCTCAAATTTTTCGCCGCGCCGGAAGTGACGCTCCGTCATGATGGACCGAAGCGAATTTTCCATCTCGGGGGTGATGTCGAGATATTGCCGGATATGGTCAACGGGATGCGCCATTAGTTTACTGAGTGAGAGGTGAGAAGATAGAGTATGGAGCAACGGACATCGTAGGGCGTGGCGTCGGCTTTTCGCGGGCGTGCCGAGAGACGGTAGTAGAATGAATTCTGTCTGTCCCACGACCGCAATGATATCTGCCGTGTGGTGGCCGGAGGGATGTCGACGGCGACGTCGCACCGGCGGCTGTGCAGGATGTTGCCGGCGGTGTCGTAATAATCGAGCTGAATACGCAGGCCGGTGATGTGACGGTCGGTGGTGTTGGTCACAAACATCGTTTCGTAGGAGGAACGGAGGGGCTTGTCGTAGCCGCTGATCTTTATGGAGTCGGGGAGCGGCGTATGCAGGGTGTCGGCTATAATGGCCGCCTCAGCTTCCGGGGTGTCGGCAACGCGAAGGCCACGGCGCGTAGTGCGCTGTGCCGCAGCTGAAAAAGCTAATGCAATCAGCAATAGAGCCGTGATTCGAATTGCTTTGGACATAGGAGGCGGGGCTAAAGATATATCGGTTCGCGAGGCAATGGCGGCTCGGGGAAAATGCGGACACAGCCGTCGTTTTCACGGTTGTCGCGGTTGGGAGTCACGGTGTAGCGCCACAGATAGGGAAGCAGCCGCCACAGATTGACTGAGAATGCGCTTTTATGGCGTTTGAACTTGATGGAGCTGTCGTCGTCGGAGAGCAGGAGCGTGAACTTGCGGGGGATGGTCAGTTTAGATCCGGCGGAAGAGGTGTAGATGTTGGCCTCATATTCGCCCCGGCCGGCCATCGGGGCGATAAGCCCCATGACGGTGCCGGGACGCATGGCCCGGTTGGGGGAAAACACGAGCACGATGGAGTAGAGCTGAGCCGGGGAGGCCGGAGTGTCGAATCCGTCTTGACGCGAAATGGCCACCGTGACGCCGGTGGCGGGAAACTGCCAGATGCCTTCGATGTGGTGGAGCGGAGCCTCCGACATGGAATGAAGGAGTGAGGAATAGTCGAAGCCGGGCGTGATGCGCGATATCTTCGGCAGCCGGTCGATGAGTTTCTTTTCAGCATGCAGGGATATTGCCGCAAACAGAGAGAAAGCGGTAAACAAGATGCTCAATATCCATTTGGCGTTTTTTCCGTCCATGCTGTCGTAAATAAATAGTCATGAGTGAATGGCGTCATTCACTGGGGTGGGATGTCAGATAGTGCCGAAGTGATATGCGAAACCGAAGCTGAAGATTTCCTTAAGCTGGAACTTGCGCCAGTCGTTGTCGGGATTGTAGGGCGTCGAAGTGTCGTAGCGCATGTGCACGTAGAGACGTGTCGAAAGGAAGCGGTTGATGTTGAAATCGATGGTGTGCTCCCAGTCGCCGTAGGCATAGTCGTAGTCGGTGAAGAGGAAGAGGCGGGAATGATAGACGATGTTGTAGGCGATCTTCCATTCCAGCGTGCATTCGGCACTCGAACCTATCTTGTTTTTGAACTTGCGTCCGGCTTCAAGACCGTAGGCTGTCTCGTCGACCTGTTTGTTGATGCACGTCTTGAGGTTCCATGAGAGGGGTGATATCGAGGTGCCGAAGGTGAGCGTCTTTTTAGGATTCGTGTAGCTGTAGGTCATACCGAGGCCGACGTTGAGCTCGCCCGGGGAAAGGAGGGCGGCGTTGCGGTTTCGCGAGTTGGTCGGGTAGCTGTTGAAGAGCTGCGTCTTGAACATGACGTTGGACGAATAGTACCACCGGCGAGCTGCTTTGTAACCGAAAGTGGTGTTGAGCTGGAAAATATCTTCGGTGATATTGTAGGAATGGATGCTGTCGTCGGGGGCGCTGTTGAGTGCGAGCTTATACTGTATGTTGGTTTCAAACAGTATTTTAGGAAAGAATTTCTGGTTGAGCTTGACGTTGTAGTTGAGCTGGCCGATCATGTTGAGGTTGTTGTTGCCGCCCTGATACCAGTTGGGGGAGATGTAGGCCTGGGAGAACTGGAGCGAGGCGTCGAACGTCTTCAGCCAGTGGCGCTGTTCGATGTCGGTCTGCACTTCGTTCAGGCTTTTGTCGTCGACCTTTATCTCTTCGAATTTGATGCGTGTGGTGCCTTTGTCGATGAAAGCCCGGAATTCTTTCGGCACTTCAGGCATGAAGGCGGCATTGTATTTCACCGTAAGCGGGCTTGCTATCTCATAACGTTGCCGCAGATTGTTAACCGTAAGCTCGTCGTCGGCAAGGTTGTCGAGCCAGCGGTAGGCACGTGCGAAGCGGGGATCGCGGTTGTTGCTCACGATCATAGGCACGGTGTCGAGGAAATGGTATTTTCCGAAAACGACGGGGCCGAATTTGCCGGCCGGCAGGCTTTCCTTGTAACGCGACACGGTGAGCAATGAATCGAAATCGGGACGGTCGATAAGCAATTTCGGCATAGTGTCGGTCAGCACGGGCGTAACCGCCTTTTTCACCGCTACGGGACGAGCCGTGGCGGCAGCGGCGCCAAAAGAGGTCAATATACAGAGTAAGAGGCTAATTCTCAAATGCATAATGTGACTATTGAATGGATTGACGAATCTCCTGACTGCAAAGCTACAAAAATTTGCCGACAGCACCAAAAGCGCCGGCCGGGATGTTGGCGCGCAGGACTTAAGAATATTATTGTGAATATTATTGGAATATCAGCGGGACGGGGCTTATTTTGATATGTGGCAATAAAGCGTTAACTTTGTGGCCACAAAAAAACAACACAGAAAAAATGGATTTCATAGAAGAACTTACATGGCGTGGCATGATCCACCAGATGATGCCCGGCACAGAGGAGCAGCTCAAGAAAGAGATGACGACAGCTTACCTCGGCATAGATCCGACTGCCGACAGCCTTCATATCGGTCACCTTGTGGGCGTGATGATACTCAAGCATTTCCAGCGCTCGGGACATAAACCTATCGCTCTTGTGGGGGGCGCCACCGGCATGATCGGCGATCCGTCGATGAAGAGTCAGGAGCGTAAACTTCTTGATGAAGCCACCCTGCGTCACAACCAGGAGGCCATAAAGAAACAGCTTGCAAAATTCCTTGATTTCGAGAGCGATGCTCCGAATGCGGCCGAGATGGTGAACAATTACGACTGGATGAAGCAATTCTCGTTTCTCGATTTCATCCGCGACGTGGGCAAGCACATCACCGTCAACTATATGATGGCCAAGGATTCGGTGAAGAAACGTCTGTCGGGCGAGAGCCAGCAGGGCATGTCGTTCACTGAATTTTCATATCAGCTTGTTCAGGGCTATGACTTCCTGAACCTTTACCGCGAGAAGAACTGCAAGCTGCAGCTGGGCGGCTCGGACCAGTGGGGCAACATCACTACCGGCACGGAGCTTATCCGCCGTACCACCGGTGGCGAGGCTTTTGCGCTGACCTGTCCTCTGATCACGAAGGCCGACGGCGGCAAATTCGGTAAGACAGAGAGCGGCAACGTGTGGCTCGATCCCCGCTATACGTCGCCCTACAAGTTCTATCAGTTCTGGCTCAACGTTTCGGATGCTGATGCCGAGAAATACATCAAGATCTTCACCGAGCTGACCCGTGAAGAGGTTGAGGATCTCGTGCGCCAGCAGGCTGAGGATCCCGGACAGCGTCCGTTGCAGAAACGTCTTGCCAAAGAGGTGACTACGATGGTTCACTCGGCAGCCGACTATGAGGCCGCAGTGGAAGCTTCGCAGATCCTGTTCAGCAACAAAGCCGGCGAGATACTCCACCGCATCGACGAGCCGACGCTGCTTGCCGTGATGGAAGGTGTGCCGCAGTTTGAGGTTAGCCGCGCCGATATCGAAGGAGGTATCGCACTTGCCGAACTGCTCACCGACAAAGCCAAAGTGTTCCCATCGAAAGGCGAGATGCGCAAGATGGTGCAGGGCGGCGGCGTGAGCGTCAACAAAGAGAAGGTTGCCGACCCGTATATGGCGGCGTCGACCGATATGCTGCTCAATGACAAGTATATACTTGTGCAGCGCGGTAAGAAAAACTACTTCCTGCTGATAGCAAAATAATGATTGCCCTACCGGGCGCT
>OHHH01000791.1_pt1 | contig 10530 bp, 7 predicted proteins | sample 1567951 | NCBI WGS metagenome assembly OHHH01 (sample SAMEA3879550, study PRJEB24766) | human gut metagenome | biome: human-associated habitat; feature: feces | place: USA | collected 1985/1987 | reverse complement strand
GCAAGTTCCACTATAATCTTGACTTTGATACTATTTTATGGTACAATTATCCTATATATAATCCGAAAAAATACAGACGGGAGGTGAAACGCTTGTACATCGGCAAATTTCATAAATACGCAGTAGCAGGGATATGTCTTGCGGGAATGCAGAATGACCACGTTGCACATATTGTAAAAGTAGCCTCGGACGCTTTGATAAAGAAGGGCTTCAAGGTTATGATATTCAACGCATTTACAGATATGTATTACGATACACCGTATTCAAAGGGAGAGGCAAGCGTCTATCATCTTATTAACCTCGATATTGTAGATGTTCTTGTCATTATGCCCGAAACTATAAAGAGCGAATGGGTAACCGACACTATCATAAGATATGCACACGCCGCAAAAATACCCGTAATAATGCTTGACGGCAGTCACAACGGCTGTACGAATATAACATACGACTACGGCAGGTCGCTTGAGTCGGTAGTGGAACACGTCATAACCGAGCATAAATGCACCGACCTGTTTTTTATGGCAGGCACAAAAGGTAACTGCTTCTCAGAAGAAAGAATAGAGGCTTTCAAGCGTGTTCTTGCACGTCACAATATTGAATTTAACGAGAAAACAATGCTCGGCTACGGAGATTTCTGGGATGGACCGACAAAAAAGACCATCTCGGACCTTATTGTCTGCGGAAGAAAAATGCCTCAGGCTATAATATGTGCAAATGACTCTATGGCTATCTCCGCAATGAAAGCTCTTGAAGAACACGGCATGAAAGTTCCTGAGGATATAATAGTCACGGGATTTGACGCTATATATCAGGAGCGTATTTATTCAACCACCAGACTTACCACCGCACAGATGGACGCAGATGAGCTTGCGACAACCATTGCCGACACCGCATACGGATATATCAAGGGCAGTGAAAAACCGTGCGATAAGCATATCCATTTCTCTATGATACTCGGTCAGAGCTGCGGCTGCTGCGATTTTGACGTAGCTTATACCAATGAAAAGCTGGAGCATATGAATAAATATAATCTCGCCCTCTATGACGCAGAAAGCAAGATGGCTTCGCTTTATACCCATACGGTAAACTGCGACAGGCTCGACGAGCTTACAAAGGCTATGGGCAGATATTTCAACTACCATGCAGCACTGTGTCTGAATGATGATTTTCTGGCCAAGGAATCAGCCGTCATACCAAAAGCGTATCACAGCGTTTTTACCGAAAATATGACCGCACACGTCATAAGGACGTGGAGCGATTACAGCTATAATATAAATTATCCGGCAAAGAAGGTCCTTCCCGATCTCAACGATCTTATCAAAAGATATAATACCATTATGTTCTGCCCTCTGCATTTTCAGGAGCAGGTCATAGGCTATTATGCCGCCGTTGCGGACGATCTTCTTGTATATCCCAGCAGCTTCTACTATGTTCAGCGACTGGTAGAATCTATAAACCAGACGCTTGAAAACTTCCGCATAGAATATCTTCTGAGAAACGCAAACAACGAGCTTTCGCTCACGCACTTGATAGATCCGCTTACAAACATCTATAACCGAAGGGGATATTTTGAGCGTATAAGCGAGCTTATGCTCGGAAACGAAAAGTGCAATGTTATCCTTGTATCCTGCGATATGGACAGGCTCAAAGAGATAAACGATACATACGGTCACTCTGAGGGCGACATAGCTATAAAAGCGGTGGCTGACGCTATAAAGACAGGTTGCGGAAAAGACGGTATATGCGCCAGATTCGGCGGAGATGAATTTATACTGACAGTGCCGTATAACACCGATAAACAGCGTGAGCTGTCAAGGCTTGTCGGCGAGATACAGACGGAGATTGACAAGTTCAACCGCTGTGCAGGAAAGCCTTATGAGGTGTCTATAAGCGTAGGCGGATCATACGGCACGGTGAGCAGTGTTGAAGATGTAAACGAGCTTATGCGAAGCACCGACCGGCTTATGTACGAGCAGAAAAGAATGAAGAAGGGCGAGCGTGGTCCCGTCTTTCAGCCTGTACCCGAGGCTCAGGAAAAGCCTGATGAGGTGCTTGAAGGTTATCGCAGCAGAATACACGAAATATTCTCGCAGTTTGACAGATGCACCTACTTCTATATGGACTATCTCAACTTCAAGTGGTACATCATAGAGAACGATCATATGCCAAAGTGCATTAAATCCTCCTCTGTAGGACCTCTGCGTGCGATATGGCTGAGCGGAGCGGTACACCCCGACGACAAGCTCATCTATGACAGCTTCTGCCGTAAAATAAAGAACTCCTTTGACGATAAGATCACTGATACTTCCTTGAGCGTAAATATACGTCTGTACGAAGACGGAAAACCTGTATGGTACGGTATTTATGTACAGCTTTCGGGCAGGGACGGTAAAATGGAGGAAATTGCCGGTTCTATCAAGGCACTTGAAATCAACGAAATAATGAGCATAGAAATTCTGGATTATTACACCACTACCGATAACCCGATAATGTTCCACGATATGATCTCGCAAAGGCTCACGGCATATCCGGACACAAAATTTGCTCTTGTACAGTTCGATATTAAGCGTTTCAAGCTGATAAACGAAAACTACGGCGAAGATGCAGGAACGGAAATGCTCCAGTTCATATCCCGCCAGCTCGGCAACTTCTGCGGAAAACAGCAGATAGGGGCAAGAATGAACGGTGACGTCTTTGTGCTTCTGACTCCTTATGAAGATAAGGACGGGTTGCTCTCCGTTGTATCCGAGCTTCAGCGTTGCCTGAAGAATTTCCGCCAATACAGCTATGAATTCGTGTTCGGTATTTATCTTATAGAGGACAGGAGCATATCTGTCAGAACGATGTGCGACTGTGCCGCTATGGCAAGACAATCTATCAAGAAAAACGCTCTTGAAAGCGTTGCATTCTATAACAAGAATATGCAGAAGGCGATAAAGGAACGTAAGTTTGTCGAGTCGCATATGAAAAAAGCTTTAGACAACAACGAATTTATCATCTATCTTCAGCCGAAGTTCAGCATTTCCAGCGGCGAAGCTATCGGCTATGAAGCGCTTGTAAGGTGGCAAAGTCCCGAAAGGGGGATGATATACCCGGACGGATTTATACCGCTGTTTGAAGAAAACGGATTTATCACAAAGCTGGACGCTTATGTATGGGAATGTGCCTGCATGGTACTGCGTGACTGGATAGACAGGCATTTCACGCCGCTTCCGATCTCGGTTAATGTTTCCCGTGCAAACCTTGACGATGAATCATTCCTTGATGTCCTTGACGGGCTTATTGAGAAATATCGTCTGCCGAAGCATCTGCTTGAGCTTGAAATAACCGAAAGCATAGAAAATGACACAACACTGCGTATGACCAAAAAGATAAAGGAGCATGGCTTTGTTCTGCTGATGGACGACTTCGGCTCGGGCTACTCCTCGCTGAACACGCTTCAGGATACAAGGTTTGATGTACTGAAGCTCGACCGTGAATTCTTCTCGACACATATGTCAAACGATCGTGGAAAGAAGATAATAATGCACACCATCTCAATGTCCAAGGACGTAGGTCTGGGACTTATTGCGGAAGGCGTTGAAACCGCAGATCAGGCGCAGTTCCTCGAAAACTGCGGCTGTGATACGGCGCAGGGCTATCTTTATGCAAAGCCCATGCCGGTGCAGGAGGCGGAGAAATATCTGAAAAATACTTTGCCGGGTAAAACTGACGAGGTAAAAGAACCGATTTAAAAAAACAGCCCTGCTTCATAGCGGGGCTGTTTTTTAACATCCTGCCGATAATTGCAATAGATGTCGGGTAATATCAGGAATACCGTGATATAATTCAATCATGGAAAGGGGCGATAAGCATGAACGACTGGACCGCAGGAATAGGCGAGGCAGTAAGCTACATTGAAAATAATCTGGACGGCGAAATTAACATTGAAAAGGCGGCTGAAAAAGCGTTTGTTTCAACGTTTTACTTTCAGAAGATATTCTGTGTGCTGTGCGGCTTCACAATAGGCGAATATATCCGATACAGGCGGCTTTCTCTTGCCGGCGAGGAGCTGTCGCAAGGAAACGCAAAGGTTATTGACGTTGCGTTAAAATACGGATACGACTCGCCCGACAGCTTTGCCCGTGCGTTCACTAAGTTTCACGGAATTACCCCTTCCGCCGCAAAGGAACACGGCACTGTACTGCGCTCCTTTGCACCTATAAAGCTTAAACTTACACTGGAGGGCGGAACTATGATTGATTACAGAATTACCGAAAAGCCTGCATTTACCGTTGTAGGCGTGACAACACCTATTGAAAACGACACTTCAATATCCTATAATGTTATCCCAACGCTCTGGGACGAGCATTATAAAAACGGCGGCGGTGAAAAAATCCGAGGAGATTTCGGAGCGTGTATATATTGCGACGAGAAAACATTCACTTATATGATAGCGGACGCTTATCTTCCGTGGAAGGACATTCCCGACGGTTGCGAAACGTATACCTTTCCTGCCGGAACGTGGGCTGTATTTCCCTGCAAAGGCGCATTACCAAACGCTTTGCAAAGCCTTAACACAAAGATATGGAGCGAATGGCTTCCTAATCTTAAGGGCTATAAGCTGAGCGGATATTACAACCTTGAAATGTATACTCCGCCCGCAGACAAGCCTGAGGATACCTACTCGGAGATATGGATACCGATCGAAAAAGCATAACAAATAAAGCGACAGCACCTTTTGTTTTCAAAGGGTGCTCATCGTGTCGAAAAAGTATTTTTCGGCACGATACAGACGTCGAGAAACACACGCAGACAAGGAAATCGCCCCGATAAGCGTACAAAGGTACGTTGAGGGGCGATTGACGCTATAAGCAAAAATGCTTTCGCACAGCCGTTTTTTACGGCTGTGCGAAATTCTATTACTTATCCTATTTTAATTTTGCGTCAGATTATTTATCTGTATTTTTGGCGGTGCGTGGGTTTATCGACAGTCTGAATCACCCGATGCATTTTAGCATCGGGTGATTTTTACATTATATGGATTACTGCGTATTTTGCTTTAATATATTCTCCGCCTCGTCTTTCACTCTGTCTTTCAACCACTGCGGTGAAACGACCTCGCAGTGACTTCCGAACCCCATCACAAAGCACATTATATTCTCCTCGTTCTGCATTGTGCAACGAAGCTCTGTTGTATCTTCGTCTATCGGCGTAACTGTCTGATCTCTGCCGTAGATACGTTCACGGGCGAGCATCGCATATCTGCCGTGCAGCAGCATAACTATCTCATACCATTCGCCATTCTTTTTCATACCGAAATCGTCGAGATAGTCGCTTTCCTTGTATGTCGCAAGAACTGTGAAGCGGTTTTCCGTGACAACCATTGACTGAATACGGCTCAGCTTGAAATAGCGGATCTCGTATGATTTTTTATCATACCCCAGCACAAACCACGCATTGTTATACATAAACAGCTTATACGGATCAAAGCGGCGGTGCGACACCTTGTTTGACAGTGACAGATAATCCATCTCAAGCTCTTTTCTGTGAGCGATGCACTGTGCCACCGTATCATACCGTCTGCTAAGCTCCTGCTCGTCAACGGCAAGCGGAAAACGGTTGGCAACGGATATTTCCTGCGGCTGTTCGTGCTTTACCGCCGCAAAGACCTTTCCCATCGCTTTTTCATAATCGCTTGAGTAAGGGAAATCGTTGCGGCTCTTAAGATATTCCGCTCCGGAGGATAACGCACGCTGTTCGGCTTCATTGAGCCTTACCGTAGGAATCACGCTCTGCGTTATCAGACGGTATCCGCCGTATTTGCCGGGGATGCCCTCTATATAATAGCCTGCCATTTCAAGCTCTGTGCGGTACTCGGCTATATTGCGGACGTTTGTTTCAAGGATTTCAGCAAGTTCCTGACCTTTATACACTCTGCCCGAGCTTAAAATCTGCAGCATTTTAAGGCAGTTTGACGTTTTTCCCATTGCCGTTCCTCCGTTTATGTATATCATAGTATATATAATTATACACTATTTATGGCAGGAATTCAATCGCTTACAGCCGTTCGAGGAACTCCTTCTTCTTTTCTGCAAACTCTTCCTCCGTCAGTATACCGTTTTCTTTCATTTCGTGAAGCTGTTTTATCTGCTCCATTATCGCTTTCGGATCTTCTTTCTTTGCAGACGCTGTGCTTGAATGATTCTGCATATTTGCCGCCGCCTGTGACGCTTTATCCTTGAGATTTCCTGCCGCACCTGCGATGCTTCCTGCGGCATTCTGTGCCATATTCTTTATGCTGTCGGCATTCACTGAACCTATCGCCGATTTTATTCCGTCAGTGTTTATTGACGGCAGAGATACGCCCGCAGTGCCGTTTTCATCTTCGGCTGAGTTTACTGCGTCAAATACCTTGTTGCCCTTAAGCCCTAAGAACTGTATTACCGACATCGCTATAATGGCGAGCATAAGAATAAGTATTATCCAGAAGCCTATCAGATAGTTAAGTTCTACCTTTGCGGATACTCCCGTGCCTGCGGTCGCTCCGCCTGCCGCCGCATTTACTGCCGATGCCGCCGAACCGGGCGCTATGAACAGGCAGACGATACCTACAACCGAGCCTATAGCGGATATAATCTTTCTGAAAGGCTTCAGCTGAGGGATATAACAGCTTGCCGCTACTGCCGCAAGGCAAAGTATAAATGCAAAGCCGAAAATTCCGCCGTCCGTCACAAGCGAAAAGCCGTTCATCGACTGATCGGCGCTTCCGCCGCCGAATCCTCCGACAGAAACCTCCGCCTTTACCGACATAAAGGGAAGAAACAGTGCAACTATTATCACGGCACATATAATTCCCATAAGATTTTTAAGTATAAATTCTTTGTTCATTTTCATAATTACACCTCGTTGTTTATTGACGTTCTATGTAATAATCGTTTATGTCGCATACCGTTACCAATATGTTACTTATCAGCGGATCAACCTCATCGGTTTCCACTACATACAGCAGAATGACATAATTCAGATCCTGATAGAAATATACATTTCCCGTATCATTACTTGTTTTGCATTTGTCACCGAAATTGTTCGTCATATAAGCGGTTAAATCGCTGTATTTTGATTTGTCGGCATCAAACATCGGGAAAAGTTCTTTTGCTTCACATACCACTTTCAACGCTTTGCCCTGACCATAACCGCTTTTATCGTATTTACACTGATACAGCACCTCTTTATTATCTGTATAGTAACCGGCATATCCTACATAACCTGCCTTTTCATCCTCCAAATACAGCCCGTTGAACTCCGAATCCTCATAATCGGTATTGAAATATTGCGCTATGCTTTCCGGTAATTCTATTTTACCGTTCTCCGCCGGCTTACTCTCCGGAGCTTCGGTCACAGGAGCCGTTGTAGTTGTCGTTTCGGGTGCAACTGTTGTCGCCGTCGTTGTCTGTGCCGATGTGGTATCAGGTGCTTCTGACGGTTCATCATCTGAAATATCGGGTACAGAATAATCCGCTCCGTCCTTGTCGTAGATACCGCCGAAAAGCCCACTGCCGTTTGCCTCAGTCACGAGCGACATCTGCTTTTCGTTTACGTTTGCTATGCAGGTGTCACTGTAAGTCTGACCGCCTGCAACTATTGTAAGTATCAGCTTTCCGTCCGCAATATCGTATGTACCCTCGTCGGATTGTGCCGTGACCGTGTCGTCTGCCGCCGTCTGCTTATATGACAGCTCCTTGTTGTCCTTGAATCTCAGTTCGTATGTGCTGTCGCCTGCTTTCTTGTACCATGCACCGTAAATGTTGACGGTGTTCAGTTCCATTGTTGCGCTGACCGCAGGCTGACCGTTATCCTTCTGACCGCTTATTACAAAATAGGCAACCAGTGCGACAGCTATTACTGCAATAACCACACACAGTACGATTATGTTGTTCTTCTTTGAACTTCCCTGTTCCATACTTATTCCTCCTCGTTTTTCTTTTTCAGAAGTTTTCTTATAGTCCTCTCCGAATAGTTATACTCGGCGGCTATCTTGTTAAGCGAATCAGATGTGCCATCATAGGTTTTTTCCGCCTCCAGTGCGACATATTCCTTAGAATAAAGCCGTGTGGGGAAATTTATCTGACAGCCTTTCATCTGATTGTACAGCTTAACGGTATTTTCAAAGCCGATAATTTCACATATCGTTCCATACACACCGTTAAGCGATTCCGATTTGTTATTCTTATCCATGTAATCTCCCGAAATCTGTAATTTTATAACTATATTATATACTGTTGACCGCATTTTTTCTTCTGCCCTTTTCCACGCAAAAAGACTTGGAAAATAGCTTTGAAAACCGCTTGAAAACACATTGCAATGTTCGTTTTTCAAGTATATTAAACCACCGTTTGCCACATTATTTATGTATGGTTTGAAAACTGTTTGGAAAAAGGGATAAAAAAATTCCCGACCTGCCATAAAACAGATCGGGATGTATATTGGATTTTACTTTGCCGCATGTGAGGACTTTATCATAATCAGCATACTTCTGAACTGAACGCTCAGCATATCCGAAATCTCGTTTTCGCTGAACAGACAGATGTTGGATGAAAGCAATACACCTATACCGTAGGTGAATATCCAGACGTGCCTGAATAAAGTCATAGCGTCCTCTTTTGAAAGCGAGTAATCGTTCATTATATACTCAATGCACTTGTCAGCCGTAACACCGAGCATAGACGAGAACATTTCCTCAAAATTAAAAGTATGAGCCTGTTCCTTCATAAAAAGAAGTCTGAACAGCTTCGGCTTTTCCTTTGCAAAAGTAATCATCTGTATGCCCACCTGCTTGAATGCGGGCATATCAGGCGTTTCTTTTTCCGCAAACTGTCCGAATACCTTCATAGCAGACTCACGGACGGTGCTTTCAAGCTCCTCCATATTTCTGAATGCCGTAAAGATAGGGCGTGTCGATGTTCCCATAGCCTCTGCAAGACTTCTTGCGTTCAGCGATTCAACACCGCTCTCGGCTACTATTCCGAGCGCTATTTCGGTTATCTCTTCTCTTGTATATTTTGCCCTGGGTGGCATAATATCACCTCTTTATAACATAAAAGCTGTTATACAACAAGCTTTCCACAACTTGATTATTATACCACCGCAATAACATGATGTCAACAGTTTCATCGCATATTTCGGTAGTATCTGACGGTAGTTGAACGATTATGTAAAGCGGCAAAAATATTTCATCAAATTAATAATTAATATTGACAAAATCGCAATATTATGTTATAATTAATTCAAATTTCAATCACTGTTATAAACGGGGCAAATCGGCTTTACTCACATACGTTTCAGTAATCTGACCGATACAGCCAACCGTTAAATAATACTTTTTGGAGGAAAAATTATGGAAGAACAAAACACTTATCAGCAGCCCGTTCAGCAAGACTATCAGTACAATCAGCAGAACGCACAGCAGGGTTACGGACAGTATAACAACCAGGGCTATGGTCAGTACAACGATCAAGGCTACGGACAGTACAACAACCAGGGTTACGGTCAGTACCAGCAGCCTTATCAGCAGTCTTACGGACCGGTAAGACAGCTCAATACACACAGAAGTCTTATTAAGCTGATTCTGTTATCGATTATAACTTTCGGAATTTATCCCTATGTTTTCTTTTCCGGAATTTCAGAAGATATAAATCTTATCGCAAGCAGATTTGACGGTAAAAAGACAATGCACTACTGCCTTATGGCGTTTATCATCGGACCGCTTACATTCGGTATCGGCTTTATCGTATGGTTCCATAACCTTTCTTCAAGAATGGGCAACGAGCTTGCAAGACGTGGCATAGCATATTCTTTCGGTGCTTCGGATTACTGGCTATGGAACGTTCTGGGAAGCTTTATCATTGTCGGACCGTTTGTTTATCTGCATAAGCTCGCAAAAGCGTCTGTGCTTCTTGCAGAAGACTATAATATCAGAGGCTAAAATCAATTTCAACTAATGTAGAACGGCAAGAAATTTTATTCATCCCTGTCCATATCGGGCAGGGATGTTTTTATAGTTAGGATTATATACAAATGCGTTTCCTGTGTATTAAGGCGATACGTTTTTGTGTCGTGTTAAAAAAGCTTGACCGAAATTTTCAATTTCCCTCTTTTAACGTTAAAATGGTGTTCCGTAATGAACTCGCCGCAGGCGGAACTTGAAGCGGCACATTGCCGCCAGCTTATCTACTAATAATTGCTTTGTTTATTCCCGACCGTTTTGCTAACCTCAATAACGCACCAACTTTTAAAAAGGTCGGAACTTGAAGCGGCTCACAGCCGCCCGCCGCACGCTTATCCACTAATCATCGCTTTGTTTATTTCCGACCGTTTTGCTAATCTCAATAACGCACCAACTTTTAAAAAGGTCGGAACTTGAAGCGGCTCACAGCCGCCCGCCGCACGCTTATCCACTAATCATCGCTTTGTTTATTTCCGACCGTTTTGCTAATCTCAATAACGCACCAACTTTTAAAAAGGTCGGAACTTGAAGCGGCTCACAGCCGC
>OHHH01000787.1_pt1 | contig 10576 bp, 9 predicted proteins | sample 1567951 | NCBI WGS metagenome assembly OHHH01 (sample SAMEA3879550, study PRJEB24766) | human gut metagenome | biome: human-associated habitat; feature: feces | place: USA | collected 1985/1987 | reverse complement strand
TGACCCTGCTCCACGAGAACATCGTGGGCCTGGATTCGGCCATTTTCATGCACCCGACCATCTGGAAGGCTTCCGGACACGTGGACGCCTTCAACGATCCCCTGATAGACAACCGCGACTCCAAGAAACGCTATCGCGCCGACGTGCTCATCGAAGACCAGATAGCCAAATACGACGACAAGATTGACAAAGAAGTCAAGAAAGCCGCCAAACGCTTTGGCGACAGCTTTGACGAAGCAATGTTCCGTCAAACCAACGCCCGCGTACTCGAGCATCAAGCCAAGCGCGACGCACTACACGAGCGCTACTCCAAAGCTATGAACGACAACGATTTGGCCGAATTGCGCCAAATCATCATTGACGAAGAAATCGTCTGCCCCATATCCGGCACCAAGAACTGGACCGACGTGCGTCAGTTCAACCTGATGTTCCGCACCGAAATGGGCAGCACCTCCGACGGCGCCATGACCGTGTACCTGCGTCCCGAGACAGCTCAGGGCATCTTTGTCAACTACCTCAACGTCCAAAAGACCGGCCGTATGCGCATACCCTTCGGCATCGCGCAGATAGGCAAGGCCTTCCGCAACGAGATTGTCGCTCGCCAATTCATCTTCCGTATGCGCGAATTCGAGCAGATGGAGATGCAATTCTTTGTACGTCCCGGCGAGGAAATCAAGTGGTTCGAGCAATGGAAAAAATGGCGTCTGGCCTGGCACAAAGCCCTCGGCATGGGCGATGAGAAATATCGCTTCCACGACCACGACAAACTGGCACACTACGCCAACGCCGCCACCGATATCGAATTCCGTATGCCCTTCGGATTCAAGGAAGTCGAAGGCATACACTCGCGCACCAACTTCGACCTGTCGCAGCACGAGAAATACTCCGGCAAGAAAATACAATACTTCGATCCCGAGCTCAACGAAAGCTACACACCATACGTCATCGAGACATCCATAGGCGTCGACCGAATGTTCCTGAGCGTGCTATGTTCGTCCTACGAAGAACAAGCCCTCGAAAACGGCGAGACCCGCGTAGTGCTCCACCTGCCCGAGCCGCTGGCACCCGTCAAATGCGCCGTAATGCCTCTGGTCCGCAAAGACGGACTGCCCGAAAAAGCACGCGAAATTGTCAACGACCTCAAATTCGACTTCGCCACACATTACGACGAAAAAGACTCCATAGGCAAGCGCTACCGTCGCCAAGATGCCATAGGCACGCCCTTCTGCATCACCGTCGACCATCAGACGCTCGAGGACAACACCGTCACCCTGCGCGAACGCGACTCCATGCAGCAAACGCGAGTAAGTGTCGATGAGCTCCACCGCCTCATCCACGACAAAGTGAGCATCACTTCCATCCTCCGGAAACTTGTCTGAGATCCATTTTTAGCAATCCTCTCACCTTACAGATATGAAGAATAACAAGACACTTATCATCATTGCCGCCATTGTAGGCATCCTGCTTTTATTAGCCATCCCGACCTGCTCGACCTACAACAGCATGGTCACCCTCAACGAAGATGCCGAACAAAGCTGGGGTGAAGTGCAAAATCAATATCAGCGCCGCTTCGACCTCATTCCCAACCTCGTGGCAACAGTGAAGGCCTATGCGAAGCACGAATCCGAAACCCTTCAGGGCGTTACCAACGCACGTGCAGGCATAACCCCCACCGACACCACGGCCCTTATGAATGCGGCCAACGAAGCGATGAACGCTCCCGACGCTAACGCTTACGCCAATGCTTTAAAGAAACTGACGGCCGAGATGTCAAAATTCAGCATCAACGTCAACGCAGTCCATGAAGCATATCCCGAGCTTAAAGCAAGCGAAAATTTCAGCCGCCTGCAGGATGAGCTTGCCGGCACTGAAAACCGCGTTGAGATGGCACGCAACAAGTACACCCAGACAGTAAAAGACTATAACATCAAAATCAAACGCTTCCCGGCAAATATCGTGGCCGGAATGTTCGGTTTCGAGCCCCGTCAGCAATACGAAGCCGAGCAGGCCGCACAAAAAGCGCCCAACGTTAACGACGCATTCAATCAATGAAAAAACTCTTCTATCTCATAGCGCTGGTGATCAGCGCATCAGCTATCGCCACATCTTGCGGCAGCGACGACAATTCATGGTCGGAATACTCGCAATGGCGCAACGCCAACAACCTCTGGTATCTCAGCATGAAGGACAGCGTCAACGCCAATGGCACTCCGTTCTATACCGAGCTCAATCCGGCATGGCTGCCCAACTCAGGTGTGCTCATCCACTATTTCAACGATCGCTCCCAGACGATAGGCAACCTCTCGCCTATGGTCACCAGCCAGGTGTCGGTAAAGTACAAAGGCATGCTCTACAATGGCGTTGTCTTTGATTCCACCACCGTCAACACCTCCGATTCGGTGCGCACGTTCGGCCTTCAGTCGGTAGTGACAGGATGGCGCATAGCGCTTACGGATATGCGCGTAGGCGACACTTGCGAAGTGATACTCCCCTACACCATGGGTTACGGCACTCAGGGCCAGAGTTCAATCAGCCCCTACTCTTCGCTTAAATTCGGCATCAAGCTTGTCGACATACCCAACTACGAGATTCCCTGATCCGGGTCGTTAACAATTATTTTCCAACCGTCCCTTACAAAACCGACTCCCGGATTGTTATAAGGTAAAAATCTAACTTCCGGGGCGCACGGATCTCATTTCACGTGAGGCTGGCTTCCCGAACAATTTTTTACCGATATGAAGTATAACATCATTGACATTGAAGGAGTTGGCGAGACCTATGCCGAAAAACTGACAATCGCCGGCATCGACACCGTTGAAAAACTTCTCGAGATGTGCGCCTCGGCCAAAGGGCGTAAAAAAGTGGCCGAACAGACCGGGATTCCCGAAAAACTGATCCTGCGCTGGACAAATCATGCCGACCTTTTCCGCATCAAGGGAATAGGCCCGCAATTCGCCGAATTGCTTGAAGCCGCCGGCGTCGACACGGTGAAAGAACTTCGCCATCGCTCGGCCGACAATCTCGAAGCAAAGCTCATCGAAGTCAACAACGACCGCAACCTCACAGGCCGCGTCCCTTCATCAAAAGAACTGCAGGCCATGATCGATGAAGCCATTGTCATCGAACCGGTCATAACGTATTGACATTTTACGATTTCTGATTTAACGGAGCCTGCGAATCGAACTAATTCGCAGGCTCCGGCGTTATGCTTGCAAACTAACCAATAAAACGAAACTTATTATGAAACTGCGCAATCTTCTCATGCTCCCTCTCGTTATTGCAGCCTTCACATTTAGTGCCTGCGGCAACGACGATGACGACAAAACCACTATAACCAATGTGCCCTCTACAATTGTCGATGCATTCAAGACACAGTTCCCTGACGTCAACATCAACACTGTGAAATTCGAAAAATCGGGCCAATACTATACCGCCGAATACCACGCCAACAACAATATGATTGAAATTGAAAGCTGGTTCAGCACCGACGGCCAGTGGAAAATGACCGAGACCGATTATGGCAAAGATCTTTTCCTTATCCCGACCGACATTAACATCGCTTTCAACAAGACCGAATACCGCGACTGGACCATTGACGACATCTCATTATATGAATATCCCGACGCCACAAAGAATTTCTATATGATTCAGGTAGAAAAGGCCGGTCAGCCCGACACCGCGCTCTATTTCAAGACCGACGGCACACTGATTAAAACCGCCGCCGACACCGGAGCTGACATAACCCCCGACACCGTAATCTGAAAATCCCATCTATAACCCCACAAAGAGCCGGAGCATCCGTTCCGGCTCTTTCTATTTTGCCGCAGGACCGCTCCGCTCTTGCTATACAGCGACATTTCAAGCGACATTCACCATAATTCCGACGCAGATTTTTAAGCATAAAGGCATCATTTTTAAAGAAAAATCCGTAAATTTGTGTGTTAAGGCCAAAAACTGTCACAAATCCCTTTTACAGCACATATGAGCGACGATTTATATAACGATGACATCGACGAATCAGCCGAGAATTCCGAAGCAACCGAGGGCGGATTCTCATCAATGCTTGTCGACCTCTCCGACGACGTGGTGCGTCAGCAGCTGCGCGGCATGTTTCAAAGCTGGTATCTCGACTATGCCTCCTACACCATCCTCGACCGCGCCATCCCGCACATCAACGATGGACTGAAACCTGTTCAGCGCCGTATCCTTCACTCGATGAAAACACTCGACGACGGCCGATTCAACAAAGTTGCCAATATCGTCGGAAACACGATGCAATATCATCCGCACGGCGATGCCTCGATCTATGGCGCTCTCGTGCAGCTCGGACAGAAAGAACTGCTGGTCGAGACGCAAGGCAACTGGGGAAACATACTCACCGGTGCATCGGCGGCCGCAGGACGATATATCGAAGCGCGCCTGTCGCAGTTTGCGCTCGATGTGCTCTACAACCCGAAAGTAACGGAATGGACCCTCAGCTACGACGGCCGCAAGAAAGAGCCCGTGACGCTTCCGGCCAAATACCCGCTCCTGCTTTCGCAAGGCGTTGGAGGCATTGCCGCCGGCCTGTCATCGCTTATCCTCCCCCATAATTTCAACGAGATTCTCGATGCCGCCGTAGCCTATCTCAAAGACGAGGAATTCACCCTCTATCCCGACTTCCCCACCGGAGGTTTCATTGATGTAAGCCGATATAACGACGGCGCCCGCGGAGGCAAAGTGAGAATCCGTGCCAAGATCGAAAAGATCGACAATAAGACGCTCGCCATCACCGAGATACCACACGGCACTGGATCGCTCATCGACTCCATTATCAAAGCCTACGAAAAAGGCAAGATAAAGATACGCAAGGTCGACGACAACACCGCTAAGACAGCGATGATCCTCGTCTATCTCCAGCCGGGCACATCGAGCGACAAAGCCATCGATGCGCTCTATGCTTTCACCGACTGCGAGCTGCCCGTGTCGCCCAACTGCTGTGTGATCCGTGACGACAAACCGATATTCATCGGCGTGAGCGATGTGCTGCGTCACAGCGTGGACAACACCCGCTCCATCCTTCAGTCGGAACTCCGCATTCAGCTCGACGAAGTGAGCGAACAGCTTCATTTCGCCTCTCTCGAGCGTATATTCATCGAAGAACGGATCTATAAGGACCGCGAATTTGAGGAAAGCCGCACCAAAGAGGAAGCTATCGCACACATCGACAAGCGACTGACTCCATGGAAGCCCCAATTAATCCGCGAAGTCACCACCGACGATATCGTCCGCCTGTTTGAAATAAAAATGGGCCGCATCCTCAAATTCAACTCCGACCAGGCTGATAAAGCTATCGCGGAATACAAAGACAAGATAGCCCATCTCAAAAACGAACTTGACAATATCACCGACTACACCATTCGCTGGTATGAGTCGCTGAAAAAGAAATATGGCTCAGCTTATCCGCGCCGCACCGTAATCCGCAACTTCGACAATATTGAAGCTGCCAACGTGGCCGAAGCCAACGAAAAGCTCTATATCAACCGCGAAGAAGGCTTTGCCGGCACGGCATTAAAGCAGCTGGGCAATGATCCCGCAAAAATCGAATACATAGCGCCCTGCTCCGAGCTCGATGACATAATCATCTTCTACAAAGACGGCCGCTACAAGGTGGTGCGCGTGCAGCCCAAGATGTTTGTCGACAAAAATGTGATACACATAGCCGTGTTCAAGCGCAATGACATACGCACCATCTACAACGTCATTTATCAGGATGGCAAAGGCGGCACATATTATCAGAAGCGCTTCAATGTGACAGGCATCACTCGCGACCGCGAATACAACATCACGCAAGGCAAGCCGGGCTCGAAAGTCGTATGGTTCTCCGCCAATCCCAACGGCGAAGCCGAAGTGGTGAAAGTGACGCTGAAACCCAAAGCACGTCTGAAGAGCCTCTTCATCGATGTCGATTTCAGCCAGCTCGCAATCAAAGGCAAAGGCGCCATGGGCAACATCGTCACGCGCAACGAGGTGCACCGTTTCTCGCTCAAAGAGAAAGGCCAATCCACACTGGGCGGACGCGACGTGTGGTTCGATCCCGACGTGCTGCGTCTGAATTTCGACGGCCACGGACAGTATCTCGGCGAATTCGAACCTAATGATCTTGTGCTTGTGGTGCTTAAAAACGGCGAATATTATACGTCGACATTCGATCCCGCCAATCACTATGAAGACAACATACTGCGCATCGAGCTTTTCCGTCCCAAACATGTGTGGACAGCAATAGTGCGCGACGCATCGCAGCAAAACTATTATTACATCAAGCGCTTTGAATTTGAACCGACGGTCAAACGCCAGAGCTTTATAGGCGACAACCCGAAATCGGAGCTGATCGCACTCACCGACACGACGGGAGCCCGCTTTGAAGTGACATTCGGAGGCATCGATTCGGTCCGCGGCTCGATGCTTCTCGACGCCGACGATTTTATTGCCGTGAAATCACTGCGTGCAAAAGGCAAACGCATCACGAACTATGAAGTCGCTTCTATCACAGAGACCGAGCCCAGAATCATGCCTCAGCCCGATGATGAATCCGACGGCCAGACACCGGACGATGAAGCAACTGCCGATCACGACGACAGCCTGCCTACCGATCCCGACGATGGCAAATCTGAAGATGAAGTGCGTGATGAGATCAACGGACAACAGCGTATCTTCTAACCCTCATCCGTCCATGCAAAACGACAACACAACCACAGGCAAGGGCATTAGCCGATTTGCCGCAATAGCGCTTATCATCGTACTGATCAGCCTTTTCCGGGCGGAGGCATCGGCGCAGACCGATTCGGTACCTGATGCCGGAACTATCCGTCCGGTATATGCCACCTATGCTCTGAAGGCCGGAAGCGCTCACCGTGCCGACACCTATCTCTCTCCGATCAAATATTCGGGCTGGCGTGTAGGCTTCAGCTATCAGCGCCTTCAGGCCATGAAATTCAACCCCGAAAACTGGCTAATGCAGCTCCAGCTTGATATCGACGTCGACGGTACGAAAAACATCGTGGGCAACGCCACCATGTGGTATGCCGGACTCGACGTTTCGTGGGGAATGCTTCGCCGCTGGCGCCTGCCGGAGGGATTCTCCGTAGGCGTCGGTCCCGCACTCGCCGTCAACCTCGGGTGCCTCTACCTCGACCGCAACGGCAACAACCCGGCATCGGCAAAGGCAGCCGTCACGGCTAACGCCTCAGCCTACTGCGCCTGGAACGGGAAGATACTCGGGTTCCCTGTCACCCTGCGCTACCAGGCGTCCGCCCCAGTCATCGGAGCATTTTTCTCACCCGACTACGGCGAGCTTTATTATGAAATCTATCTTGGTAACCACTCCGGCCTCGCACATCCGGCCTGGTGGGGAAACTATTTCCGCTACGACCATCAGCTGTCGGCCGATTTACGGTTCGGATCGACATGGCTCCGCTTAGGTTACCGCGGCAATATTTTCTCCTCTAAGATTAACCATATCGTCACACGCGATTTCACGCACTGCGCCATCGTAGGCATCTCAGGTGAATGGATAAGCATCGATCCGCGAAAAAAGCTTTCTTCCGAAGCCAGAATGATCACAGCCACATATTGACTTCCAACGCCAATCTTTCCGACAAATGAAACACATCATAGTCACACTATTTCTGATATTTACGCTATCATCCTGTCACGATATCGATGATTTCGAAAATGATCCGCGGGGCAATTTCGAGGCACTCTGGAGCGAGATCGACCGCCACTATTGTTTCTTCAGTGAGAAAGATATCGACTGGGACGAGGTGCATGCCCGCTATTCAGCGCGAGTCAGTGACCGCATGACCCGCGAAGAGCTTTTCAATCTGTGCAGCGAAATGATCAACGAGCTGCGCGACGGCCATACCAATCTCTCAACTCCCTTTGCCACATCCTATTATCGCAAATGGTGGAGCGACTATCCCCAGAACTACGACAGCCGCGTCATCGAACAGTATTATCTTAATTTCAACTACCGCTCGATCGGCGCCGTGACCTACGCCCTGCTTCCCGAGAACATCGGCTACATGCACTATTCATCATTTTCATCATCGTTGGGCGACGGGAATGTCGACTATATCCTCTCCTATTTCAAAGCAGCACAGGGCATTATCATCGACGTCCGCGATAACGGAGGCGGCGAGCTGAGCAACGTTGAGCCGCTTGTCAACCACTTCATCCTGCAACGCACACTCGCCGGTTACATCATACACAAAACCGGGCCGGGCCACAACGATTTCGACGACCCGTTTGCTTACTACATCAACCCCGCATCGCCAGGCCACATCTCATGGTCGAAACCGATCGTCGTGCTCACCAACCGTAGCACCTTCAGCGCCGCCAACAATTTTGTGTCCATCATGAAACTGCTGCCCGGAGTAACCGTCATCGGAAGCACTACAGGCGGCGGCAGCGGCATGCCCTACTCATCGGAACTGCCTAACGGCTGGGGCATACGCTTTTCGGCCTGCTCGATACTTGATGCCGAGGGAAAGACCACGGAATTCGGCGTTGAGCCCACGGAAGGATTCAGTGTCGACATCACGGCGGAAGATATTGCCGCCGGACGCGACCCCATACTCGACCGAGCCATAGCCCACATTCAGTCACTCGCAGAATAACCATGAAAGTTTCAAACGGAAAGAATGCCATAATCGCGCTACTCTTTATCATTTGCGCATGCGGCATCGGCGCAACCGCCCAAACGCTGTGCGTAATGACCTACAACATCCGCAACGGCATTGGCATGGATGAAAAAGCCGACATCATGCGCACCGCCGAGGTGATCCGCCGTCACGGCGCCGACATCGTAGCCATGCAGGAAGTTGACAGCTGCACCAACCGCAGCGACTGCACCGACATAGCAAAACAGCTGGCCGAAGCCACCGGAATGCATGCCACGTTTGTGCCGGCCATCGACTACGACGGCGGACGTTACGGCGTAGCTCTTCTCTCGCGCACTCAGCCCGTCAGCATCCGTCGCATTCCGCTGCCCGGACGCGAAGAGCGTCGCACCGCCGTGATTGCCGAATTTCCCGAATATGCAGTGTGCTGCACCCACCTGAGCCTCACACCCGACGATCAGATAGCATCCGTCGGCATTCTCACCGACACACTACCGGCCATAGTCCCCGGCAAACCGATCATACTTATGGGCGACTTAAACGCCGAACCCGGAAGCGCCACGATAGAGGCCCTGCGGCAATCGTTCTCACTGTTATCCGATCCGGAAGTCCACACATGGCCTGCCGACAGTCCGTCGCAGACGCTCGACTATATTTTCACATCCGATCCCGCTTCCGTGACCGCTCTCTCAGCGCCCGTTGTCCCATCGGAAGCCGTTACTTCGGATCACCGCCCGATATTCATTGACCTAAAAATAACTCAACAGCCATGACAGAAGGTTACGAAAAAGCCTATCATTACGACGGCCCCACAAAACGCTATTGCCAGACCCTTGATCTGCGCGACAATCCCGAGCTGATAGCCGAATATCGCCGCCGTCACAGCAAAGAAAACATCTGGCCCGAGATCCTCGATGGCATCCGCAAGGTCGGAATCCTTGAGATGGAGATTTACATTCTGGGCACCCGTCTGTTTATGATCGTGGAAACGCCGCTGGACTTCAACTGGGACGAAGCCATGGCCCGCATGGCCACTCTCCCGCGTCAGGCCGAATGGGAAGACTACATGTCGGTATTCCAGCTGGCCAAACCCGGTGCCTCCTCAGCCGAAAAATGGCAGATGATGGAGCGCATGTTCCATCTTTATTGATCGAGCACATCATAAACAGCGAGCTGCAAGGCGCTGAGGATGAGGCTGACGGTTTAGCAAATGACCGAAGCCGAATTCCGAAGGCGACGCAGCGGATTGCCCATTATAACGAACCGACTCAGGGGTGTTCGTGGGTAACCACATAATCCCGCACATGGCGGAAAAGATCGGTGGCGAACACGAAATCGTTGAGCGCTTCGCTTGAAGTGTGATAAATCTCGTGCATGTCGCCCACCCATTCACGATGGCCTTTGTTGAGGAACACGATGTTCTCACCGATACCGAGCACCGAGTTCATATCGTGAGTGTTGATGATCGTCGTGATATTATATTCATGCGTGATGTCGCTCAGAAGCTCATCGATAAGAATCGACGTGCGCGGATCGAGGCCCGAGTTAGGCTCGTCGCAAAACAGATAATGGGGATTCAGCGCTATCGCCCTGGCGATGGCCACACGTTTCTGCATGCCGCCTGATATCTCCGACGGATACTTCGAATCGGCGCCCTTAAGATTGACTCGCTCGATACAGAAGTGAGCGCGCTCGAGCATCTCTTCATGGGTCATGTCGGAAAACATCACAAGCGGAAACATCACATTACCGAGCACTGTCTCAGAGTCAAACAAAGCCGATCCCTGAAATAGCATACCTATCTCCCGGCGAAGCATCTTCACTTCCTTATTGTTCATTTTAAGGAAGTCGCGGCCATCGTAGAGTATTTCACCGGAATCAGGCCGGAGCAAGCCGACTATCGACTTCATCAGCAC
>OHHH01000781.1_pt1 | contig 10614 bp, 8 predicted proteins | sample 1567951 | NCBI WGS metagenome assembly OHHH01 (sample SAMEA3879550, study PRJEB24766) | human gut metagenome | biome: human-associated habitat; feature: feces | place: USA | collected 1985/1987 | reverse complement strand
CAATCCGTCCATAACAGGCATCATCACATCGCAGATTACCAGGTCAGGCACCTCTATTTTCTCCATATACAGACCGACATCCTTCACATTATCGCACCGTTCAATCCGTCCGTCCGGGAAAACTCTCTTGGTGATGGAGCCGGCTCCCAATGCCACGATGGTCTGTTTCTCCTCCATAATCAGGATATTATAAATACCGTCTCCGCCTTCATTCGCATATCCTACATTTTCAAAATTGCCGGACATGTTTTTCTGCCGGTATAAATAATACGGATGCATCCCCATGTCCCTTGCGCCTTTAGATGCAATCTTCATGGTTTCATCGGTGTTATGAAGCGTTTTCACCCCATTTTCCTGAATCCACAGTGCCAGTCTGGAAGCACGCTTAATAGCAAGGGAATGTACCGTAAGGGAATCCGGCTGCAGCTTTTTGATTTCCTCTATGGTATTTTCCACATCCTCTTCCAGTTCTCCCGGAAGTCCCAGAATAATGTCCATGTTAATATGGAAATCTCCTGTCTTCCTTGCCAGATGAAAAGCCTCTTTCACCTGTTCCACGGTATGCTGTCTGCCAATCAGCTTCAGGGTATCCTGTTTCATGGTCTGCGGATTGACACTGATTCGGTCCACTTTATGTGCGGCAAGAACCTTGAGCTTGTCCTCCGTAATGCTGTCGGCACGTCCCGCTTCCACCGTAAATTCCTGCACCGTAGAAAAGTCAAACCGTTCCTGCAATGCGGAAATCAGCCTGTCAAGCTGCGGTGCCGTCAGGGTGGTAGGCGTTCCGCCTCCGATGTATACGCTATCCAGGATTTTACCGGCAAAGGCTTCTTTGGTAAAGTCCATTTCCTTAATCAGACAGTCAATGTATTCTTCTACCCTGTCCCGCCACTTGCAGATGTGATTGGAGGTAAAGGAACAGTACAGACAGGTCGTCGGGCAGAACGGAATGCCGATATACAGGCTATACCCTTCTTCATAATGAATATGGGAAAGCAGCTCTTTTTCCCGCTTCGCAATTTCCACCGACAAATCTGCCTTTTCCATGCTGACAAAATGCTCCTTTTGCAGCGCTGCCGCTATTTCTTCTTCTGTTTTTCCTTCTTCCAGAAGGCCCATGGCAATCTTAGTCGGACGAATTCCTGTCAGGTTTCCCCAGGGAAGCTCTTTTCCCGTCATATCGCACAAGGTTTTATATAAAAATTTCTTAAACTCATTTTTATAGGTAGACTCTGCTTCTTCCCGGCGCCAGATGTATTCCCCTGCTGCATTCTTTACTTTCACCGATGCACCATCATCCTGAAGTAGAATTTCTATCCTTATGTTCTCTTCCCACTCTTTATTCTTCTCCGAAGACATCTCCGGTGTCAGGACCTTAACCATCTCTTCCGGATAAAACGCCTTCACTAGGGAATGCACATCATATTCAAATTGTGATTTATTAATCTTTACAGCAAACATAATTTTCAACCTCTGCTTTTCTGTCTTTGCTTTTCTGTCTCTCATTTTCTTATTATCGTCTTTCAGGGCATTTCTTGTCAACTGTATTCCATACACTGTGTATGGATTTTTCTTTTGGGCATCCATGCGCATACAATGACATACCGACGTTCAGTTTTCCGGCTCACCCACACAAGAAGAAACCTATATAAAAAATAAAGGCATACAAAAATGAATCTCATTTCTGCATGCCTTCATGAATCAATACCTGTAACTTATGCCATACACATAATAAAAAATATCAAATGTTCCTTACATCAGCGGATATTTGTCGGTCAGTGTCTGGACAATGGCCCTTGCTTCAGGAATCTTCTCCTCGCCGCCCTTGATAACCATGGCGATTGCTTCCGCAATCTTGTCCATATCTTCGGTGTTCATGCCTCTGCTGGTAACGGCAGGGGTACCTAAACGGACACCGCTGGTGACAAACGGAGACTGCGGGTCATTGGGAATGGTGTTCTTGTTGCAGGTGATATGTGCTGCGTCAAGAAGCTTCTCCACTGCTTTACCGGTCAGGCCGTAATTGGTTAAATCCACTAACATCAGGTGATTGTCCGTACCACCGGAAACAATCTTGATTCCGCGGCTCATCAGTCCGTTGCAGAGAGCCTGTGCATTATCAATAATATTCTGTTGGTAAACCTTGAAGTCGTCGCTCAAAGCTTCCCTGAAGCAGACTGCCTTCGCCGCAATCACATGCATCAGAGGACCGCCCTGGATGCCGGGGAAAATAGCCTTGTTGAAGTTATATTTTTCTGCTGCTTCCTTGTTGCACAAAATCATACCGCCTCTGGGTCCGCGGAGTGTCTTGTGGGTTGTGGTGGTAACCACATCCGCATAGGGAATGGGACTCGGATGAAGGCCTGCTGCCACAAGACCCGCAATATGCGCCATATCCACCATCAGAACCGCACCTACTTCATCCGCTACCTCACGGAATTTTTTGAAGTCGATGGTTCTTGCATAGGCAGAAGCGCCGGCAATAATTAACCGGGGCTTATTGGCAATAGCTAACTCTCTCATTTTATCATAGTCAAGGAAACCGTCATCATTTACACCGTAAGGCACTACATGGAAGTATTTGCCGGACATGTTTACCGGGCTTCCGTGTGTTAAATGTCCGCCATGGTCAAGATTCATGCCCATGATGGTGTCGCCGGGCTTGCAGACAGCAAACTGTACTGCCATATTTGCCTGTGCACCGGAGTGGGGCTGAACATTGGCATAATCGCAGCCGAACAGCTCCTTTGCCCTTTCAATCGCCAGATTTTCCACGACGTCCACACACTCACAGCCGCCGTAATACCTCTTTCCGGGATAGCCTTCCGCATATTTATTGGTAAGAATACTTCCCATGGCAGCCATGACCGCCTTGCTGACCCAGTTTTCAGATGCAATCAGCTCAATGTGGCTGTTCTGTCTTTCCTGCTCGTCTACAATAGCCTGTGCGATTTCCGGGTCAACTGCCTTTACTTCCTCTAAAGAATACATAACGTTTCCTCCATTTCCTGCTTTTTTACATTAACGTATCAAAACGCTTGTCCTAAATTATAACATAGCGCACCCCTTCACGCAAGATTTCATTTACTTTCCTTCCCTTTACTGCTACAATAAACCGTAAAAGATAAAGAATGGAGATAACCATGCAGAAATACGAACTTATCATAAATCCGGCTTCCCGCTCAGGCAACGGTATGCGGATCTGGAAGGAAGAAATAAAACCGGTGCTTGAAGCAAACAAAATACCGTTCAACGCCCATTTTTCCCATAAAGCAGGCGATGTAGCGGTACTATCTTCTTCCATTACCGGGGATTATGCAAAAGAAAACCTGCCTCTCCGCCTCATCATTTTAGGCGGCGACGGTACGTTCAACGAAGCCCTGCAGGGAATTTCTTCCTATAATAATATGAAGATTGGCTACATTCCCACCGGTTCTTCCAACGACCTGGCAAGGGACCTTGGCATTCCGAAAAATCCGCAGCAGGCTCTGAATCTTATTCTGGATGAAAAACATGTCTGCTACATGGATTTAGGCTGTGTGCGCACTCCGGACAAAACCACCTACTTTGCGGTAAGCTGCGGCATCGGCTTTGACGCCGCCGTATGCGTGGAAGCCATGAACTCCAAAATCAAGGATTTCTTCAACCGTATCAAATTGGGAAAGCTCACCTATTTCGGCATTGCCATAAAGCAGCTTATCTCCGCCAAAAAGACCGCCTGCGATTTGTTTCTGGACGATGACAACGAGCCCATACATATTAACCGGCTTCTGTTTACCGTATCCATGATTCACCGTTTTGAAGGCGGCGGCTTTAAATTCTGCCCCACTGCGGACTGTACGGACGGCAGGTTTGAACTCTGCGTGGCGGGAGATGTTCCCAAACCCGTTATCCTGCTTGCGCTGCCTACCGCTTTCTTCGGAAAGCATTACATGGTACCCGGCATCCATGCTTTTCATGCCGAAAAAATCACCATCAAGACAAGCACGCCCCTGTGGGTTCACACGGACGGTGAAGTACACGAAATGGCTGACTTTTTAGAAATAAGCTGCCGGCAGAAAACCATCCCCATGATTGTATAATTTTAATGATTTTTGCATTAAAATACAGAAACCGCTTTTATTCATAAATAAATTCTTAATTCTTTACAAAGATTTGCAAAAAAGGATTGCAAAAAAAATAAACTTAGCTATACTTGTGATGTAACTTTGGGAGATATTACAGCCCTTCGGATTTAAGTCTCCGGGGAGCACAGGATGGGAGTTTTATTGTGAAAAAGAAATTTGAATGGAAGAGTTTTTATCTCAAGTACCGCCATGCCATTCCCGCCATCATTTACGGCATCATATATCTGACATGGTTCTGTTATTTGGAGAATACGGTTACGAGCCAGTACAGGGTCATCCATGTAGCGATGGATGACATGATTCCTTTCTGCGAGGTATTCGTTATTCCCTACTTTTTATGGTTTGCCTACATTGCAACGGTTGTGGTTTTCTTCTTCTTTAAGGACAAAGAGGAATATTACAAAACCTGCCTGTTTTTAGCAACCGGCATGACCATTTTCCTAATCGTTTCCACTCTGTGGCCCAACGGTCATCACTTAAGACCTTATGTGATGCCCAGAGACAATATTTTCACCAGAATGGTGGCTGCCCTGTATAAGACAGATACACCTACCAACCTCTGGCCCAGCATCCATGTTTACAATTCCCTGGGTGCGCACATTGCCGTTATGAAGAGCAGGCATCTGGAAAATAAAAAAGGCATCCGCATCGGTTCTCTCGTCCTTTGCGTATCCATTATCCTTTCCACCATGTTCATCAAACAGCATTCCGTCTTTGATGTCACCACCGCTTTCATTATGGCAGCCGTGATGTACGTGCTGGTTTACCGTTTTGATTCTGTATGCGCCATCAGACGTATGTTTCATCCGAGCCGCAACCGCGGACCTCAGGTAGAGTCTTAATATAAAAATAAAAAGCGTATGAGCGAAATGCCCATACGCTTTTGTTATTTCTTAGTTAAAGTTAAATATCTTCTGGCAGATCATGTAGCCTTCCACGGAAAGCTTTCTGCCTCCCTTGCCGGGCAGATTCATGAAACCGCCCATAATGCCGTTGCGCATCCAGGCATATAGAAGCCTGTCCTTATCCTTTAAATACTGCCACAGCTCCTTCTTGGCATTCAGCTGTTCATCCGTACCTGCCCGCAGACACAGTGCAGAGGAAACCGTCATGATAATTTCCAGGTAATTTCTCATATACTGGTGCCGTCTCTTGCATCTGATAATCTGGTTCTTATGCTCCGTATAGAAATCAATCATGATTTTATTGACCCTGATCTGCTGGTCTAAGCGGGAAATCATGACCGTTTCATTGACGGACTGGTCGGAACGTCCGATGTAATAACGGTAAAAATTCACATCCAGATAATACATGGTTTTTACATACAGCAGCGGCTCAAATACATAGATGTTGTCCACATAGAAGGTATGCTCCGGCAGATGCAGACCGCAATCCCTTAAAAGCTGAGTACGGAAAATAACGGAATGCATCAGAATGTAATGTGCCTTTCGGAAATGTCTGCAATCATCCCAGGTAAACATCCTGTCCGTAGGAAGAATATGGCGGTAATGCATTATCTTCTTACGCTTCTCCCCTTCTTTTTCATAGACAAAATTGCTGACCAGCATGTCCAGTGCCTTGTCACCGCCGGCAATGTCCCGCAGAGTGTCCAAAATCTTTTTGTAAGCCTCTTCCTGCACCCAGTCGTCGGAGTCCACTACCTTGAAATACAGACCCGAAGCGTTCTCAATCCCCGCATTCACGGCAGAACCGTGACCACCGTTTTCCTTATGAATTGCTTTAATGATACCGGGATACTTTGCCGCATAATCATCTGCAATTTCCGCGGTATTATCCTTTGTGGAACCATCGTCCACAATCAGTATTTCCACATCTTCTCCTCCCTTTAACAGGGATTCAATGCATTTTCCCATGTATGCTGCCGAGTTATAGCATGGTATTGCAATGGATAAAAGTTTCATAATAGTTTTCATTCCTCCTGTTTAGCGGATTTATAATATATATGACGCATACGCCGCAAACGCAGACGGTATGGCATACTTTTTCTGTACCTCTTCGGAACGTTCAAAAATCCACTGTTCCTTTTTGACGGCCTGCGTACGGTCGGAAAGCTCGTCCACCCGCACCAGGTATCCCCACATATGCCATTCCTTATGGGAAAACACATGTACCGCATCTGTAAGTCTTGCCACCCTGACGATGGGCATACCTCTTTTCTTGAAAAAGGCAGTAACCTCTTCCGGTGAAAGATGCCCTGCCGTGTTGGGAAATTCATACAGCCCTGCTAAAAGTCCTTTATCCGGTCTTTTGTGAAGTGCTGTTTTTTCCTCATCCTGCAGGATAAAAACTGTTTTTTCCTCTATGGTACGGTCTTTTTTTGCACTCTTTACCGGGAACTCGCTCTGTCTTCCGGCATGGTACGCCGCACAGATATGGGACAGGGGGCATACCTCACAATGAGGAGCACCGTTTGGGATGCAGACCATGGCGCCGATTTCCATCATGGCCTGATTAAAATCACCGGCACGCCTTGGCATGGCTGCCCGAAGCTCTTCCTCTAAGTTTTTCTTTACTTTCTCCTGTGCGATGTCATCGGGTCTCATAAACAGCCTTGATATGACACGCAGCACATTGCCGTCCACAGCCGGAACCGGTATGCCGAAGGCAATGGAAGCAATCGCTCCCGCCGTATAACTGCCGATTCCCTTTAATTTTAAAAGCTCTTCTTCGGAAGCAGGCATTTCTCCGCCGTATTCCGTCATAATCTGTATGGCCGCTGCCTTTAAGTTCCGGGCACGATTGTAGTAGCCCAGTCCCTCCCAAAGCTTTAAAAGCACATCCTCTTCCACCTCGGAAAGACTTTTAATATCCGGCAGAGCCTTCATGAAACGCTCAAAATAGGGCTTCACGGCTTCCACTCTGGTCTGCTGGAGCATAATCTCGGAAACCCAGACCCGGTACGGGGCCGGTTCCTCTCTCCACGGCAAAATCCGTCTGTTGGTATCATACCATTTTAAGAGCGGTTTGGGAATATCCCCCACTGTGAAATTAAGATTTTCATCAGAATTTTCTAAGAAATCTTCCTCATCTGAGAGTCTTATTTTCACTTTATCCTGTATTTCCATACAATCTCTGCCGATAAAGCAGTCGTAGGCAAGGATATGCACACCGGCTTCCTCTGCCTTTTTCAGTGCCTCCGCAAAAGCGGGCTGCATAGCGGCATTGGGGGTAAAATAATCCACATCCTTCATCTGGATAACAAACAGAATATACGCCTCGTATCCGTCCTTTTTTGCCTCCATCAGCTCCTCCACATGCTTTAAGGCCCGTTCGGACGGCGCATCGGGAAACATGACACAGTTATTTTCTTCTAAGGTAACCCCCTTGACCTCCATGAAAATCTTTTTGTCCGGTGTCTCTATATAAAAATCAAACCGGGAATTGCCGTACTTTGTTTCCGGACGCAGCAAAGACAGGTCCGGAAAGAGTATTTTTTTTCTAAGCCACTCTTCCACAGCCCTGTTGGGTGCCTGGGAATCCATATTGATAAGCCTGCCCTGCTTTTCCACCGCCACAAGGTCATAGGCGGTGCTTCTTGTCTTGCTGTCGTTTCGCTCTAAATAAACCGGTGCATGCTCTGTCAGAAGCTCCCGGCACCTGCCGGTATTTTTCACATGCACCTTTTCCCGCCTGCCGTTTATCTCGGCATAGGCTATAAAACGGTTGGGGCGCTCTAAAAAAGTGCCCTCCACAATATCATGATACTTCATGTATAACTCTTTCCATACTGTATATTTTGTCCGCCGCTGCCGGCACTTCGTTCCCCGCCGCTTTCTCTTCTTTTGACACCTCTGTAATTGCCGGCACCCTTGCCGAAGGAACCACCTCCGCCGCAGGTCCTACATGCACCTGCTGGTCGTCAAAGAAAATCTGTGCCCCGAAGGCTGCCAGCACGTCTCTTTTCGTCACTCCGCCCAGAAAGCATGCCTCATCTATACGGACATTCCATGCCCGCAGGGTACGGATTACCCTCTCATGGGCAGGCGCACTTCTTGCCGTAACAAGCGCCGTCCTTATGGGCGACTCCCCCGGCGCGTATTCCTGCTGCCAGTCGGAAATGGTATGCAGAAACCTGGCAAAGGGTCCGGCGCAAAGCGGAATATCCGCCTTCTTTTTCTCACTGTTTTCAAAGGCTTCCAGTCCTTCTTTCCTGAAAACATTCTCTGCTTCATCGGAAAAAATAACCGCATCCGCATCAAAGGCTATCCTGATTTTGCCGTCCGAAGGACTTTCCTTATAGTGGTTTCCCTCCCCGCAGACAATACCGGCGGCAATGCCCGCCTCTATGGCAGCCCGCACATCCTCCTCACAGGCGGACAAAAACAAATCCGTCCTAAATGCGGCAAGGTACGGCGCCATGGGGGCTCCGCTTGTAAAGAAGGACCGGGTGATATCCAGTCCGTAATGCTCTATGGAGCGGAAAATTCGTAGGGAAATGTCCGGGCTGTTTTTCGACATGAGCACCACCTCCACCCGGTTGCCGGATACATGGCGCCCGGAGCCGCCCATTCCGGCGGGAGTATTTAAGGACAGCAGCGCTTTTATCAGAGAGAACCCCGGACCGGGCTTTAAAATTTCTGTCTCATGCTCCCTCTGGTACTTTGCATAGGCCTCCACGCCCTCTTCTTCAAAAATCCGGTTCTCCATCCGCAAATCAAAAAGCGCTCTTGTGGAGATGCCGATAATCAGTCTGTTTTCCAAGCTGTATGCCATAGTCTTCACCCATCCTTTCCACATCCATGGTGACGACCGGCACACTGCTGTTTATCGTAGCCGGCTGCCCTCAAATTTCTTTTTGGTAAGCAGACAGTTCTTCAGACTGTAATATCTGTCCTCTATCCTGCCCTCCGGCACCTCCACGTCACATGCCACCGCCATGGTGTTTATCATGTCATCCGTAATCCGGTGCTTTAAGGCGGATAAAATATTCAGTCTGTCCTCGCAGTTGTCAGCGTCCAGAAACTCCAACACCATAGGATCCAATGTCATTTCTTCCGGTTCCTGCAATTCAAACCGGTGCTCCTGCGCGGCTTCGGGATATTTTCCCTTATCAAGTACCGCACAAAAATCGTCAAGCGGTCTGGCATAGACCTTTCCTTCCCCGTAAAGAGCCTGATAAATTACCAGCTCCTCACCCGTTTCCGAATGCTCTGCCACCGTCATCACCTGGTATAAATTGCCCTTAAAATGTTTGTAAACTTCATTTGCTTTGGGAATACGAACCATAATTTCTCCTCTCATTTCAGGCATTCTTCCATTATAGTCCCCGTCCCGCGATAATGCTAATCAGGAAATCGTTCAGGAAATCGAAAAGGTAAACGAAATTTCTTCCTTTTGAAAAGCTTCCTCTTCCATCGCTTTCTGCAAAAGCTCCTGCATAAGCGCTTCTTTTTCCTCCTCCGCAAGCCCTGCCAGCCTGCGATGGTGAAGAAATACCGTGTATTCCCGTCTGCCGTCCTCGTAGGTGACACGGTTGCACATAACACCGCTGTCGGGGTAACCTGTTTTATTTAAATATTCTCTTACATCCTCTACATACTGCTGCTCCAGCACCGCATAATGCTCTTCTTTCGTGCGCTCACTGCTCTCGCTTTTCACAATGCCCGCCGCTGACAACCATACCGTCAGAATAAGTAAAACCGTAACTCCTGCAAATACTGTATTTTTCATAACCGCTCCTGCCTTTCTTCCTGAAATCCTCTGCTTTCCGCAGCGGATTTCTGCAAGTTTCTCTCGCCTTCTGAAGTAAAGATAGCAGAAACGGTGTCCCATAAATGACTCTTTTAATCTATTTCTATCTGGTATTTATCGTAGAAGTAATCCACAATTCTCTGGTAGCCCCATTCCTGGGTGGCGGCGCCGTCTTCCAAAGCTACCGTCATGGGTACAAAGCCCCAGCGCAGCCCGGATATATCCATATTGGTATTCTGGCATACGGTGTGGTACACCGCATATTCGCCTCTTTCGTAACCCATCATAATCAGAAGCTCACTCTGGGTATTGTCCGTCAGTACATCATAGCCCTCCGCTTCAAAATACTTGCCGGCGTTCTCCGTAAACTGGTCGTTTAGATATGCCACAACCTCCTTATCGTCGGAGTCCACCTGCTCCACATATTCGGAAGCCTCGGCGCAGTAAATTTCCGCCTGATAAATAATATAGTCCGAAGCATCCACCCGGAAGGTAAAATCAAAGGTCGCGTTGTCGCTGAACCGGATACAGAAAAAAGCCATATCCGTATCCTCGGAAGAAGCATCGCTGACGTTGTAATAATCCACATAAATAATATTCTTCTCTAAATCATAGGCGCTGATGTCGGGCAGCAGTTTACAGGAAATGGCAATACCGATGGCTTCCTTTACACCGCCGAAAACCTCACCCGTGTTTAACTCCGTCTCACTTAGGGACATGGTTTTCTGCAGACCGTTGGTATTTACCAGTGCAGCCATCATGCTCTGTACCTTTT
>OHHH01000765.1_pt1 | contig 10753 bp, 9 predicted proteins | sample 1567951 | NCBI WGS metagenome assembly OHHH01 (sample SAMEA3879550, study PRJEB24766) | human gut metagenome | biome: human-associated habitat; feature: feces | place: USA | collected 1985/1987 | reverse complement strand
GCTATATTTACTCTGCAACTAATAATATTGTACCATTTAGCTGATGATTATTACAACATTTACATTAATCCAGATAGGAATTTACTCCGCTTTCCTTCCCTTCACATTAACTATGCAGATTCCTATGCATACAAGAACTAACGCTATTAGTGCATTTATTCCAAGCTCTTTGCTTCCCTCTCCAAGCCACCATGCTGAAAGAAGTACGCCGAATACCGGGTTGGTGAAACCGAAGATTGCTACCTTAGATACCGGGTTGTGCTTTAACAGTATTCCCCATATTGAGTAGGCTACGGCTGATATGCATGCAAGATAAAATAACATGAGTATTGCTGATACTGACACATGTGTAATTCTGCCTCCCATCACAAGCCCTAATATAATCATTACTATTCCGCCGAATATGAACTGATAACCGCTCAACATAACCGGATTGTCTTTCTTTGAATAGTTCTTCATAAGGCATGATGAAAATGCATATGACAACGCACATAAGAACAGACTTCCATCTCCCATAATGCTTAAGTTCATGTCGATTTTCTGTCCATTCATGCTGACTACGATAACACCTGCAAAACCAATCACACAGCCTATAATCTTCTTCAGATTCAGCTTTTCCTGTCTGAATATAATTGTCGATACAAGTATTACAAAAAATGTGTTAGAGCCGTTAATTATTGACGCTTTCACTCCACTGTTATGTGCAAGTCCGATATAGAAGAATATGTACTGCAGAATTGTCTGGAACATTGCAAGCTTTACTATGCTCGGCACACTTGATTTCGTTGGAAGCAGCATTTTTCTGTTAAGTATGCTTCCGATTAAGATTGTGAGTACTCCTGCCAGCACAAATCTTGTTCCTGCAAATAATACCTGTGTCCATGTTTCACTTGACGGTATCTTAAACAGCGCATATCCTAATTTGATACATGGTGATGCGCTTCCCCAAAGGAATGTACACACAAGTGCAAGAGCGCACACCACCCATGTTTTCTGTAAAAAATCTTTTTTCTCGTTTGTTTTTTCCATGATTAATCTCCTCCATAACATGAAGTGTCATTGTATCATAGCTTTTATTAATTAGCAATATATGGCGTATTAAGCCACATTTCAGCACTTAATACGCCATATATTGCTAGTTATTTTTTATTTTGTGCGGCAGTCGTACCCGAAGAATTTTTCTTTTAAACATCTGGCTGTTAAAAGGAATCACTGGATAGATATAGCTTTTCCCCGATATTGTCCTGTTAAAGCATACAAGCACTATTGCAAATATAACTCCTGCCAGAAGTCCGATTCTTCCAAAGAACTGAACAAGAATCAGATTGACTATTCTTATGAATTTTAATGCATATCCCATCTCAAAACTTGCCTGTGAGTAGGTTCCAACCGTTACAACTGCCATGTAAAGAAGTGATTCCGAATTAAACCACCCTGACTGCACTGCATACTCTCCCACAACAATACCGGCAAGAATACTTAATGGTGTTGAAAGCATTCCTGGTGTATTAACCGCCGCAAGCTTAAGCCCGTCGACCGCAAGTTCAAGAATGAAAAGCTGTAATATAACCGGAACTGTTATATCCTCATTTATCGTTATGAATTTCAGCCATTCAGGCACCCACTGTGGATTGCTTTCAAGCAAAAGCCACACAGGTGTAAGAAAAACCGTCAGCAATGTAAAGAAGAATCTCGACAGTCTTATATAAGTTCCTATCATTGGCGAAAAATTAAAATCGTCCGCCTCTTCTATTATATCAAAAACACTTGTTGGAATTATCATCACTGCAGGTGATGTATCTACCATAATAACGATATTCCCATCAAAAAGAGCTGCAGCAGCGGTATCTGGCCTTTCAGAATATTTATACTTTGGAAATGGGTTAATCCACTTCCCCTTAAACATGCATTCCGCAAGGCTCTCTATATTCATAGTGAGTGCCTCAACCTCTATACTGCTTATCAGATTCTCAATTCTTTGAAGCAGCTTCTTATCAACCTTATCGTCAATATAGCATACGGCAACATCTGTCCTGGAGCGCTCCCCTACAGTATACATTTCCATTGAAAATCGGCTATCCCTTATTCTTCTTCTTAAAAGTGCTGCATTGCACACAAGCGTCTCGACAAATCCGTCTCTTGAGCCACGCAGAACCTTGTCTTTGTAAGGCTCTGTAACTGAACGCATCGGATAAGTACGGCAGTCAATAAGTATACATTCGTCAAAGCCATCTATTATCATGACTGTCTGTCCTGAAAGAAATGCCTTCTCTACTTCGTCATAATGTCCGTTTTTTTCAATCTCTGTATACGGCATTCCGACTTCTAAGAATGTATCTATATCCTTCATGTCCGATTCTTTCAATGAATAAAAAAACTGCACCAGTTTTTCAATTGTTTCCTCCTGTACAAATCCATCTATAAAGTAAAAATGTGTTCTCTTCCCACCTATTAATACATCTCTTTGCAGAATGTCAAAATTCTTGTCCACTCTTAACTTTTCATTCATCATGCGGACATTCATGTCTATGTTAGTTGTAAAATCAGTCATGCTTACTCCTTTCACCAGCACATTTTCACCCGCACTTTAAAGCACCTTTCGATATCCTATATTGCCACTAAATCCCTTCAAAGCACGAAAAGGGCAGGACTTACGCCCTGCCCTTATAGAATGTCCACATTTGACACATTTATTCTGTTATTAGTTCTCAAAAAGTGATGTTGAGTAATATCTGTCACCGCTGTCTGGAAGCAGTGCAACTATTGTCTTACTCTCGTTCTCTGGCTTCTTAGCCCACTCGATTGCTGCGTAAAGTGCGGCGCCTGCTGATATTCCGACCTGAATACCTTCTGTGTGAGAGATTAACTTTGCATACTCGAATGCGTCATCATTATCTACTGGAACTACGCTGTCATATATCTTAGTGTTAAGAATTTCTGGAACAAAGCCTGCTCCTATTCCCTGAATCTTATGTGGTCCCGGCTTACCCTGTGAAAGCACCGGTGATGTTGCAGGTTCAACTGCAATTATCTCAATCTTATCATTCTTAGACTTAAGATATTCGCCAACACCTGTGATTGTTCCGCCTGTACCAACACCTGCAACAAATGCATCAACTTCTCCATCCGTATCATTCCATATCTCAGGACCAGTCGTTCTTCTGTGTGCTTCCGGGTTAGCAGGATTAACAAACTGTCCGGCAATCATACTGCCTTCAATCTCATTCTTTAATTCTTCTGCCTTCGCAATAGCACCTGTCATTCCCTTATAGCCAGGAGTAAGTACAATCTCTGCACCATATGCCTTAATTATATTTCTTCTTTCAACACTCATAGTCTCTGGAAGAACAATAATTGTTCTATAACCCTTTGCTGTAGCAATAGCAGCAAGTCCGATTCCTGTATTACCAGATGTAGGCTCAATAATAGTTGCGCCCGGCTTAAGAATACCTTTCTTCTCAGCATCCTCAATCATTGCCTTGGCAACTCTGTCCTTAACGCTTCCTGTTGCATTAAAATACTCAAGCTTAACAAGTACTCTTGCCTTAAGTCCAAACTTTTCTTCAATATGTCCGACCTCTACAAGTGGTGTGTTACCTATTAAGTCTGCTGCTGATTTATATATCTTTCCCATACAATCCTCCATCTTGTGGTATTATTCCACATTTTCTAATATCAATTCATGAAAACATTTCATGAATCTGGTGATATGTTTATGTATTACATAAACATACTATGTTTGTATGTTATTATAGAACAATGATTTTGATTTGTACAGTACTTTTTTATTTTTCTTTTTAAATCATGTGTATTCTCGCTTCCGGCTTTCCGCTGACTTCTTAATCACGTCCACCAGCCCACTATAACTATGCTCACAAGCTTCAATTATCCGCCCCTCTGGCACGCCTGCCTCCACAAGCTTTTTGCTGCAGGCAGGACCAATGCTATACACTGGGACTTCACCTGACTCGCCAAGCCTGTCAATCAGCCATTTTATTCTCTCACCGCTGATGCCACTTGTAACAGCTATTCCTGAGACATCACTGTAATCTTTCATTCCGTACTCTGCATATGTATCAACATATACATTCCTATATACGGGAATCTTAACAAGTTCTCCATAATCTTTCATGGCTTCTTCAAGTGAGCCGCTTGTTACCTCTGCACACAGATATACAATCTTACCGGCTGAAATATTCATCAGGCTCTTTCCAAGTTCCAAGCCTGTAGCCTGTAAAGAAACAAAGTCTGCCTCACGACCGCATGCCGTTCTTAAAGCTTCCTGTGTCTTTTTGCCGACTACCGCAATCTTAACTCTGGCAGGCAGTTCACGCCCTACACTGGCAGCCCTGTCACTGTCACAATCCATCACACTGTCTCCATTCAACGCACCATCACAATTCAGCTCACCTTCACAAGCCATCTCCCCCATATTATAAGCAAACCCAGCCACTGCATTTTTACTGGTAAACACAAGCCACTGTGCATCTTTTATCTTTTCCAAAAGATTCTCCACACAAATATAACCAATCCTGCCAGTCACTATTTTTTCGCAGGAAAGCCCCTCCTTTGCAAGTAATCCTGCAAAGGAAGGGCTTTTATCGTACATCTGTCCGTTTTCTATATATGTATATATGTATTTACCCACAATCTACTCCAATCCAAGCATACGGGCTGCCTCGTGGCAAACCGCCTCGCTGTCAGTTCCTGTAACTTCAATTCTAAGAATCCTGCTGCAATCATCATTGCCAAATAGCACAACCATTCGAAGGTCGCCGTTATCCTTTGTCACACAGTGTGCGCCAACCGGGGCATGACATCCGCCGCCTGTTAATCTTAAAAATGTTCTTTCAGCCACAGCTTCTTTATCAGAATTATCATCTGACAAAGCATTTATCTTATCAAGAAGTTCTGTATTCACATTTGCAGTCTCAATCGCAAGAACTCCCTGTGCCGGTGCCGGAATAACGACCTCCGGGTCAAGGTACTCTGTTATCTCAGATGACCTGCCAAGTCTGTTAAGTCCTGCTGCCGCAAGCACAATTCCATCAAGTCCGTATGAATCGTCCATAAGTTTGTTAATTCTTGTATCGACATTTCCCCTGATAGCAGTAAACTGGATATCAGGACGCAGCATTGCAAGCTGGCATGCACGCCTGAGACTCCCAGTGCCTATAACCGCACCGGAAGGAAGTTCTGAAAAACTTCCTGCATTCTTTAATATAAGTACATCTCTGCAATCCTCTCGTTTCCACGCCTTTGCAAATGTAAGTCCAGCCTCACATTCAGCCGGCATATCCTTCATGCTGTGAACCGCCATATCAATACTGCCTGAAAGAAGTGCTTCCTCAATCTCCTTTACAAAAAGTCCCTTAGTTCCAATCGCAGCAAGCGGCTTATCCGTAACCTTGTCGCCTGTTGTCTTAATTATAACAAGTTCAAATGTATCCTCAGGATACGCCTCTTCCATTCTTCTCTTAACATATTCCGACTGGACAAGTGCCAGCTTCGAACCTCTCGTTCCTATTCTGTAATGCATAATCCTCCCTACAATCCAAACAGTCTCTCAACCATATCTTTATACTTCTGCTGTTCATTTTCTTCCACGTTTTTCAATTCTTCAATCGGTTCTTTTAACAATCTGTGTAATGACGACTTAAGAATCTTCTTTAAGATTACCCTGTCATGGTCTGAAAGGTCAATCTTGCGGTTAAGATAATCATAGCTGTCCTGTACTATCTCATCACATTTTTTGCCAAGCGACTGGATAGTTGTATCCATTCTGCTTGATGTGAGCCACTTCTTTGTTTCCGCTATATACTCATCAATCACGCACTGGCTTTCTTTAAGCAAATGTGCCCTCTCATTCTGATTAGACTTCACAATCCCACCTATCCTGTCAAGGTCAATAAGTGTCACTCCATCAAGGCTGCCTGCCGATTTTTCTATATCTCTTGGTGCAGCAAGATCAAGAAGTGTCATCTTTTTACCCCCTGATAATTCAGCACATTTAATCACCAGATGAGGGGATGAAGTCGCTGAGACAACTATATCACTGCATTTAAGCGCTTCTGTTTTCTTATCATATGCAATAACCTGAATATCTGGAAATTCCTTAAGAAGGTTCTTCGCATGCTGATAAGTTCTTGAACACACTGTTACATCAGCGCCATATTCTGCCAGATATCTTATGGCAAGAGCCGCGGTTTTGCCGCTTCCTATAACAAGCGCGTGCTTTCCTGATATGCCACATACTCTGTCTAACTCCTGAATCCCGACATAGCATACAGATACCGGTTTTTCACTTACCTTGTACTCTGTCTTAATCCGCTTTGCACAGCTTACCGCTTCTCTTACTATATAATTAAGCTCTTTCCCGCTGTGTCCCAGTGTTCTTGAAAGGTCAGCTGCATCTTTTAACTGGCCTAATATCTGATCCTCTCCAAGCACCATGCTCTCAAGTCCGGCTGCTATGCAAAACAGATATACAAGTGCTTCTTCACCACATTTGACACTGGCTAATTCAATATCAGTAAGTCCAAAATAATCATTGAATAAATCGGACATTTTCTGTACAAATGTTTCATCTTCATACAGATAAAACACTTCACATCTGTTGCATGTCGAAAGGCACATGCACTGATTCACGCCAGCCTCCTCTGCCTGCTGCATAAAATCTGCTATTCCGCTGTCTGTAAATGTAATCTTATCCCTTACTGAAAGGTCTGTATTCTTATAGTTAATACCTACATATGTATTCCCACTTATTATCCGAATTATTTTCTGAAGAATTCTTCCATAACCTCTATTGTATGGTTGATATCCTCATTAGTGTGTGCGTCTGATACAAACATTGCCTCAAACTGTGATGGTGCAATGTATATTCCGTTATCAAGCATATGTCCGAAATATCTTGCATACTCCTTAGTGTCTGACTTTACTGCGCTGTCGTAATCTTCAACTGCATCTGGTGTAAAGAATATGCTCATAAGTGAACCAATCTGATTAACCGATACCCTTCCGGCGCCACATTTTCTTACACTGTCAGCAATACGCTTTGTCTTGGTCTCAAGTCTGTCGTATATGTCCTTATTATCTCTTAAGATTCTTAAAGTCTCTAAGCCTGCTGCCGTTGCAATCGGGTTACCAGACAATGTTCCTGCCTGATATACAGGACCGTCAGGACTTACCATACGCATAATATCAGCTCGTCCGCCATATGCGCCGACTGGCATACCCCCGCCTACAATCTTTCCAAGAGTTGTAAGGTCAGGCTTGATGTTAAAGTACTCCTGCGCTCCGCCAATTGAAAGTCTGAAGCCTGTTATTACCTCATCAAATATAAGAAGACTTCCATTCTCCTTAGTTATGTCTCTTAAGAATTCAAGAAATCCAGGCTTTGGAAGAACAACTCCCATGTTGGCTGCAACAGGTTCAACTATTACCGCAGCTATTTCATCTTTATTGTTATCAAAAAGCTCCTTCACAGAATCACAGTCATTGTACTCTGCTACAAGTGTATTCTTAGTGTAATCAGCTGGAACTCCTGCACTGTCCGGAACTGATGTTGTAAGTGCTGCTGAACCGGCTTTTACTAAAAGTCCGTCAGAATGTCCGTGATAACAACCTCTGAACTTAATTATCTTATCTCTTCCAGTGTAACCTCTTGCCACACGTATTGCACTCATAACAGCTTCTGTTCCTGAGCTTACAAGACGGCTCACCTCCATGGTTGGAATAAGCTCATATATAAGCTCTGCCATCTCAACTTCTCTCTTTGTTGGCGCACCATATGTAAGGCCTGCTTCTGCCGCCTCTTTAACCTTTGCAATAACTCTGTCATGTGCGTGGCCTAATATTCCCGGTCCCCATGAGCATATATAATCAATCATTTCATTCCCGTCTACATCAGTAATTCTGTCTCCCTTGGCAGAAGCTATGAATCTTGGCACTCTGTCAACTGCCTTGTATGCCCTGACAGGACTGTTTACACCACCCGGCATATGTTTAACTGCTCTCTCATATAAATCCTTTGACATCTCTTCATTCATAAATCCAAATCCTCCTGCTGCTTAATTTTATATTGCTTAAAATGTTATTCTTCCTTTAACCATTTAGCTACATCTATAGCATGATATGTAATTATCATCTTGGCTCCGGCTCTCTTAAAGCCAGTCATATTTTCCATAACAATCTTCTTCTCATCAATCCAGCCATTCATTGCTGCAGCCTTAACCATTGCATACTCACCGCTTACATTATAAGCGACAATCGGAATATTGAAATTAAGTGCTATCTCCTTCATGACATCCATATATCCGAGTGCCGGCTTTGCAATAATCATATCTGCGCCCTCTAATATGTCTTCTTCAACTTCTCTTAACGCTTCTTTTCCATTAGCCGGGTCCATCTGATATGTCTTTCTGTCACCAAATCCCGGTGCTGAATGTGCGGCATCCCTGAACGGTCCGTAATATCCTGATGCAAATTTGGCACTGTATGAACATATAGGAATATTAACCAGTCCTGCCTCATCAAGTGCATTTCTGATTGCCTCAACTCTCTTATCCATCATGTCACTTGGTGCAATTATATCTGCCCCCGCTTTTGCATAAGCAACTGACGCCTTTGCAAGAAGCGGCAGTGTCTCATCATTTAATATAACTCCGTCTTTTACAAGTCCGCAGTGTCCATGTGAAGTGTACTCACACAGGCACACATCAGCCATGATAACAAGCTCTGGATACGCATTTTTAATAAGGCGGATTGCCCTGCACACAACACCTTCCTCGTCATATGCTTCACTTCCTACCTCATCTTTATGTACAGGGATTCCAAAAAGCAGGATTCCCTTAATTCCAACCTCTACGGCACGTCCGATTTCTTCAAGAACATGGTCAAGCGAATACTGACATATTCCCGGCATTGACGGCACTTCCTGTATTACATCGTTCTCCTCCGTAACAAATACAGGATATATAAGCTCGTCCACCCTTACATGATTCTCTCTTACCATATCTCTTAATGTCTCATTCATTCTTAATCTTCTTGTTCTGTCCATGATTATCATCTTCCTTCCAACGTTTCCTATATAATAGCATTACATATAAACATTGTAAACTGGTATGTTATGTTCTGCTATGTATTTTAACCATTCTTGCATACTCACCATCAAGCTTCATAAGCTCCTCGTGAGTTCCTCTCTCCTTGATGCCCTCGTCAGTAAGCATCAGGATTTCCTCCGCATTTTCAATAGTTGTAAGTCTGTGTGCTATTACAAATGTGGTTCTGTTCTTAGCCAGCTTCTCAAGTGATTCCTGTACAATCTGCTCACTCTCATTATCAAGTGCCGATGTCGCCTCATCAAATATAAGAATTGGCGGATTCTTTAAGAATACTCTTGCAATTGACAGTCTCTGCTTCTGACCACCTGACAATTTGACTCCGCGCTGACCGATATCTGTGTCATATCCGTTCTCAAAGCTCATAATAAAATCATGCGCATTTGCAAGCTTTGCCGCCTGAATCACTTCTTCGTCCGTTGCATCAGGCTTTCCATATCTTATATTCTCTTTAATTGTACCCATAAACAGATACACATCCTGCTGTACAACTCCAATATGGTCACGCAGGCTCTTAAGTGTAACATCTTTGATATCTGTTCCGTCAATCTTAATCGAACCGCCTGTCACCTCATAAAATCTTGGAATAAGTGAGCAGAGTGTTGTCTTTCCTACTCCCGAAGGACCTGCAAGTGCAACATATTCTCCCGGTCTTACAGACAGATTGATGCCCGAAAGCACCTCGTCCACGCCGTCCTTATATCTGAAGGACACATTTTCAAATGTAATTGCACCCTTCACATCAGTAAGCTCCTTTGCATCAGGCTTATCAGCTATTTCCGGCTCTACTGAAAGAATCTCTAAGAATCTTTCATAACCTGAATAACCCAGCCCTTTGCAATTCCGATACCGCCTGCTGCGATTACAATTACATTTATCATTGTTGTAAATGCCGTAAGTCCCGCATTGTACATTCCCATATAATGATAGCTGTCTCTCTTAGATTCAAGGAACAAATCATTCCCCTTCTTAAACTTCTCACATTCGATATCTTCATTTGCAAATGACTTGACAACCCTTATTCCAGACAGATTATCTTCTATCTGCGCATTTATCTCACCGATTCTTACCCTGTTTCTCTTAAATGCTCTCTTCATGCGCTTGTTAAGCACATACGCGAACACAAGCATAAAAGGAATCAGCACAAATGCGGCAATCGTAAGTCTTAAGTCAATCGAACTTAATATGCATAATGCACCAATTATCTTAATCAGTGAAATAGTTATATTCTCAGGTCCATGATGCAAAAGCTCTGTAATATCGAACAAATCCGATGTTATTCTTGACAATAACTGTCCAACCTTCTGGTCATCATAGAATGAATATGACAGCTTCTGATAATGATTGAATATCTCTGCCCTCATATCGTACTCAATCTTTGCGCCCATTACATGTCCATAATTAGATATATAGTAGTTACAGCCCCACTGTATAAGCACCAGTACAAACAGCACTGCAACAATAATCATAATCTTAGAAAGTGCCTCATCAGCACTCATATATGCGACCTTTGATGTAATGAACCTTACAACAAGCGGTATCACAAGTGCCACCGCCGCTGACATCATCGCCAGTATCATGTCCAGTATAAATGTGCCTAAATATGGCTTGTAGTATTTAGCCAGCTTCTT
>OHHH01000762.1_pt1 | contig 10780 bp, 7 predicted proteins | sample 1567951 | NCBI WGS metagenome assembly OHHH01 (sample SAMEA3879550, study PRJEB24766) | human gut metagenome | biome: human-associated habitat; feature: feces | place: USA | collected 1985/1987 | reverse complement strand
TTTTTAAGGGAGAGAGAATTATGAGAATTGTAATTGAGGGGCTTATTTTATCCCTGATCCTGTATCTGACCTGTGCTGTATGGATAAGAAACGGCGCAGTCAATATGGTATTCCTTTACAGCAAAGAGGTTCAGGAAAGAGTTATCGCAAAAGGAATGACCACAGCGGAAAAAATACGCAGGTCGGGAAACCTTTTCAAAACCTTCGGACTTATCTTCTATTTCGGCTATGCAATGATATGCGTGTATGCCATCAACGGAACAAGAGACTTCCTGCCATGCTTCATCGAACTCGTTTTGATACTTATGATAATGGGCGTCTTTGACCGGATCTTTATCGATACGATATGGGTAGGTCACACAAAGGCGTGGATGATCCCCGGCACCGAAGATCTTATGCCTTATATCACCGTGAAAAATCATATCACCAAATGGATAATGACGCTGATCGGCTATCCGCTTGTGTCTGCAATTCTCTGCGGAATAATGGCGCTTATCCTAAAGTAAAAACCGAGCCTGAAGCTTATTGTTTCAGGCTCCAGTTCATTCACAGACAGCTTGACATTCCGTGCAAATTATGCTAATATAGTTAGTGTAAGATAACCAATGTGTACGCCGTGTAGTTTCCTGCGGCAGAAATATAAGATACTTTTCGTTCCGAAAGAAGCCAACCGGAAAGACGGAGATGCCGACCTGTGTGAATTTCTCCTTTCCGAAGGGAGTCCGACCTACCGGAAAACATGGAACAATGTCGCTCGGTGGATAAAAGCTCTCCTCGTCCAAGGCGATCACCCCGAATATGTCAGCCGCTCGGACAAAAGCTTCTGGCTTCGCAAGGCTGCCGTGATGAATCTGAAAAAGGTTGGCGGCGGTTCTTCCTCAAACGATGGAACTATCAGGGAATATTCACGGGCGGACAGAGGATTTCTGAAAGAGCAGATCGTTTTGTATCAGCCCGATATCATTATCTGCTGCGGTCGGGGAAACGGTAAAAATGCGGATATCCTCTGCGATATCATCTTTGAACCGTCGGAGGTCTCGGAGTGGCAGACGCCGCTTACTGATTCAAAATACAACTACTTTACCGTAAAGCTTGCGGACGGGAAAATAACGCCCGTTGTATCTTTCTATCACTCACAGATATACGGCGGACATAAGCTTTTCCGAAAACGCTATGAGGAAATGCTCGCTGTCGGCAACGAACTCGACTTTTTCAAAAGGTGAACTATGAATATCAACTATATCCGTGAACCTACCGACCTGCAGTGCGGACAGGCTGTGCTTGCAATGCTGCTCGGCACATCTGCCGAATATATATGCGAATATCTCGGCAACGACCGTGAGACCGACCTTAAGGAAATGAAGCGTGTGCTTACGGAATACGGCATAAAATTCTCCCCCGAGCGCAAACAGGCGCAAACCGTTTCCGACCTTCCTAAATGCGCACTCCTGAGCCTTGAAACTCCCCGATGCTGGCATTGGTCGCTGTATGCGGACGGCGTTTTCTACGACCCTGAGCATGGCATTCTCAACGATTTCCCCATTTCGGAAAGAAAATTTTACTGGGAAGTATTTCCCGAAACAAAATACTAATTTTTAATCAAAGTGTAGACAAAAAATCGGCGCAAAATCCATTTAAACCTGTTTTCAACAGCTACGAGATTTTGCTTGATTTTTTGTACACTTTCAGTTTAAAAATTAGTATTAGATTATAAAAGCCGCCCTGCGAACAGCACAGCATCGTTCGCAGGGCGGCTTTTTGCACCAAATTCCCTCAATTTTCCCTTCCGTTTCCGCAAAGCAGCTTTTTCAGATCGCCGAGCGTCTCGCAGCCGCTTTTTTCACGCATCGAAGCGAGCAGCTTTTTCACATAGCTGTATGAATAGAACAGCTTGTCGCATATCTCCTTGCCGTTGTAGCCCTTCATGATGAGTTCTGCGACCCTGCGCTCCGTTTCGGTGAAATTCTCCGTCGGCAAGACCTCCTCCGACAGCGCAGTCCCGCTTTGCTTCAGCAGATTGCTTATCCTTGCAAGCAGTATCTTCTGCGAAAACGGCTTCTTGATATAATCCGCCGCACCGAGCCGAAAGCCGTTCAGCTCGTCCTCCTCGTCCGACATTCCCGTCACGAAAACAACGGGTATATCGGCGCATCGGGGCATCGACTTTATCTCTTTTATCACGCTGTAACCGTCGATATCGGGCATTCTAACATCAAGCATTATAAGGTCGGGAAGCTCCTTTTCCGAAAGCGCCTTCAACGCCTCCGCACCGCCCGAATAAAGGCTGACGCTGTAACTTACCCCGAGCAGAACGGCAGCATTTTTCAGCATGACCTTATCATCATCAACGACCATTATCCTCTGCTTTTTAGCGTTCACCCGCACCTCTCCTTTCCATAAACTGTCGGAACAGCTTTTCTGCGCTGACAAAATCAAGCTCGTCAACAAATTCAATGATATAGTTCAGATTTCTTATGTTATCCTCGTCCGTCTCGGTCGAAATGAGCCGTTTGAGATCATTCTGCGTTTCAAGCCAGATATGCTCCTCGATGCCCTTTTGTATCTGCGCTTCAATGTTGACATCGCTCGGGATATCGGGCGATGGGCATATCCTCTCAGCCATCTCCGAAATAAGCAGCTTCATTCCCTCTGCCGCTCGCTCCCACTCGAAAATGAGCAGCTCACGGGCGTGTTCAGCATAAGCCGTATCACCGCAGCCGAGCCGCCTTTCAAGCTCCTCCGCCGACCTGTACAATGCCGATGCGCCAATGCCCTTTGCGGCTGATTTCAGCGAATGTATCTCAAAAATAAGACTCTCGCTGCCGCTTTCAAACATCAATTCCACCTTTTCACGGCTGCCATCATAGCCGTCCGCAAAAATCTCCGCAAGCGAGCAGAAGCGTGTGATGCTGCCACTGAGATAGCTAAGCCCCGATTCAAGATCGATATCGTATTTTTTAAGGCTCTCACAAAGCCTGCGGAACTCCTCCTGAGAAAGCTCATCCTCAGCCGCTCCGTTCACCATCACCTTGTCGGGCGGAAGAAGCAATATGAGCGTCTTTTCAAGCGTATGCCACCTCACGGGCTTGGAAAGATAAGCGCAGAAGCCTGCGGAAAGGAATTTCTCCTCCGACCCAGAAAGAGCCTCCGCCGTCAGCGCAATAACGGGAACGCTCTCGGGAAGTCCGTTCTCACGCATTATCCGAAGCGTCTGTATGCCGTCCGTAACGGGCATCATATAATCGAGAAGGATAAGATCGTAATCGGCTTTTTTTACAGCCTCCGCAGCGGCTTCCCCGTCCGAAGCCGTGTCAACGGTTATCATCGTCCGTTCAAGCAGCAGGCTTATCACACGGAGATTTTCAGCATTGTCATCAACGGCAAGTATGCGGCATTCGGGTGCGATAAAGCTGTCCGAGCAAGTCCTTCCGCTCACCGTCAGCGATATCTCGCCAACGGGAGAGCTGTCGCATATTTTCTGCGGTATCTCTATCCCGAAGGTGCTGCCCTTTCCCTCCTCGCTTTCCGCAATGAGACGTCCGCCCATGCTGTCCGCAAGATCCTTCGATATCGCAAGCCCGAGGCCCGTTCCCTCAACGGCAAATTCAACAGCGTTCCTTCCCCTGCCGAAAACCTCAAATATATGCTCCAGCTCCGACGAGGGTATCCCTATCCCCGTGTCGGAAACGGTTATCCGCAGGAGTGCCTTGCCCTCGTCCTCACCGCTCGGAACAGTCCCGGCGGAAAGCTTCACACTTCCCGAAGCCGTGTATTTCACCGCATTCGAGATAAAGTTCGTCACGATCTGCCGCAAGTGATTTTTGTCTCCCTCGAGCATCGACATCATTTCGGGCGATATCTCTGCCGTGAAATCAAGTCCTTTTTTTCCGCAAAGCTCACTTCCCGTCGAAGCCAGCTCCGATATCAGCGAATCGGTTCGGTAAGGCTTTTCGACAGTCATAAGCTTCCCCGATTCGATCTGTGTGACATCAAGGATATTGTTTATTATCGAAAGCAGCAGATCGCCTGCGCTCTGTATCTTCGTGGTGTATTCAAGCATCTCCCCACGGTCGGAGGTGCGTGTTATAAGCTCGTTCATTCCGAGGATAACATTGACGGGCGTCCTTATCTCATGGCTCATATTCGCAAGGAAGATGCCCTTTGCCTTGCTGCTGCGGTGTGCCTCCTCCATCGCCGCATTGTACATCCTTATCTGGAAAAACATAGCCGCACCGAGTGCCGCCGAGGATACGCATATCCCCGTGATGATATCGCCGACTATCCCCTTTTCATCGGGGAAAGCCGTCACGAGCCGAGGGTATCGGTAAGCAGCCGCACAGCAGACAACATATATCACTATCTCAGCAAGAGCGCATACGATGCCCGTTTTCCCCTCGAGCATAAACAGCGTGAACACCGCCGCAAATACAAAAAAGCACGGCATACCGCTTTCATATCCGCCTGCGGTGAAGAACATTATCGGGAAAAGCAGCATGAATACCAGCGTGACCGTTATTATGTAGCAGGGTCGGTATTTCCCCGTCCGAGCGGAATAAACGAGCAAGGCGGCAGAAAATACCGCAGACGAAAGCAGCACTGCGCTGTTGAGTGCCGAAGCCCCGTTTATCAGCGAAGCCGCAAATATAACAAGGCTCACCAAGCAGCCAGTGACCGCAAGCAGATTGAATATCCTCGCCTTGAAATCAATATTCGGCGAAAAGAGCCTTTCCTTTATCCTTCTGAACATACTATCCCCCCTGTTACCTCAATTATATCACAGCCCGAGCCGTTTCGCAACAATCTTGGAAATAAGTGTCCCTAAGGGACATTGCATTCTTTGCCGTTTTGTATTATAATTATAGTGATGAATACTATCCTTAAGGGGGAATTTATATGAATATAAAGAAAATACTCTGCTGTACAGCCGCCGCAGTTATGCTCGCAGGCTGCACAGGTTCGACCGAGCTTGTCGATCCTTTGACCGTTGACTCGGACGTCCTCTATCTGTATGATGTGAAAAACGGTGCAGTCAAAGTCGGCGAGGACTGGTCGGACAGCGGAGACGAGGGCTTCTGGCTGCCCGTTTCCGATGATGTCTATGCGGAATTTCAAGACCCCGATGTGGTCGGAGCATGGCGTCCCGATCAGTATTTCGGCAAAAAGCAGCTCGAAAAGGGCTTTCGTGACGGAAAGATCGCAGTGGATTCAAAATTCACATGGAATGTCGGCGAGGACGGCACTCTGAGCAGTCTTTATCAGGAAAATTACTACGAAAACAACAGCGTTACAGGCTGAAAGGGGGATTTTTTATGCCGTTCTGGCTTGCAGTGCTTCTTCTGATCGTTTCGGCGGCGGGAATTATCCTGTCGGCTGCAAAGATCAGCAAAAAGCCGATAAAAATACTCGGGATAGTCCTTTCTTCGATCATTTTTGCACTTATGCTCATCTATATAATACTTGTGCTTATATTCGTGTTCAGAGCAGACGATCCCGACACAGACTCACAGTTCATCGCACAGACCGAAAACATGACGGACAACGGAGACGGAACTTTTACATATGATGACGGCGAGATATCGCTCACCTTTGAAAAAATCTCTCCCGATATTGTGGAGGAAGAGACCGCCCTTGTCCCGTCCGTCATTAACGGCGAAAGCGGCGGCAGAGAGTGGAAAGCCGTCACCGATAAAGACGGAAAGCCGCAGATCGTTTATGTCACCATCGGAGATACAGCCGTTGCCGCAAAGGTCAACAGCTCCCCCGATGACGCAGGCGCAGAATATGCAGCATCGGCTGCGGCTGTTCTCGTAAAGGACAGCTCACCCTACTCCGATGATACGGACGGCACGGAAAACTCGGGCAAGTACCGCACCGACAGCGCATCATTCTTCATCGAAGAAGCAAACTGCTTATTGTATTATCCTGCGCAGCTCACAGCCTTCTCCGAAAAGAACGGAAAATATACCTTTCGTGACGAAAAGAGCAGCGCTGCACTCAAAGTAACGCTTTCCCCAAACGAATATACCTCAATGTCGGAGGTCGAAAGCTTCATAAAAAATTCGGAAAACAGCCTTGTGCTTGCCTACGGTTCAAACTGGTTCACCTCCGAGATAAGGAAAAAGGGCAGCGTCACTTTTATGTACAGCGGCTTGGGAAGCAAATACATCGTCGAAGCCGAGCTTACCTATCCCGAAAAGGACAAAGCCGTTTTTGACAAGCTCCAAAAGCTCATAAAATGCTGCTTCGTCGGCGACGGCGTATGGAAAAGCTCTGCCCGCGGCGAGGGCTATTCCAAGGACAACACCGCCGTTTACAGCGACAAATTCAGCAGGGGGCTTGCCGCCTTTTACAGCGAAAAATACGGCGTCATTCTCCTCTACCCCGAAATTTTTTCCGATGTCGATAAAACGGACGAATTTGTTTTCTTCACCGACCCCGTGACGGGTGCGGAAATAAACCTTTTCAGCGACCCCGACCGCATATCGCTAAGCGACTGGCCGCAGACCTACGGCTTTGACGAAAGCTATATCGATGGCGAACACAGAGTAAAGGCAAGCGATATGAGCGGCGGAAGATACGGCGTAATGTATCTAACCGACAGCGAAAATGTCTGCGCCGTGCTTTCCTATCCCGAAGAATATGCGTGGGTCTATGAGTGCTTTGAAAGCGACCTTACGCTCACAGCGTCCTCTGCCGAGGTGCGCAATACCGAAATGCAGACAGTCTTCATTGAGGAATACGGTGCGCTCATCACTATGCCGCTCCAGTTTGTGCAGACCTCATTTTATGACGGCGTTATCCGCTATAAGGACGGTCTCAACGGAATGGAAATGACCGTCTCCTTTAAGCCGCTGGGTTCGGATAAGGAGCGAAAAAACCTCTTCGCCTGCTTTGATGTTGTAGCTGACGATGAGGATATCTTTGTCGGCGACAGCTATATCAGATGGCTTTCCAACAGCGGATTTTTCTACGGTGCAAGGGGCAGCGATATGAAAGCTCTCATGCAGATAGACGCCCCCAACGCCGAAAAAGCCTACGAAAGCACCCTCCCTCTTTTCAGCGTTGAATTTGTCACAACCGACAGCAAGGAAGTGACCAAGGCACAGCAGCTTGCCCAAAAGACAGCCGATGTAAAGGATATGTCCGACCCTCCCGAGGAAGCCGAAACGACGACCTCCGCAAAGATCAGCCACCCCAACAAAAAGCTTGTCTATGACCCCGAATCGGATTATACCTACGCCTCCGCCGACGGTGAATACTGGTACAGCTTTAAACAGGACTTCATCGAACAGAACGGCGAATTTGCCATTGACCCCGACAGCTATGCTTATGGTAAGCACAAGGAGCTTATCACGCATATCCTCGATATCCTCCGATACAATAACTATGACGTCGATCAGCTTGCGTGGGAATACTGCAAGAGAAGAGGATACAGCTCCTACTATGAGCCGTCAATGCTGACCGAGCTTACCGTCGATATGGAGCTGGCTATGCAATGCGCATATCAGGTCAAGAACCCCAAGGATTCCGACCTCGGAAAAGGCGTTCCCTCTGTTCTGGAAGAGCTATGCAGGATCCTTGATATCGAAAAGCCCGATTATGTCCGTGATCTCCCCGAGGAGACCGCCGGGACGACCGCAAAAACGGAAGCCGTCACATCATCTGAAAGCGAGGGAACAGCCCCCGGGACTTCCTCGTCCGAAAGTCCCGACAGATACAGAATAAACAGCGATACGAGCCATGATGCGCAGTATGGCTACAACAGCAAAATGGCTGACACTATCGATAAGATTCTCGCAAAGTACGATGAGACAGACATTGCCGCATACATCTCGGAAACATACGGCGATGAAACGCTCGCAGCCATCACGGAAGAAATGTATATGGGCGGATATGACTATGATTACGGCTACACGACCACCCTCGTCTATATCCTCTCGACCTATCCCGATGATGCAGTCGTGAGCGCAATGGCAAACGGCAGATCTCTGCCGAGCGAGCAGGCGTTCCTTTACTTCCCTGCCTACAACGACTACGGAACGGGCTGGGGCGAACCCGATACCTACGGCGAACCCGTCTGGAGAATTGCAAACCGAGGCGAGCTTGATGAATACGATCTTCTGACCGATACTGCGCTCTGCGGAGATATCTATGACCTCTACGGCAATGTCCTGCTCTGCCTTACAGGCTCGTCCATGCACGGTCAGAATGTGCCTTTCTGGATAAACGGCTGGGAAAAAGCTCCCGAAAAGGCAGCCTACTGCCGTGACTTTATCGTCCCGAAGGCAATAAACTTTATCGATGAATACTGCTCGGAGGATGATGAGTTCACAATGGACTGCCTGAGTGCAGATGCACAGACCGCATCGTTCAGCGCAGGCGGAAAGGAGCGCACGGGAATCAGATTTACAGCGCACAGCCTTGTCTACAACGGCGACTCCCCGACATTCGACACGATGGAATTTTATCTCGACATCAAAACGGGCGCACTCTATCGGGTAAGCACCTCGGGCAAAACAGTAACAGTGACCGAGAGTATCTTAGGCTAAAGGAGACATACTATGGCAAACTATGAATCAAAACGTATCGGAGCTATCCTGCTGCGTATCATCGTCACCCTGGTGCTTATTATAATAACCGCAGCTGCGGCTGTCGGCTTGGCGGCTTCCTATGGCTTCGTTGCAGGTCTGATAGCGGCAGTCATCGGCATAATGATAATTGCCGCAGTCTCAAAGGCAATGAAACGCTCGGGCGCAGACAGCATCGGCAAGGATCTTATCCCCGAGATACTCGGCGAAAGCATAGAGCTGACAACATTTTCAGCATCAAAGCACTTTGACCCAGCCGAGCTTAGAAGCACGAACGCCCTGAGCTGCTTTACCTCGGCAAACGGCGGCGGATATATCGACGGTGCAGCGAACGGCGTCCATTTTGTCCGCTGCAATGTCACCCTCACCGACCATGTAACGGACGAGATCTACAACCCCGACACAGGGCTTTATGAACAGCAGACCTCGGATGCAGCAGTCTTTTCGGGATATGTTATGCGTATCGGGCATGATCTTCCGCAGTATGCAGGAGTAATGGTCAGCAGCGACTCGCTCGATGCTCCCGCCATCAGCAGAAAGGGCGAGAAGCTGCGCAGCGAAAACGGCTTTTCGATCTATTCCTCAATAGGCGAAAATATCCCCGTTACGCTCACAGACGGTATGATCTCTCTCATAAAAGCAGCCGACCGCCCAGCCATCGTGACCGTTACGGAAAAATATCTGTACATCATAGCCGCAGCGCCGAAGCCGCAGTTCACAGTCGGTCTGTTCAGCTCAATGAATTCCAACCGCGAGAAAATTCTTGAACAGACAGAAGAGCTTAAACGCATAACCGAAAAAGCCGATTTCATCCGATTTGTAAAATAAACATAAAAAAGCCGATCACTTCAATTACCGTGATCGGCTTTTGTTATAAGCTGATATGTTTACTTGACGTTGGCAGCTTTCTTCTTTTCATATACTCTGATAATGAGCAGAACAGCTATCATAAGTGCGAGCGAAAGTCCAAGAACCGCAAATACATTCTGCACAAAGCCTGCAAAAATGTAACCGACAATGCAGACAGCCGCAACCGTGAATGCATATGGGAGCTGTGTCGAAACGTGGTTTACATGGTCGCACTGTGCGCCCGTCGAAGCCATAATGGTCGTATCGGATATAGGCGAGCAGTGGTCGCCGCAAACTGCGCCTGCAAGACAAGCGGAAATGCAGATAATGACAGTTTTCGGAATTTCTCCCGCATCGGAAACACCTGCAAGCTCGGTGCTGAAAATACCTGTTACGATCGGGATAAGGATACCAAAGGTTCCCCATGATGTGCCCGTTGCGAATGCAAGTCCGAGTGCAACGATGAAAAGTATGCACGGGAGAAGGATCTGTATTGCGGAAGCACTCTTAACGATGCCCGAAACGAATGCGCCTGCTTCAAGAAGTCCCGTCATGGTCTTTAATGTCCATGCGAATGTGAGAATGAGTATCGCAGGGACCATCTGCTTGAAGCCCGCAGGTATCGCATTCATGCAGTCCTCAAATTTAAGTGTGCGTCTTGCGAGGAAGTATATTATGATAATGATGAGCGAAATGATAGAGCCGAGCGAAAGAGCATAAGCAGCGTCGCAGTTTGCGAATGCGTTGATGAAGCTCTCTCCGCTGAAAAATCCGCCGCTGTATATCATGCCGGTAACGCAGCATATGATAAGGATTATTACAGGTATGATAAGATCGATGACCTTGCCGTTGCTTGAAACGTTGTTATCTTCATCGTTGTAAACAGTGTTGCGTGTGGTGAAAAGATCGCCCTTTGCAGCGTTGTCCTCGTGTATCTTCATAGGACCGTAATCAATGTTCTGCAGCGATATGAAAATTACCATAACTATCGTGAGAAGTGCATATAAATTATATGGGATGGTGTTGATGAAAAGCTGTATGCCGTTTACACCCTCAACAGTTCCGCTTACAGCAGCCGCCCACGACGATACGGGAGCGATGATGCAGATAGGCGCAGCCGTTGCGTCAATGATGTATGCGAGCTTTGAACGTGAAACATTGTGCTTGTCCGTTATGGGGCGCATTACAGAACCGACCGTAAGGCAGTTGAAATAATCGTCCACGAAAATAAGCACACCGAGTACGAATGTCGACATACAAGCTCCGACTCTTGTCTTTATGTGCTTTGCAGCCCATTCACCGTATGCCTTGCTTCCGCCTGCCTTGTTCATGAGCGCAACGAT
>OHHH01000757.1_pt1 | contig 10813 bp, 9 predicted proteins | sample 1567951 | NCBI WGS metagenome assembly OHHH01 (sample SAMEA3879550, study PRJEB24766) | human gut metagenome | biome: human-associated habitat; feature: feces | place: USA | collected 1985/1987 | reverse complement strand
CATGGCTGAAACCCACATCGGCCACGACACCGACATCAAAGGCCGCAGCGTGATAGGCAACGGCGTCACCATCGCCGGCGACGCCTCTGTGGCCGAATGTGTCATCCTCTCGTCGGGCGTCATTCTCCATGAAGGCGCCAAAATCGGCGAATGGGTGCTCGTCAAAGGCGGCTGCCGCATTGCCGGCAACGTGCCTCCCTTCGTCATCATGGCCCACAACCCCGCCTCCTACTTCGGCGTCAACGCCGTGGTGCTCCGCAAGCACGGATTCACCGAAGAGCAGATCGACGATATTGCCAAAGCCTACCGCCACATCTATCAGAGCGGCACTTCGGTGTTCAACGCCCTCAAGCGCATCGAGGCCGACATCGACGATGGAACCATCCGCTCTTCAATCACCGATTTCATCAGAGGCTGCAACCTCAAGCTCGTCGCCATACCCCGCGACCTTGAGGACTAATCCTCATTACATCCCCTTATACAATTCAGGCGGTGTATCATAATCGACACACCGCCTGATTTGTATGTTATCCGGAAAGCGCCGGAACAGTCGCCATCAGTGACGGCGTCCCATGCCGGGAGGCGGACCGCCCCCGGGTCCTCGCCATGCATTGCGGTCCACGGGCTCATTGCCCTTGCCGAAGGTGTTGAACTTATAGCTGACCGTAAACATGAAATAGCGCGTCAGGTCGTTGTAGGATATATCGTCAATATAGTTGGCCGTCACGCTGCGCGATATGTTGCTGCGCTGCTGCAGAAGGTCGTAAGCCTTAACCGACAGCGTAAGCGAGCGGTCGCGCAGCAGCTGATAAGAGATGGAGGCGTTCCACATCCATTCGTTCTTGTCGTAGCCCTGCGAATAGCCCTTGGTGGCCGTATAGGTCAGGTCGCTGCTCAGTATCACACCTATCGGCGTATAATAGTAGGCCGAGAATGTCCCGCCGTAGTTATGGACGGTCATGTTGCCGGCCGACTGCAGCGAGTTGGTGGTGTACTGCAGCGAATAGCGCGGCCGCAGTTCAAATTCAAGATTGTCGGGACGGAACGCGATGGAGGGCATGAAATTCCACAGGAGCGAACCGCTGCGGTTGCGGTTGCCGTTGTTGAAGCCCACGCGCTGATTGTACATGATGAACGAGTGGGCGCTCACCTGCCATGCCTTGTTGCGCAGCGGCTGCGAGAACATGGCCATGAGGCGGCCGCTCCACACGCCGTTGACGTTTTCATATGTGGTGGTCTGCGAACCTGTCTCGCGGTCGAACGTTGTGCGCGAAACGATCGAGTTCTGCGTCATGTTGAAGTCCGACATCACCATGATCGAGCGCTGATGCTCGAGATTGAAATCCTGAAAACGCACACGCAGATAGTGGGTGAACGAAGGATCCAGATTGGGATTACCGACAACTATGCGCATCGGGTCGGAATAGTCGGCCACCGGCTGCAGCTGCGTCATCGACGGCTGCGACGAACGTCCGCGATAGTTGATGTTGAGAGTGGTCTGCTTGCTGAAACGCATGCGATAGCGAAGGAACGGGGCCACATTCCACACCCAGCGGGTGTCGATGGCGCGTTCGGGGTGCGTCAGGTTGTCGCTGCTCGAGCTCGACGGCACAAGCGATACGCCGACGTCGAGATTGTGGCGGCTCGACACGTGGCGGTAGCCCACGCGTATGTCCTGGCTGAAGAAGTCGTTGCGGAAGCGGTTGCTCAGCGTGTCGTTCATCTGCAGTGTCGTGTAGTCGATCTCGGGAATCCCGTCGGGGCCGGCCGGCAGCAGCGGATGGTCGTAGACGAGCTTGTCATTGTTGTTCCAGCGATATTGCGCGCTGTAGGCAAATGTCAGATAATTGCCTTTCGTCGGGTCGCCGATAGGCTCGGTCCAGGTCAGGCGTCCCTGCGCGTAATTGGTCCATGTGTGATTTGAGGTGTATTGGTCGTAGACGTCGATCGAATCGTTGAAGTTGAAGAAGCGGTTGAGCGAATACGACATCTCGTTTTCACGCACGTTGCTGTGGGTGTAGCGTGCCTGAACCGAAAACGACCGTCCGGGACGGCTGGCAAAGTTGTGGTTGAATATAGCGTTGATGCCGAACTCGAGGGAGTGTCCGCGCGAATCGTTGTCGTTGAGCGTGCGGCTCACCATCGAGCGCATGGCGTCGCCGGCGCGGTTGACCGTCGAGTCGAGGCTGGTCGAATGGTTGCGGTTGTAGGAGAAGTTGGGCCGCAGCTCAAATGTGTTGAACGAGTCGGGCTTCCATTGCAGGCGGAAGTCGGCGCGTATGTTGTGGCCGCGGTCGCGCGTGTATTTATTGGTGTTGCTCCACGACGTTGAATCGCTGAACAGATACTGGCGGTCCTGAAGCTGGCGGGTGTCGCGGTCGGAGTGCGACCACATGATGTCGCCGCCCACGCGGAATATCTCGCCGCGACCCACGTTGAAGTTCACGCCCAGTGCCTGCGACGTGTTGATGCCGTTGTTGCCGCCGAATCGGCGGAAGCGGTTGCCGTTGCTGTCGGTAAAGCCAAGCTCATTGATATTGTTGAAGTTACCCAAAAGGGTCACCTGATTGTCGTTCCAGAAACGGTTGACGTTAAACGATCCCATATAGCGGTGATCCGTACCGTAGCCGGCCTCGGCGGTGCCGAAATAGCCGTTTTTCATGCCGGGCTTCACAGTGAGGTTTATCACCGTTTCCTCCTCGCCGTCATCCACACCGGTCATACGGGCAAGATCGCTCTTGCGCTGCACCACCTGCAGCTTCTCCACCATATCCACCGGCAGATTCTTCGACGCCACTTTCGGATCGTCGGAGAAGAATTCCTTGCCGTCTATAAGTATCTTACTGACAGTCTGACCGTTGGCAGTGATAGAGCCGTCGGAGCCCACCTCCACGCCCGGCAGGCGTTTCAGAAGATCTTCGACCACGGCATTGGGCTGCGTCTTGTACGACCCGGCGTTGAATTCCACCGTATCCTCGCTCACCTTCACCTGCGTGCGGACGCCTGTGACGCTCACTCCCGCAAGCATGATCGATGATTCGCCGAGCGTGATCGGATCGACCTGCAGCGTCCCCGTCCCGACCGATATATCGGTATATGCACTGCTATAGCCCAGGTAGGAGGCTTCAAGGATATATTTCCCGGATTTGACATCGGCTATGGTGAAGTGGCCGCTGTTGCCGGTCTTCACCCCTTTGACAAACGTTGAATCCTTGGGCGACAACAGACGCACTGTGGCCTGTGGCAGGCTCTCGCCTTCGGTATCGCCCACATAGCCTTTCACAACCCCGCCCCGGGCTGCCGCCGCCGACAACGTCAGGGCGAGCATCATAAAATAAAATCTCAATGTTGAACGGATCATTTTTTTACTGGAATCGGATATTGTAATATTAATAATGTGGAGCCGGCTTATTCAGGAGACTCCACATTTAATGACCGAATCAACGCTGAAAGGTTTAACCCCCTTTTTCGCGTTTTTCAATTTTATCAGACCTATATACAGAATATAGCGACGAATATCCGGATATTAACAATTATCAATGCCGGCCTTCTCGATATCCCATTCCGGCCGGAGGCATCGCTATGCCGGGATTGCTGCCGTTGAGCATCCCCGGGCGGATATTGCCCGAAGGTGCCGAAGGCACTGACGGCACGGGATCCTGCGTTGCAGGCGGCGTCGACGGCACGGAGGGCGTCGGCGGCGTGGGGTTGCCGATGCCGGGACGCACGTTTCCGCTCGGACGGTTGTATATCGGGCCCGACATACCGGGACGCGTAGGAGGCGGCAGCAAGCCCCCGGGATAGAGCTGGCCGCCCCAGTAGACCGGCGACAGAAGCGGTGCGCCGGGCAGCGACGGATACCAGTCGTTGTCGATGCCCGCACCATAGTAATAATAATCGCCCGGATCCGTGTCGACACCCCAGACGGCGTCACACGAGCTAACCGTCACCGCAGCAGCCGTGACTGTCACAGCTGCAAATATTTTAATCAAGCGTTTCATATCCGTTGTTTTTTTACTCCTTAGTTATATAATACTAACAATCCACAGCCCTGAATGTTGAACGTCGGCGAATATTAGCGGCGAATATTAGCGGCGAATATTAGCGGAATATTGGCACACGCAATTAGCCCCTAAAAAAGCTTGCTTTTCGAAAAAATTCGTACCTTTGCACGTTAATACTTACTGCGCGTGGAAACCAAATATATTTTCGTTACTGGAGGCGTTGTTTCCTCCCTTGGCAAAGGCATCATCGCTGCCTCTTTGGCCTGTCTTCTCAAAGCCCGCGGATATCGCGTGACAATCCAGAAATTCGACCCTTACATCAACATTGATCCGGGCACGCTCAACCCCTATGAACACGGTGAATGTTACGTGACCGTCGACGGTCATGAAGCCGACCTCGACCTCGGACATTACGAGCGTTTCACCAATGTTGAAACCACACGCGCCAACAACGTCACCAGCGGACGCATTTTCCAAAGCGTCATTGACAAGGAGCGCAGAGGCGATTATCTTGGCAAGACCGTCCAGATCATCCCGCACGTCACCGACGAAATCAAGCGCAACGTGAAGTTGCTTGGCAACACGGGACGTTTCGACTTTGTCATCACTGAGATCGGCGGGGTTGTGGGTGACATCGAATCTCTTCCATTCATCGAAGCAGTGCGTCAGCTGCGGTGGGAGCTCGAAGAAAACAGCCTTTGCGTACACCTCACCTATGTGCCGTTTCTCCACGCGGCCAAGGAGCTGAAAACAAAGCCCACGCAGCACTCTGTCAAGCAGCTGCAGGAAGAAGGCATCCAGCCCGACATCCTCGTGCTCCGCACCGAACACGACATCCCCGCCGACATGCGGCGTAAAATAGCACGCTTCTGCAACGTGGCTCCCGATGCCGTGGTCCAGAGCATCGACCGCCCTTCGATCTACGAAGTGCCCGTAGGCATGCACGAGCAGCACCTCGACGAAATCGTACTCCGAAAAATGAACGTAACACCTGAAGGGGAACCCGACATGACGGCTTGGATGCAGTTCCTCGACAGGATGCATTCAGCTACCGAAACCGTCACCATCGGCCTCGTAGGCAAATACGTCGAGCTGCAGGACGCCTACAAATCCATCAATGAATCGCTGTTTCAGGCAGCCACTTACAACAACCGCAGGCTCGACCTGCGCTACATCCACAGCGAAAAGCTCAACGACGACAACGCCGACGAACAGCTCTCCGGCCTCGATGGCGTCATCGTGGCTCCCGGCTTCGGACAGCGAGGCATCGAAGGCAAATTCGTAGCCCTGCGCTGGTGCCGCGAACACGATGTCCCGACATTCGGTATATGCCTCGGCATGCAGTGCATGGTCATCGAGTTCGCACGCAACGTCCTCGGCCTCACCGACGCCAACTCCACCGAGATGAACCCGGCCACACCCCACAACGTCATCGACCTTATGGAAGAGCAGAAATCCATATCCAACCTCGGTGGCACCATGCGCCTTGGAGCCTACGAATGTCGCCTCCTCCCCGATTCGACAGCCGCCAAAGCCTACGGCACGACCACCGTCAGCGAACGCCACCGCCACCGGTTCGAATTCAACAACGACTATCGCGCACGGTTCGAACAGGCAGGAATGCGGTGCGTGGGCGAAAACCCCGCCACACATCTGGTGGAAGTGGTCGAGATTCCCGGCAAGCGATGGTACGTCGGCACGCAGTATCACCCCGAGTACACCGGCCGCGTCCTGCGCCCCAATCCACTGTTCGTCGATTTCATCCGCGCCGCCATCGCCTACGGCCGCGAGCGACACAATAAGTAACAATCAGAAAACACAACTCATAAAATGAACAAAAACACCCTTACCGGACTTCTGCTCATGGGCATCGTGATCATGGTGTTCATGTACATCAACAAGCCCTCTGAGGCCGAAATCAAAAAAGCGCAGCAGCAACGGCAGGAACAGCTCGCCGCCGAGAAGAAAACAGCCGACGCTTCCGAGCCTACACTCAACGTAGTCACCGACCGGCAGCGCGCCAACATCGCGGCCACCATCCGCAACAACGGCACCCTCAACGCCGAAGGCAACGCCTACACGCTCACTGCCGACGGCGTGCGCCTCACCCTCCCGACCGACTCCGGAGCCACCGTCGGCGGCGAAATCGTCATGAACGGCAAAGCCGTACCCGCAGCAGCGCTCCTCTATCCCTCGACCGACTCTCTGCCCGTCGACATCGCCAACGCCGCTCTCGACAAGCTCAACGCCGCCATCGACGATGCCACACGCTATCAGGGATTTGCACGCTTCCGCTCCGGCAGCGACACCGCCTCCGTGCAGCTGAAAAACGACGTGCTCAGCCTCACCATCGCCTCCAAAGGCGGCATGATCTCTCAGGCCGAGCTCCTCGACCCCAAATACACTCGCTATTCCGGCGGACAGGTTTGCCCAATTGCCAAAGGCGATGACGCCTACGGATTTATCATCACCGCCGGCGACACGAAATACGACACACGCCAGTTCTACTTCGACGCCGTCCAGGAATCCGACACCACAGTGCTCATGCGCCTCACTCCCGGCGACGGCGTGATGCTCGGCATCCGCTACACACTCCGCAAAGGCGCTGACTACACCGTCAGGATGGACCTCGTCCAGAACGGCATGGACGCCATAATCCCCGCCACCATCTCAGGCATGGACTTCGCCTGGAACCAGAAAATGCTCCGCAACGAAGCCGGCCGCATGTTTGAATCCGACAACAGCGCCCTCTACTACATGACCGCCGGCGGCGACGTCGACAACCTCAGCGAACGCTCCGACGAGACGAAGAAAGTCGACGAACCCCTGCAGTGGATCGCTTTCAAAAACCAGTTCTTCTCTACCGTTCTGGTTGCTCAGCAGGGCTTCACAAAAGCCGACCTAACGACCAAGAACCTCAACAGCGACCTCAGCTATGTGAAAGATATGGAAATGTCGGCACGCCATGAATACAAATCCGACCTTGCCACACCGGCCTCGCTCACATTCTTCATCGGCCCCAACTCCTATCCCCTCCTCTCCGGCCTCTCCGACACCATCGTGCCCGAGAAGGATCTCAAATTCACCAAGCTCATGCCTCTCGGCTGGGGTATCTTCCGCTGGATCAACACACTGATCATCATTCCGGTGTTTGACTTCTTCGGCGGTTTCATCGCCAACTACGGCATCATAATCCTCCTGCTCACCATCTTCATCAAGATCATTCTTTTCCCCTTCACCTACAAGAGCTACATGTCGCAGGCCAAGATGCGCGTCCTGGCTCCTGAAATCAAGGAGATCAACGAGAAATATCCCGGCAAGGAAAACGCCATGAAGCGCCAGCAGGAAACGATGAAGCTCTATTCGAGCGCCGGAGCCAACCCCATGTCGGGCTGTCTGCCCATGCTGCTCCAGCTGCCTATCCTCATCGCAGCATTCCGCTTCTTCCCCTCAGCCATCGAGCTCCGCGGCGAGTCCTTCCTCTGGGCCACCGACCTTTCGGCACCCGACGCCATCATACCCCTGCCCTTCTCCATCCCGATGCTCGGCGACCATCTCAGCCTCTTCTGCCTCCTCATGACCGCCGTCAACATCATCTACACACGCATCAACCTCCAGAACCAGCCCGGCGGATCGCAGATGCCCGCCATGAAATGGATGATGTATCTAATGCCCGTGATGTTCCTGGTGTTCTTCAACAACTACGCCGCTGGCCTCAGCTACTATTATCTGCTGTCGCTCCTCATCACCATCATCCAGACCTACGTGTTCCGCCGCATTGTCGACGAAGACAAGGTGCGTGCCACAATGAAAGCCAACGCCGCCAAGCCCAAAAAGAAAAGCGGTTTCATGGCACGTCTCGAAGAAGCCCAGCGCAAACAGCAGGCTATGCTGCGCGAGCAGGAGAAACAGCGTGGCAAAAAAGGAGGACGCCGCTGACCGTCATTTTTCCCTCAGCACCTCCCAAGGCAATATCTTGAATTTATGTTGAACTAATTTAACCTAATAAAACAACCAAAATGATTAGCAACAAAGTACAGGACGCCATCAACGCCCAGATCAACGCCGAATTCTGGTCGGCATATCTCTATCTCTCAATGGCAATGCATTTCGAAGCCGAAGGACGCACTGGCGTTGCCAACTGGTTCCGCATCCAGTTTCAGGAAGAACAGGCTCACGCCCAGATCTTCATCAACTACCTCAACCAGCGTGCCGGCCGCGTGACACTCAAAGCCATCGACACCGTCCCCACAACATGGGACTCGCCCCTCGACGCTTTCAAAGCCACGCTCGAGCACGAACAGAAAGTGACCGCCCTCATCAACGGCCTCTACGCCATAGCTGAAGCCGAACACGACTACGCTACACGCGACCGTCTCAACTGGTTCGTCAGCGAACAGGTTGAAGAAGAGGACAACTGCCGCACGCTCATCGACAAGTACACCCTCATCGGCGACGACGGCATGGGTCAGTACATGCTCGACCAGGAACTGGCCACACGCACCTACGTTGCCCCCTCGCCCCTCGCAGCCGAATAATCCGGCCACGGCATAAAATCACAGCAGCGGCGCCATCTCTTCACCGGGACGGCGCCGCCGTTATCTCTGTCTGTCAGATATTTATCCTCAGTAAACACGCCATCTGATATCCGTTGCTCCGCCATGGCGCGTAAACAGGTCGGTGAACGTTTCGGCCACCGCAGCGGGATCGACAGCGGTATCAAAAAGATGCACCGTGGTCAGCAGCCTCCGTGTCGACACCGAAAGCTTGGTGCGCTCATTGTCGCTCGTGGGCGTGCCTATGCCGCCTATATCATCGCGAAACACCGGCAGCCCGGCTATGTTCAGCGACCCGCGGCCTATACCCTCATACGGCTCGCCCTCGCGGCCGATGCCAAGCCGGAGCGTGTCGCCCACAACCTTGTCGGCATCGAAACAGCCAACGGAGCACCCCGTCAGCAGCGACAGCTCATTGCCGGCATCCACCAGCGCGCTCACATTGTAGAGGCCCAGACCGCGCACTATCCTGCGCATCATCTGCTCCTGCGACGGACGGTAGCGGTTGGGATCCTTGCCGCACGCCTTATAGGCCGCACGCGTGGCCGCTATAGCCGGAATCATGTTGATATCAGCCACTTCATAGCGCTCCGCTATCCCGGCGGCAAGCTCAGCCATTTCGGTTTTCTGCCGGTCGGAGGTCGCGCCGTTGCTCACGCCGCACTCAAAAAGCATAGCCCGGTAACCCGGCACGCGACGCCGGAATTCATCTTCAATTATCAGTTCCATCTTCAGCAGTCCTATCGCGCCAGAGCCTCATACACCCTGTAGGTGCCTTCCTTCGACACCGTGAACAGCAGTGATCCGTTCCAGTCAACGATCCTTATCCATGAATCCCACGGCTGCCAGGCGCCGCCCGAGATACGCCGGCGTCCGGTGAGATAAATCGTATCGTCGACGATGCGTACGCGGTAGCTCCAGCTGCCGTCGCCGGCATCGCTCCACAGCAGACGTGTGCCCTCGCCGTCGGTTATCACCTGCAGGGACTCATACGGGTTATTGTTCTCATAACTCGGCACAAAGCGGTTCAGGCACTGACCGGTCTGGAAATCATACGCCCCGTATTCCTTAAGCTTCAAAAACACATTCTTCTCATTGAGCGCCCACCAGTAGCCGCGCGAAAAATCAAGCGCGCTGCAAGTCATCGATGCCCCTGCAACCATCAGAACGATTGCAACCAGCATTCTCAAAACACATCTCTTCATTTCTTATACATAATTTTAATCAACCGCAAAATTCGTCAGAATCCCCCGAATCTCCAAACATTTCCCCAATTTTCCACCCGTAAAACTGCGCTCATGCTCATGCCTCATAAATCTCTACGTCTCCGCATCCTATAAAAACCGCCCGCACCCAGTTTCTCCGCCCTACGACGCACGCCTCACCGACGCCTGACTGCTCACCCGTCAACGACTCCGCCCACACCTCCGTCCGGATGGCAGGGCTCCAAAAACCACCAATCTGCCATGTATTATCCCCATAGCCCAACATCCCCCCCCCGCCCACCGCATCGGCAGCGTCCCGGCAAAAAGCAACTGCGCCGTAAATAGCTATGACACGTCCTTTTGCCATTAATGGGTGAATCCTGTGAACATTTACCTACTCTTATATTCATCTTTAAAGTGTGTCAATGAAAATTTATAACTATATTTGCGCGTTTTTTAACTAAATTATTTAAACTATGAAAAAATTACTTATCGCTATTGTTGCTCTCGCAATGGGTGCCACGGCTAATGCCCAAGGCTTTGTCGGTGGCACATTAGGATTGGACGTGCTTCATGTAAGTCGTGACGGCGGTTCTGAAACCCAGACTATGTTTGAAATCACACCTGAAGTAGGATACAATTTCAACAAGACATGGGCTGTCGGTGCTCAGCTGGGCTATGGACTTACCTCAATCGAAGGTGAAACTGTCAATGCCGTGAGTGTTATGCCTTTTGTACGTGCTACATTCGCAAGAGTAAGCATCGTCGACTTCTTCGGCGAAATCGCTGCCGGCTATGCCTATCAGTCAGCCGGAGGTGACGGCGTCAGCGGCTTCACCATGGCTTTGCGTCCCGGTCTGGCTGTCAATCTTTCTTCCTCGTTTGCTCTCATCGCACGCACCAATTTGGTAGGGTATGAGCACTGGGATGGTCTTAATATCGTAGAATTTGGACTTAATAAGGGATTTGAACTTGGCGTCAGCTTCAAGTTCTGATCAACTTCTACGTCTGCCGCTGATTGTCCTATGCGGCAAAAAAGAAAATCGCC
>OHHH01000747.1_pt1 | contig 10880 bp, 7 predicted proteins | sample 1567951 | NCBI WGS metagenome assembly OHHH01 (sample SAMEA3879550, study PRJEB24766) | human gut metagenome | biome: human-associated habitat; feature: feces | place: USA | collected 1985/1987 | reverse complement strand
TAAGTGTAATTACTCCGCTATTATTGGTATTATCGTCCTGCATTATATCCTGCGTACCGTCCGGCATACCATTATCACCTGAGGGTGCCATCACACCCTTCCCGGAGCACCCGGTAACCGTACCCAGAACCAAAAGAGCTGTAAGTACCATTGCACTGAACTTTCTTGTCATAATATTCCTCTCCTTCTTCGTTGCTAATAATTTAATCGACAAATCAGTCCATTAAATCTATCTGGTATTAAAGAAAATTTTAACACAAAAAGGAATATTTTTCAATCTTTTCGACCAAAAACAGGCGAAAATCAGAACAAATATTCGTTATATCGCACAATAATATTATATTTTTAGTCGGAACAGCCGTATGTCTGGGTTATACTTTTATTTTCAATGTGCCACACCTCATCATATCGGGCAGCATTGCAAGCAGCCCTTTTTCTATCTCATGGGTGTTCCCGCTGTCGAGATGTGCGAACGGCTCGTCAAGCTTTTCCTTGTCGCAATCCCAGAACATACATATATTATTGTACAGCGTATCGGCAGACAGAAACACCTGCTGTGGCTGATATGCCGTGTGTGAAAAAAAGAAAACTGCCGCCCATGAGAAATCACGGTGCGGCAGTTTCTTTTATCATAGCACACTTTTGCAGAGCTTTAAGTATGCTTAGGTATGTTTAAAGCCTGCTCAGATAAATATTTTTATATAGCTCTCGTAACATTCTTAAGCCATTCAAGCTCCTCACCCTCGAAGTCAGGGCTGATTGCCGCAAATACCTTCGCATGGTATGCGTTCAATCTCTCCTTCTCCTCAGCGGTCATGCAGGATACATCGACGGCATCGAGGTCAAACGGAACCATCGTCAGCGGCTCAAAGCCCATGAACTGACCGTACTCGGTCTTTTCCATCTTAACACAGAGCACAAGGTTCTCATGTCTTATACCGAACTTGCCCGTAATGTACATTCCCGGCTCATCGGAGGTAATCATGCCCTCCTCAAGCACTGCGGAAGGTCCGCCGGGTGCAATCTTGGTTCTGATGCCGTTAGGACGCTCATGTACATTGAGAAGATATCCAACGCCGTGACCTGTTCCGTGGTTGTAGTCCATGCCGTTTCTCCAGAGCGGCTCACGCGCGATGTAGTCGAGATTCTCTCCTCTTGCGCCATATAAGAACTTTGCAGCCGCAAGATTAAGATGACCCTTGAGAACAAGTGTGAACACCTTCTTCTCCTCGTCGGTAAGCTCACCGAGTGCAATTGTCCTTGTTATGTCGGTCGTTCCCTCATAGTAATGTCCGCCCGTATCTGCGAGAAGGAAGCTTCTCGGCTCAAGCTTGGCATCCGTCTCCTCGGTTGCTGAATAATGCACGATGGCACCGTGAGGACCATAGCCCATAATCGGGTCGAAGCTCTCTCCAAGGTATCCTGGCTGCTTCTTTCTGAACTCGTCAAGCTGCACTGCCGCGCTCATCTCGCTTATATCGAGCCTTCCGACATTCTTCTTGAGCCAGTATATAAAGTGTGTGACAGCCATTCCGTCCTTCACATGAGCCTTCTTCTCGTTCTCTCTCTCCGCAACAGTCTTGACTGCCTTAGGAAGCACAACAGGGCTCTGCTCCGCTCTTACATTGGCTGTGTCCGGAAGCGAATGAATGATAAGGAAGTTAGCCGTAGCCTTGTCCACAAGAACGACTGCGTTCCTGTCCACCTTCTTCAAATCGCTGTAAATATCATTATACTTTCTAAGTTCAATGCCGTCCGCTGCCAATCTGCCCTTGATATCGGCATTTAAAATGCTCTCCTCGAGATAGAGCACCGCACTGTCGGCGGTCATTGTCATATATGATAAGAATACCGGATTGTATGCTACATCATTTCCACGAAGATTTAACAGCCATGCGATATCGTCAAGCGCTGTTAGAACAAGAAGATCTGCTCCCTCCTTCTTCATCGACTCACGGATTTTTGCAAGCTTCTCCTCACGGCTCATGCCCGTATACTCAACGGAAAGCTCCCATACAGGCTCCTTAGATAGAGCCGGTCTGTCCGTCCATACCTTGTCGACAAGGTCCTCACCGCATACATAGGACATATTTCTTCCCTTGATGCTCTCCGTTATCCTGCCCATGAAAGCGTCAGTTACAGTTCTTCCGTCGAAGCCTATATTACTTCCATCCTCCAGTTTATCTGCAAGGAATTCCGCTATCGTAGGCACACCCTCCTCACCCATCTTCATAAGAGCGATTGTGCTGCCCTCAAGCTGTGCTGCTCCCTGAAGAAAATATCTTCCGTCAGTCCACAATCCAGCCTCATCAGGAAGCACTACAAGTGTTCCCGCAGAGCCTGTGAAACCCGACATAAAAGCTCTCGCCTTAAAATAATCTCCAACATACTCAGAGCCATGGAAATCGTCAGTACATATAATATATGCCTGAATATTCTTTTCCTTCATAAGTGCGCGTAACGCGCCAAGTCTCTCGACTACCGTACTCATGTGATACACCTCGCTTCTATATATTGGGACAGGGGTCTGACACCTATGTCCCATGCATGTATTATAGTAAATGTCGGAGGATTTGTACAGCACATCTGAATATTAGTATAATATTATGGCTCATTTACGAAAAAAGGCTCCGGCAATAATGCCAAAGCCTTTTCACTATAAAATACAATTTTACCCCGCAATACTATTTCCCGTATAAAGCTGGTAATATCTTCCCTTCTGCTCTATAAGGTCATCATGCGTACCACGCTCAATAATGCGTCCCTGCTCAAGAACCATGATGCAATCACTGTTCTTTACGGTGGAGAGTCTGTGCGCGATGACAAAGGTCGTCCTGCCGTGCATGAGCTTATCCATACCATCCTGGACCATCTTCTCGGTTCTCGTATCGATTGAGGAGGTAGCCTCATCAAGAATGAGAACAGGCGGGTCTGCTATTGCTGCCCTCGCGATTGCGAGAAGCTGTCTCTGACCCTGGCTTAAGTTGGCACCGTCACCTGTGAGCATCGTGTTGTAGCCGTCGGAAAGCTTGGTGATGAAACTGTCTGCATTTGCAAGCTTAGCTGCCGCATACACTTCCTCGTCGGTCGCATCGAGCTTACCATAGCGGATATTCTCCATAACCGTTCCGGTGAAGAGATGTGTGTCCTGTAAAACTATTCCGAGGGACTTTCTTAGGTCGTCCTTCTTAATCTTGTTGATGTTGATTCCGTCGTAGCGGATTTTACCATCCTGAATATCATAGAAGCGGTTGATAAGATTGGTTATTGTCGTCTTGCCTGCTCCGGTGGAGCCTACGAAGGCAATCTTCTGTCCCGGCTCAGCGAACATCTTTATGTTATGGAGAACTATCTTGTCCGGATTGTAACCGAAATCCACATCATCGAATACCACATCACCCTTCAATTCCTTGTAGTCGGTAATGCCTGTGTCCTTGTGATAGTGCTTCCAGGCCCACATTCCTGTACGCTTTTCGCTCTCCTTGATTGTACCGCCATCCTTGACTGCATTTACAAGGGTAACATATCCATCATCAACCTCCGGTGTCTCATCGAGAAGCCTGAATATTCTCTCACCACCTGCAAGAGCCATGATGATACTGTTAAACTGCATGCTCACCTGATTGATAGGCATGTTAAGGCTCTTGTTGAAGGTGAGGAAGCTTGCAAGACCTCCAAGTGTAAAGCCGCCGACTCCGCCGAGTGCAAGCGCACCTCCGGCTATTGCTATGATAACGTAGCTGATGTTACCAATCTGTGCATTGATAGGTCCTAAGATGTTGGCGAACTTATTCGCATTGTAGGAGCTGTCGCAGAGCTCTTCGTTAATCTTGTCGAAGCGCTCCTTGTTCTCTTCCTCATGGCAGAATACCTTTACAACCTTCTGGCCACCCATCATCTCCTCAATAAAGCCGTTTACCTCACCTAGGTTCTTCTGCTGCTTTACGAAGTACTTTCCGCTCATTCCAGTAGCCTTCTTGGTGACAACGAGCATAAGACCTACAAGCACAAGAGTTAACAGTGTAAGCGGTATGTTAAGGATAATCATACTTGCCAGCACACCTATGATGGTGATTGAGCTGTTGATAAGCTGAGGGATACTCTGGCTTATCATCTGTCTGAGCGTATCAACATCGTTGGTGTAGATTGACATAATATCGCCGTGTGCATGTGTATCAAAATATTTTATAGGAAGGGACTCCATGTGTACAAAAATCTCATCCCTTAAGCTTCTCATGGTTCCCTGTGTAACATAAACCATGGTTCTTGTATTGACATAGGCTGCAATGACACCGATGCCGTAGAAGCACGCAACTCTTATGATGGCGTGAAGTAAATCCGTGTAGTCCGGTATATCCTGCTGCATGAGCGGCATGATGTACTGGTCGATAAGTGTCTTGGTGAACATGGTTCCCTGTATCGTAGAAAATACAGTGAGTACAATACATACAAGAACCACTATGCACTGCAGCAGATAATTCTTAGCCACAAAGCCTATTATTCTTTTAAATACCTTTCCAGGATTAGCGACTGTAGGCTTCGCTCCTCTTGGCGGTCTTCCTCCCATTGGTCCCGGCATTACGCTTCACCTCCGTTTTCATCAAAATCACCACTGCCTCCGGTCTGTGACTCATATACATCGCGGTATATAGCGTTGGAAGCAAGCAGCTCCTCATGTGTTCCGATTCCGTTGATACGTCCGTTATCCATCACGATTATGCGGTCCGCACCCTGAACACTTGAAATTCTCTGTGCAATGATAAGCTTCGTTGTCTGCGCAATCTCCGTGGCAAATGCATGACGGATTTTCGCATCGGTTGCAGTATCAACAGCGCTTGTGCTGTCATCAAGAATAAGTATCTTAGGCTTCTTTAAAAGTGCTCTGGCAATACACAGACGCTGCTTCTGTCCACCCGATACATTCGTACCACCCTGCTCGATGTAGGTGTTGTACTTGTCCGGGAATTTCTCAATAAATTCATCAGCACATGCTAACCTACATGCTCTCATGCACTCCTCATCCGTGGCGTTCTTATCGCCCCAGCGAAGATTGTCGAGTATTGTTCCGGAGAAAAGCACATTCTTCTGGAGAACAACGCTCACCTCATCGCGAAGTGTCTCAATGTCATACTCTCTTACATCCCTGCCACCGACCTTTACACTACCTTCATCCACATCGTAAAGACGGCTTATAAGGTTCACAAGGCTTGACTTGGAGCTTCCGGTTCCGCCGATGATACCGATTGTCTCACCGGATTCGATTGTGAGGTTGATATCATTTAACACTCTCTTGTCGGCGCCCTTATTGTAGCCGAAATTTACATGTTCAAATACAATCTCTCCGTCCTTTACCTCATAGCAAGGGTTATCAGGATTGGTGATATCAGGTTTCTCCTCAAGCACCTCTGCGATACGCTTTGCACTTGCCACACTCATCGAAATCATTACAAATATCATCGAAACCATCATAAGGTTCATAAGAATTGTCATACAGTAGGACAGGAGGCTCATAAGCTTACCTGTTGTGAGCAGCACACCGCCGGAGCCTACAATCATCTTCGCGCCGACCCAGCTTATAAGGAGAATACAGGTATATACCGTAATCTGCATAACAGGGTTGTTGTATGCAACCGTCTTTTCTGCTTTTACAAAAATCTTGTAGATATTGTTGCTGGCATTCTTAAATTTCTTCTTCTCATAATCCTCACGGACATAAGCCTTGACAACACGGATTGCCGATACGTTCTCCTGAACACTCGCGTTCAGCTCATCGTACTTAGGAAATGCCGCATTGAAATACTTGGTCGCATGTCCTATGATGACGGCAAGAATACATGAGAGTATCACTAGCGCGATAAGATATATAAATGCAATGCGCGGACTGATGGTAAATGACATTATCATCGCACAGATTAAGCTCACCGGTGCCCTCATACACATTCTTAAGAGCATCTGATATGTATTCTGTACATTTGTGACGTCCGTTGTAAGTCTTGTCACAAGTCCCGCTGTGCTGAACTTGTCAATGTTAGAAAAGGCGTAGGTCTGGATATTGTCAAACATACCCTTTCTGAGATTCTTTGCAAAACCTGTTGAGGCCTTCGCCCCGTAAACACCACCCATGATTCCGGCAAACAATCCGACCATGGCAATCACTACCATGCAGCCGCCGACCATGAGTATGTAGCCCATATCACCCTTCTCAACACCGTTGTCGATAAGTGATGAGAGCAGATACGGAATGAGCATTTCCATAAGCACCTCTAAAATCATAAAAAAAGGGGTCGCGATGGATGCTCTCTTATACTCTTTTACATAAGCACCTAATGTCTTTAGCACTGTTCATCCTCCTTATTCATATCATTGATATTTTTTTTCATCTTCTCTATAACATTCAAAAAGACATGTTTTTCCTCTTGTGTGACATTCTGTTCAAGCTCCTCGTGGAGCATGTCGATGACGCGCACCGTAGCAGCGTGTGTCTCCTCGCCCTTCTGTGTGAGAACTATTTTCTTGCAGCGCCCATCATTATCGTCCGTGCGGCACACCAGATAGCCCTTCTTTTCCATTAGCTGCAATATATTCGTGACGGATGACTTACCGATGCCGAATGCCTCGCCAATGTCTTTTTGGTATACATCCGTATCCTTATGCCTGTACAGGTAGCCAAGAATATGTCCGTGCATCACGGTCACTTCGTCAAAACCGGCATCCACAAGCTTCTTCTTAAGCTGACGGAATATGACATTATCCATCTTCTTAATCTCGAACCCCAAATAGCGTTTCTTTTCCAACTCGTGCTCCTTTCCTCATGATGTGGCTTAGATAAAAACTCATACATAACTGACGTAGTGCCATTATCTATAGCCCTGTTATCCGTCAAAAGCCTTAGCCTTCAGCAAAAACAGTTCGAGGTCGAACAGTTTGATACTGAACTGTTCGACCTCGAACTATTATAGTTTTATTTTTTTTTAATGTCAAGAATTTTTTTCCATCGTTGGCTGTTTTCATCCCGCAGCATGCGTATCTTGTCGTGGTCGCTTATGCCGTCTCCTACCGGCTCAATCCTGTCCAATATATGCACGTCAAAATATCTTCTCTCCACGCCGCCTGTTTTTTTTCGCGCATAATGTTCAGTATCTCCTGCATCGCGGCAGGTTATAAAAAGAGGAAGAACAGGCACATTATTTTTCACTGCATAGTAAAATGCACCGTTTTTCAGCGGACGCGGTCTGTCATAGCCCCACCACTCAGACTGCTCCGGAAATACGAGGACGCAGTCGCCTTTTCCAAGATAGTACGACACAGCACCGTTGAACCGTCTCACCAGCCTGTGTCCCCGGGGAAACGGCATTATACCGAACGCCCTCATGTACTCACCGAGCCGCCCCCTCCGATTGTTAAAATCCGCCACCATGACCTTGAGCTGCCGTCCCCGCAGCACACCACTCCTTTTGAGTGCCCATTCTACCACCAGTGCATCGAGCTTGTTTATGTGGTTGCAAGTGATTATCATGCCATGATTATCTTCACCGCACTCTCCCTCACCCTCTTCGTAAAAGCTATAAATTCGCGTGCGGAATATGAAGCGGTTCACAATCCACATAAATGGCTTGATTATAAACGCGCGTATCAATGCCTGCCGGAATTTTAAAGCCCCCGTCGGAATATAAGGAAATTTTTCATCGACCGGAAGGCTGCTGCCGTAATCTACCGGGTCAAGATGTGCATTGAAATCCCCCCTTTTCTCCGCCTCCTTTATCTTCACAAGCACATCGGGTGTTGTGTATGCAAGCTTAAAATAATTCATCAATACTGCACCCTCCCGATTTTCTCCCAGCCTTTCGGATTCACGCCAAGCACCGCACGCCCCACGATGAGGATGTATTCCATGTAAAAAAATGGGTGCACCAGCATTAGGCACAGCTTATTAAACCATGACAGTCCGATATTTTTCCAGTCTGCAAGCACTGCCATCACGGACAGCGCAAAAAAAGCGGTATAGATAAGCATGAATGCCGCCGCTGCCTGCCATATTCTAAATGTAACCAGATTAAATACTGCCGCCACGAACAAGGTTCCGATGTATGCATACACAAGCCACAGCGACAATATATAATAATTATCGATAAAAGCCCTCACCCCACGGCGTTTTAGAAGCTTGCGACAGTAGAGCCTGTCTGCAGCCACCATTCCCGTCATCCAGCGTGTTCTGCGCTTATTGGTGTCCGTATGCGATGGTGTCTCCTCAAGATACAGCTTCGCAAATGAATAGTGAAAGGTCTTTATCCCCTTGCACGCACAGTCGCGGAGCAACTCCATGTCCTCCGTGAGCGTCTGTCTGTAAATCCAGCCGCCCCACTCCTCAACCAGATCTCCTCTTATAAGTATTCCCGTTGTTATCGGCATAGTGGTGAGCCCGAGCGCGCTCTTGTACCTATTCCCGAGCTCATCTATAATCGGCCATACCAGACCATTCTGACAGGTTATGGCATTTACCACTTTTTCTGAAGCGCTGTTTAAATAACCCATGCTATAATTTCCGACCAGCTTCCGCCCCGTTATCACCTGCGCCCCGCTTGCAAGCGCATCGTTCATATTTGCCAGGAAATCCACATCAAGCCGGCAGTCCGCATCGACGATTATATAACCATCATACTTCTTTCCCGCTGCCAGAATATGCCTTATACAGTAATCAAGACAGTCACCCTTGCTCTTCTGCGCCTCATCGACATACACCTTCGCACCAATCTCCCGTGCATAGCCAATCACCTCGTCGCGCGGATTTTTAACAACCACATAGGTGTCGAACAGACTATAATCCGCACTATAGCTCTGCTCCTCTATGCTCTTAAAAAGCTGCAGAACCGCCCTGCCCTCATCGCGCGCCGGAACAATGAGCGCAAAGCGGTGCCTCTTTTCACCTGTCAGCCTCTTCTGCGGAAAAATCCACCCGAACCAGCCAATCAGCCGTGGAAAATACAGTACCAGAAATATTATTGTAATAAAAATCAAAAAATTGTTTCCCATATATTATCCCCTCTTTAATCAGCTGCACTGCAAAATTTACATGCATATAAATGTTTTAAATATATTATCTAACATACAAATAAATTTGATTTCTCTGCCTCCCATAATCTATATATACCTAATCGCTACGATGTTGGAGACAGAACATGCTCTGTAAACTTAGCGTGTTTAACGTATTATATTTTTTATCCTCTCATACTGCTCTAATATCTCATCGTGCGCATGGAGCTTATATATACTGTGCAGCTTCTCAATCTCCCAAGGTTTCACATTTACTGTGTGAATATACGGAAATATTCGGAGAGATTTGCAAAAATGCTGCAGCACGGTGTTTGGTCTATAACGCTTCTGCTCATTATATTTTTCGGGGAGAAAGAGCTTATTTTTACATACGCGGTTCAGCGCGGTCTGGTCGGGAAAGAACATTTTTCTCTCGCGGCACATTTTTCTCGCATTTTTAAATAAACCATTTTCACGACATCGCGGCATATTGAAAAGCAGCACGCCCGTGTTCATGTAATTATATTCAATAAACCATTTCCCGAGAAAATCCCTCACACCGGCTATCTCAAAATCAGATATACCCATGTTGTAAAGCGGCTCTATATCATCGCAGGCGACCACATCCGCGTCGAGGTAGAGGAGCCTATTCACAAGAATGTCGTCCGCATACAGCCGCAGCATGGAATACGGCGTGTATACCGTGTCCTTATTGACCCAGCCGGCAAGCTCATTTTTAAAATCTTGCGTTTTATCAATCAGCAAAACATGACTTTGCGGGCACACACCCGTCACAATATTCTCGATAATTCTCGCCTGCTGCCAGCATATCGGTGTGTAGTCCTCGCGCATATTTTCAAGCCCTGCGGTAAAAATGTAAATATTTAACTCGCCCTTATAATATTTTGTTATGGAAAGAACAGCTATCAGTATGCCGTCAAAGGCGCGTGAATTGCCGCAGAACAGGATATTCATGGGAGCCTCCTTAGATTAATAATTCAATCCGTTATCCGCAATCCGCTTTGTTGCTTTATAATAGTAAAATCACTTGTTCTTAATATATTCTACTTTCTCATAGGTGGAATTTTCACTGCGCGCCGTCATGGCATCGTGCACTTGATTTCGCAATTTCACGGCAGCTTGTCTTGGGTTTATTGTGGTGTCCGGATAGAAAGGTCCGTCAATATATATTGTGATTTTTGTCCTGAAAAGGTGTTTCTGATAAGTTATGGTAAAAGAAAATGCAGGGCGGTCATATATTACCGGATAACGGAATGAGCTCTCGCTAAAAGGACGAATTTTCGTGTAATAAGGCCAGATATGTGCCTCGGGGTAAATATATATCGGGTGTCCCATGCTGATGTGGTTCTCCAGCTCACCAAGAAAGTTTTTCATTCCTCCAAGTCTGTTGGGAATCGGAAAAGCCCCCAGCATCTCCATGATATTCTTCGTTCCGTAGAGCGACACATTGTCCGGGTGTGCCAGTATAACAGCCTTCCGCGGAAAGCTTATGCAGGCTGGAATGTAGCCATCCCCCGGAACCTGGGTATGATTTCCATAAAAAAATGCCGACCTGCACCTGCCATCACCGCCATCCCGTAGTCCGCACAGCTTATCTTTCCCCTCTATCCTCATGCAGAACCGCAGCTTCATGTATATAAAGGCAACAGGAGTCATTATTATGTGATACAGCACCCATGCAGCCACCTTCCACAGCCTTCCGTGGCTGTAGCGGTAATTTTCATCGACAGTTATCGTGTTCCTCTTTATGCCGGAAAATTCATCCTCCAGCTCATTGTCATAAAAATATACCTTTTCATGTTTCATAGCGATATTATTCACTGTAATTT